>ERZ1090880.460-NODE-460-length-22424-cov-9.678484_pt1 | contig 22424 bp, 22 predicted proteins | sample MGYA00478471_ERZ1090880 | MGnify/ENA primary metagenome ERZ1090880 (study PRJEB33644, sample SAMEA5815734) | chicken gut metagenome | biome: Chicken; feature: Gastrointestinal Tract; material: Caecum | place: Ireland | collected 2019-01-01 | study: A study of the... | reverse complement strand
CAGATAGTATACCGCGCCAAAGCCCGTGGCCTCCGGCCGGATGCGGCTGCCGCCGGAGGCGAACCCCTTGCCCGTCAGCACGCCGTTTTCCCAGGCGCCCTTCAGCCGCCGGTACTCGCCGAAGAGGTAGCCGATCTCCCGGCCGCCCACGCCCATGTCGCCGGCGGGCACGTCGATGTCCGGCCCGATGTACCGGTACAGGGCCTGCATATAGGCCTGGCAGAACCGCATGATCTCCGCGTCGGACTTGCCGGCGGGGTCGAAGTCCGCCCCGCCCTTGCCGCCGCCGATGGGCAGGCCCGTCAGGCTGTTCTTGAAGATCTGCTCAAAGCCCAGGAACTTGATGATTCCGGGGTACACATTGGCCTGGAACCGCAGGCCGCCCTTGTAGGGGCCCAGCGCGCCGTTGAACTGGCACCGCCAGCCGGTGTTGGTGTGCCACTGGCCCTGGTCGTCCTCCCAGCAGACACGGAAGGTGAACATCCGCTCCGGCTCCACCATGCGGCCCAGCAGGTCCACCTTCTCATACTCCGGGTGCTTCTCGATCACCGGCTCCAGAGAGGAGAACACTTCCTCCACCGTCTGGACGAACTCCGGCTCGTCGCCGTGCTTGTGCTTCACGTTCTCGATCACGCTGGCAAGATATGCGTTCATTGCATCTTTCCTCCTTTTGCATCATGCATCAATCGAAAGAGAACATTCTGTGCCGGATTCAGGCGGCAGCGGTGCATCAGATGCGGAACCGCTGCCGCCCTCTTCCGATTTGAAGCGATGTTCGTTGCCTGTTCTTATCAGATTCGCTCCACTGTGCCCTCCCAGGTATCGATGGCGCCATGCTTGGAATGCTCGTCATACCAATGCTTGGTGACCGTCTTGGCACGCGTGTAGAAACGCACTCCATCGTGTCCGAGGACGTGCAGATCGCCGAAGAAAGAGTCCTTGTTGCCGGAGAAGGGGAAATATGCGGAAGGAACGGGGATTCCGACATTGATGCCCACCATGCCGCCATCTGTCAGCAGCTCGAACTGCCGCGCATAATATCCGTTTTGGGTAAAGATGACAGAACCGTTTGCAAACGGGTTGGCGTTCATCAGAGCCAGGCCCTCTTCAAAGCTCTTGACCCGCTTGATTATAGTGACCGGGCCGAAGATCTCCCGATCGCCGACCGTCATTCCGGGCTTGACATGATCCAGAATGGTTGGCCCCACAAAGAATCCCTTTTCATATCCGGGAACCACGATATCGCGGCCGTCCAGAACCAATTCTGCGCCTTCTTCCACGCCCTTTTGGATCCAGTCACAGATGAACTTCTTGTGCTCCGCGTTGACGACGGGGCCCAGCTTGGTCTCCGGATCATAAGCGCAGCCGACCTTGAGTGCGGACGCCTTCTTCTTCAGCAGAGCCACGAATCGATCAGCGATGCTCTCCTGGACGACCACGACAGGCAGCGCCATGCAGCGCATACCGGCGCACCCGTACGTGGAATTGATCACGGCGTTGACCGTGCTCTCCAGGTCACAGTCCTCCAGGACCAGAGCATGGTTTTTGGCTTCGCACTGTGCCTGGACGCGCTTGCCGTGGGCGGCGGCGATAGAATAAATGTGCTTGCCGATTTCCGTAGACCCCACGAAAGTCACGGCCTTTACCCGGGGATCGGTCAGGAACAGCTCAGACTCCTTCCGGCTGCAGGTCACCAGGTTTACGACGCCCTTCGGGAAACCGGCTTCCTCATAGAAGAGCTCCAAAATGCGCATAGCAGTCAGAGGCGTATAGGAGGCGGCCTTCAGCACCACGGTGTTGCCTGTTACGATAGCGAGCGGCACCATCCACCCCCAGGGGATCATGGCGGGGAAATTGAACGGCACGATCCCGGCCACGACGCCCAGCGGCATCCGGTATGTAGCCGTGTCAAATCCAGTCGTCACCTGCAAGGACGCAAAGCCCTGCGTAATGGAAGGAGCCGCGCAGGCGAGCTCCGTAGGCTCGATGGCCTTCAGAATATCGCCTCTGGCCTCGGAGAGATTTTTTCCCAGTTCCTTGGCACAGAGAACCGTCAACTCTTCCAGGTGCTCCTGCAGGATATTGCGCCATTTGAACATCATTTGTGTCCGCTTGCTCAGAGAGGTCTGGGACCAGGCGGGAAAAGCGGCGGCGGCAGAGGCGATCGCCTCTTCGACTTCGTCGACCGTGCAGCAGGGAACTTCGGCGATGACCTCGCCTGTGCTGGAATCGGAAACAGGCATCCATTTTTCTGTTTTCGAGTCTTTCCACTCGCCATTGACACAATATTTTTTGCGTATCATAATCGAAATATCCTTTCTTTATCCGCTGGAACGAATCACCCATGCCCCGCCGCCGGCTCCGGAGCAGCGTCCGCGGCAGCGGCGCAGGGCAAAGAGCTGAGAGGCGGCGGCCGATGAGACCGCGGCTTACAGCAGATTCAGCTCGTGCAGAATGTCCCGGAGCTCAGCCCGCTCCTCGTCTGTCATATGGATCTTGAGAGGCGCGCGCATATCTCCGCCGTGGAGACCCATGAGGTTCATGGCCTCCTTGATGACGCCGAATCGGACGTTGCCCTCGCCATAGATATTTCCGCCGGGCTTGTCCAGAATGCCGGTGTCTCCCCGGGCGGCACCGCATTTGCCCACAAAGGCGTAGTACCGATCCATCTTTCCGAGGATCTCCCGCATGGCGGCAAAGTCATACCGATCGGCCGCCTGCTTGAACGCGATGGGATATTCGGGGAAGAAATTGCCGAAGGGCGTCGCCAGGCCGTCAGCGCCCCAGGGGAACTGATAGGCGTACCACTGCTCGCCAAAACCGCTCAGCAGCTTTACGCCGGTGCCCTTCAGGGCCTTTGCCATGCTGTTGAAGAGCATCAGATGGGGGGTGTTCTCTTTGACGGCCACGATTTTATCACCCGTCATCTCGATGAGCTTTTTCATCTGCGCCGGCTTGATCCATGAGGCGGAGAACGCCGGGTTGTTGTAGATGACGATGCCAATGTCCAGAGCGTCCGCCAGCAGCTTATAGTGTTCCAGCATTCCGTCGACCGTGGGAATGAAGTAGTAGGGGAGGATTACCTGGACGCCATCGGCGCCGACCTCCTGGGCATACTTGCTGATTTCGATCGTGCGCTTTGTGCTGGCGCGGCCGGTGCCGGCGACGACGGGGACAAGGCCGTTGACCTCCTCGACGCAGATCTTGATAATCTTTTTCTGCTCGTCATCTGTTAAATGCGGAAACTCTCCATTGGAGCCGCAGGGAGTAATTGTACACTTGCAGGGATTGGACTTGATCTTTTCCACGAGGAATCGCACGTTCTGGCGATAGCCGTCATAATCCACATCACCATTTTCAAAGAATGGAGTGACGGTCATAAAAGCAATCCCATTTACTTTGGAGCGAAGTTCATCTCTGGTCATCATTTTGGTTGCATCCTTTCTGTTTTAATTTTTCGCTGTCAGACTTTCCAGCAATATTTTTGAGAAAAGTGCTCGGTAAAATGAAGAATTTTTACAGCTTACAGAGGAATGGAAGGGGATCGACCAAGCGGGATATGCATTTCCTACGAGTCAAACGGGACACCGCCGCGGCCGAAATTTTCGGGTTTCATTTCTTCCAGAATGACACGTACGGCCTCAGGCTTGCTCCCCAAAGTGCGGCAACAGGCATCTGTTACCGATGCAATCAGCTCCGCTTTGCAGGCGGGAGTGCGTCCCTCCAATAGGTGAATTTCGACAATCGGCATACAAATTACTCCTCTTGATCACAAGCCACGATTTTACCGTTGCGCAAATAGAAACGAGGTATCCGTGTACCTAATACAGCAGTCAGCTCTGGTGCGGAGCCAGGATAAGTATCTGTCAGAGCATAGGCGGATTGATATACACCATGGTCCCATCCAAATACCGTGACGACCTGTCCCACTTGGACGTTTTCGATTTCCGTCACATCCAAGAAGCATAGGTCCATGCAAATTTTCCCGACAATTTTGGCGGGTTTTCCATTCACCAGCATATAGGCCTTATTAGAAGCTGCGCGATGGATCCCATCCACAAAGCCAAAAGGCACGATGGCAATGACCGTGGGACGCTGGCAGGTAAACAGACGGTTATATCCGACAGTATCTCCGGGATTCAAATGCTTGATCTGAGTGATCCGCGTCTTTAATTCCATAATGGGATCCAATTCCAGACCACCAAAAGGATTAAATCCATACAGCAGGGTGCCTGCCCGGACCATATCCATATGAGACTCCGGAAAGCGGATAGTCGCAGGACTATTAGCGCAGTGGCGGATTAGCTTAATACCCGCCTTCTCCATCCTTGATGTGAACGCCTGAAACAGCTCCATCTGCCGCTGGGTAAAGGTATCTTGAGAAAAATCGCCAGCAGCAGCAAAGTGCGTAAAGACCCCCGTAATATGTAACCCGGGCAGTTTTACGATTTGGAGAGCCTCTGCGACACATTGCTCGAGATCCTTATGGACAGCCAGTCCATATCGGCACATACCTGTATCGATTTTCAGATGAGCATGGAGCGGCTTTCCGACAGCTTCAACAGCTTTGGAGAGCTCTTTTGCCTGCTCCAAGCTGATCAGCGGAACGGTCAAATCCTGCTGAATTGCCAAGGCTGTATGTATTGGATTGATGGGGCCAAATAGAACGATGGGCAGTCGGATCCCCTTTTCGCGCAGCTCCATCGCCTCTTCAATGGTAGCTGCACCTAACACTTCACAGCCGCACCGTTCCAGTTCTCTGGAGACTTCCACTGCACCGTGGCCGTATGCATTGCCCTTTATGACACACAACACTTTACAATCCGGACCCACCAGGGAAGCGATTTTTTGGAAGTTTTTAGCCAGATGGTCCAGGGAGACTTCTGCCCACGCCCGGTCTTGTCCATATCTCATAAGGTTTCCTCCGCAGGTACGCTGTAGCCAAGCATTCGGCGCATCCGGGCCACCGCTTTTTTGAGGCTCTCCAAACTGCTTGCATAGGAAATGCGGATATGGCAGTCACAGAAAGAGTCAAAGGCTGTGCCGGGGACAGTGGCTACGCCGGCATCCATCAGCAGGCGATTTGCAAAGGCCGAACCGGTCAGGCCGGTACCGGACACATTTGGATAGATGTAAAACGTGCCGGAGGGCGGGACACAGGAGATTTCGGGAATTTGTGCGAATGCGTCCAGCAAAAATGCGCGCCTGCGGGCATACTCCTGCCGCATTTCATCCACGCAGGCCTCACCGGACCGAAGCGCTGCGGTGGCTGCACTCTGGGCAATGATATTGGAACTTGCCACGGCATATTGATGGACCTTCAACATGGGGAGGATCAGATCGGCAGATGCAGCCACATACCCCATGCGCCAGCCTGTCATGGCAAATGCTTTTGAAAAGCCGTTGACCGTGATCGTGCGCTCCTTCATGCCCGGAAGAGCGGCAATCGATTTGTGGACGGCATTATCAAACACCAGCTTTTCATACACTTCGTCAGAGAGGACAAGAAAGTCCCGCTCCTGGGCAAGCGCAGCAATCTGTTCCAAAAGGTCCATTGGATATACGGCTCCGGTGGGATTGCTGGGGGTGTTCAGGATGAGAAGTTTTGTTTTGTCCGTTACAGCGGCGCGGAGTTCATCCATATCCGGGAGCCAGTTGTTCTCCTCGCGGGCGTGGATGGAGACGGGCTTGGCGTGGGCGGCCCGGCAGAGCTGCAGGTACGATATGTAGGCCGGTTCGATCAGAATGACTTCATCACCAGGCTGGACCAGACCCATGAAGGCAATATAAAGACCTTCTGCACACCCGGAAGTCACGAGAATTTCGGTGGCAGGATCAGCAGAGATCCCGTTATCACGCAAAAGCTTTTTTGATATTTCTTCCCGCAGGGAAAGGATCCCCCGATTGGGAGCATAGTGGGTCAGGCCCTGATCCAGAGCAGCCTTGGCCGCCTCCATGATATGGGAAGGAGTCACAAAATCCGGCTCTCCGATCTGCAATCGGACGATATCCCTTCCCTCGTTCTGCAGCTTTTGTACAGTCTCACCAATGGCACGAATTCTGGACAGCTCCACAAGGTCCATTGGGCTTTTGATGTTCATATTGTCCCCCCTTCGAGCAGGCTATCGACATCCAACACATGACATATGACATCTCTAAGCGTAGAGTAACGCATTTCCCGTCAGAAGTCAAGAGCGGATCGGCAGACTTTTGAAGGATTTTTTGAAAAATCACGGGAAAGAGATGTCAATGGCGGAAAGAGAGAAAAGAAAGAAGGATGAACTTAAAAATAGACATTGTAAAAGAAAATCGTATGTAATATAATCAAAATACTAAGAATTCTATTGCAGATGGATTCCTGACGCATACAAATCTATTTTGAGTGCAGGTGTTTGACTATGGCTTCTCGTTCATTGATTTCAGAGGAGATCGCAAACAAAATTAAGAATATGATCATCGACGGTGAAATGAGAGAAGGGGACCGTCTTCCATCGGAACAGGAGCTTGCCAACCAGTTTGATGTAAGTACGCGGAGCATCCGTGAAGCGGTGAAACTGCTGGTTTCCCAGAATGTGCTGGAAGTCCGGCGGGGGATCGGCTCTTTTGTGTGCAGCAAGCCGGGCTTCAGCAGTGATCCACTCGGGTTCGAATTTATGAATATTGAAAAATTGTATCCGGATCTCATGGAAATCCGTTTGATTTTGGAGCCGGAAGTTTTCGTTATGGCTGCACATCGGGGGGCGAAGAAGGAGTTCCAAAAGGCGGCCAGAATTTTGAAAGACATCCAGCATATGAACCAGCAACTGGCGGAATCGCATACACAGGAAAAGGACGAGGAGCTGTTCCAAAAATTCTGGGAGTATGACATTGCCTACCACAGCTGCTTTTATAAGGCCAGCCGCAACGAGATCGCAAATCGGTTTTTGCCGATCATTCTGAATACAATACATAATCTCTACAGAAGCCCTTCTTTCAAAAGCTTTCGGAAGTCGCCCGATTTCTACAGCCGCCACCAGGCGATTTATGATGCGGTTCTGGCGAAAGACGACCAGCTGATCCGGGAACTGTGCCGCACACATATCAGGAGCGGCGGAAAAGAAGGAAACCTGCTTTGAGCCGCGCGTGACAGGATCCCGCACAGGAGGAGCACCTGCGGGGAGCCCATCGGGCATTTAGGGCCCCATCGCCTGGCGGACAAGCGGGAAAGGCAGACTTTAGATGACAGCCTTGGTTGAGAAAACAAGGCTGTCTTTTTTTGCCTGTTTGGACCCTCCGGAAGAGTGCATTGCCGAATGCAGCCCTGACGGTGGAGTTCAACGGGTGTATTGGGGAAAACTGATAATTTGAAAAGGAGATATTTAGATATTTTCATGGTTTTGCCGGAGAATGGGGGGATTTGTAAAAAAAACGCTGGACATTTTATTAGGAGTAAGTTATTCTTGTCTCAAGACATGACATATGACATCTTGCGCGCCTTTTGCTTCTGCACAATTTTCTCGCCATCAAGAACCGCAGCTTTCCCCGTATCTGTCAAAATCATGAGGAGAGAATCCTAAGGAGAGATTGTACATGAAAATTACAAAAGTCGAAGTCCTGCGTGTAAAGACAAACCGTCCCAGCTGGCGTCCTATTTTCTGCAGAATCCACACGGATGAGGGAATTTATGGCGATGGAGAGGCGGCGATGGCCTATGATACAGGGGCACCGGCCGCATATGCCATGATCAAGGACCTGGCACCCACGCTGATCGGCATGGATCCGCTTCAAATCGAGTGGATTTGGGAGACCTTCTACCGGACGACGTTCTGGGGGCTGAACGCGGGCCCGGTCATGTACTCGGCTATGGCTGCCATCGACATTGCCCTGTGGGACATCAAAGGCAAGGCATATGGAAGGCCGGTCCATGAGATCCTGGGCGGCGCCCGCCGGAAGGATCTGAGGGCCTACGCCAGCCAGCTTCAGTTTGGGTGGTCCCACACCGATCTGCACGTGCCGCAGCTGAAGCCGGAACAGTATGCGGAGGTGGCAAAGAAAGCCGTATTTGATGAGGGATACGACGCACTGAAATACGACTTCTTCTCCTTCGATGAGGAGGGGAACAAGATCTCCGTGGAGGAGTACACACGCCTGCTGCTGCCCAAATATCAGAAAATGATCGAAAAGCGCGTGGAAGCTGTCCGCAAGGCCATCGGGGATGACGTGGACATCATCGCCGAGTGCCACAGCCGTCTGGATGCGCAAAGTGCTGTTCAGGTGGCAAAGATCATGGAGAAGTACGGGATCCTCTATTTCGAAGAGCCCACAGTCCCGAACCATGAGCTGATGAAGTACGTTTCCGACCGGACCACCCTTCCGCTGGCGGCTGGCGAGCGCATCTATACCCGCTGGCAGTATCGCCCCTATTTCGAGAATGGCTCGGTCCAGGTCATCCAGCCGGATATCGGGAATTGCGGCGGCCTGACGGAGGTCCGCAAGATTTGCGATATGGCGCACGCCTATGACATCAGTGTCCAGGCTCACACGTGCGCTACGCCGCTGTCGACCTCTGTGGCCCTGCAGCTGGAAGCGGTCATTCCCAACTTCATCATTCACGAGCATCACTGCAATAACCTGATGAAATTCAATCGGGGCTGGACAAAGTATGATCCGCAGCCGGTCAACGGGCGAATCGAAGTACCCAATGAGCCGGGGATCGGCAATGAGATTTCTCAGGCCGCATTTGACAACGCGGCGGAATATGCTGCGATCGAGTAATCAAAGCACTTTTGGAGAGAAGCCCGGCAGACACCTGAAAGCAACACATTTTGACTAGGAGGGTAATTATGAAAAAGTTCAAAAGATATTCTGCACTTTTCCTTGCAATGCTCCTCATGTTGTCAATGGTTGGATGTGGTGGCGGAAGCACGGAGGACCCTGGCGCCGGCGGAGAAGATGGAGAGCCGATCAAGATCCGGGTCAACAGCGCATTTAAGTCCGCGACCCTGATGGAGACGGCGAACGGCATTGCCGCGTCTGAATTTGTGGATGCCGTGGCGGAGCGCACCAACGGCGAATATGAGATCCAACTGTTCATGGACAGCCAGCTGGGCGGCAGCACGGATCAGGTGATCGGCGGAATGCAGACTGGCGCCTTTGAGATGTGCACAAAGGCGGTGGGCGACTTCGGCGAGTTTACAGATGCCTTCATGCCCTTCAACTTCCCGTATCTGTTCAGCTCTGCCGAAGTGGTGCAGGCCGTCATCGACGGCCCCGTGGGCGAGCGCATCCGGGAGGAGTGCATTGAGGACACGGGCATCCGGATCCTGGCCTTCACGGAGCTGGGATTCCGCCATATCACGAATTCCAAGCACCCCATCAAGACGCCGGAGGATATGCAGGGTCTGAAGATCCGCACCATGAATGATCCCTATCAGATCGCTGCCATGGAGGCACTCGGCGCGTCTGTGACGCCCATGGCGTATTCGGAGCTGTTCACCGCTCTGCAGACCAAAGTCATCGATGCCCAGGAGAATCCCTGCCAGAACATCTGGACGGAAAAATTCTTTGAAGTGCAGGATTATATGACCACGACGAAGCACAGCTATACGATCCAGATGGTCGGCATTTCTGAAGCCTATTTCCAGAGCCTGCCGGAGGACGTTCAGCAGATCCTGCTGGAAGAGGGCCGCAACATGGAGCTGCGCAACCGCGAGGAATTGGAGCGGATCGACAACGAGCAGCTGGAGGAACTGAAAAAGGTCATGGAAGTTTACGAACCCACGGACGAGGAGCTGGCGCAGTTCCGCGAGGTCGCCTCTACATCCTGGGGCGAAGCGGCAGAAGCTATGGGCGAGGAATACTACAATCTGCTGCTGTCCGAGGTGGAGAAAGCTGAGGCTGCATTGGCCGAGTAACGCTGTTCGCTAGGAAAGGAGTCGGAGATGGATAACTCAAAGGTGAAGAAGATATTCCATGAATTTATCCAGCGGGGAGAGCTCTATCTGGGATGCATCCTCTTCCTGGCCATGATGGTCCTGCTGACCATCCAGGTGATTTCCCGATATCTGGGCAACGCGATCACCTGGACGGAGGAGCTCAGCTGCATCATGCTGGTCTGGATGAGCTATCTGGGCTTTGCTGGCGCGATCACCTCCAGAAAGCACCTGCGGATCGACGCGTTTATCAATTCCAGGTCCTTTAAGGTCAAAAAGGTCCTGCTGATCATCTCGAACATCGTCAACGCGCTGTTTTCTGCCGCATTGATCGTCCCGATGTACAACGTCATCGTGACCTTTGCGGCCAGCAACGGGGTATCGCCCATCCTGAGGATCCCCAAGGCGGTGTCCTTCAGCATCCTCCCAATCAGCATGGTGCTGGTGATCATCCGGACCGTGCAGGAGTGCATCCGCCTCAGCAAAGAGGAGGAGAAGACCCTTGGCGTCGGCAAGCCCACCTTTGACGTGGATGCTTTGGAACAGGAATACCTGAAGTCCCAGAGAGGAAAGGAGGCGGTCCAGTAATGGGGATCCTGTTTACCTCAATGTTCATTTTCCTGCTGATCGGAGTTCCGATCGGCGGCGCCATCGGAGGGGCCATCGTTCTGATGAACCTCTTAGACCCCTTTACCACGATGGAATACCTGACGCAGTATATGTATTCAGGCGTTAACTCCTTCTCGCTGCTGTCACTTCCGTTCTTTATCATCTGCGGCAGCCTGATGGATACTGGCGGCCTCTCCAAGAAGCTGATCAATATCGCAAACTCCCTGGTGGGAAATGTGACAGGCGGCCTGGGCCATGTGACCATTCTGGCCTGCATGTTCTTCGGGGCCATCTCGGGCTCGGCCAACGCGACCGTGGCGGCGATCGGCGTCATTACGATCCCGCAGATGATCCGTTGCGGCTATAACAAGTATTATGCCACGGCTCTGGTGATGGTGGCCGGCGGCCTGGGCTGCGTGGTTCCGCCGAGCTATCCCCTGGTGATTTATGGTGTCAGCAACAACGTCTCGATTTCTGATCTGTTCCTGGCCGGCGTTGGACCGGCTCTCCTGGTAGGCGTTATGCTGATGATCGTCAACTACTTTATCAGCCGCAAATACGGCTGGAAGGGCTCGGGGGAAAAGCTCAGCTTCCGCCGGTTCTTCAAGGCGGTCAAGGATGGGATTTGGGCGATTTTTATGCCGGTCATCATCCTGGGCGGCATCTACGGCGGAATCTTCACCGCCACCGAGGCGGCGGTGATCGCCACGGTCTATGCCCTCATCGTCGGTATGTTCATCTATCGAGAGCTGACCTGGAAGAAAATCTGGGATATGTTCTTTGACTGCACTGCATCCATGGGCGGCATGAACTATACGATGGCTGTGGCGGGCGCTTTGAGCGCGGTGTTCGTGTATCTCGGCTTCGGCGAGATGGTGCAGAATTTCTTCTTCAGCATCTCCGAGAACCCCGTGGTCATCATGTGCATGATCTTTGTCCTGCTGTTTATCGCGGGTATGTTTGTGCAGACCACTCCCATTATGGTCATCCTCTCTCCGATCCTGCTGCAGATCGTCACACCGCTCGGCATCAGCCCGATCCAGTTCGGCTTGGTGATGCTGCTGTCCCTGTGCATTGCGTTCGTCACACCGCCGGTGGCCTCCAATCTGTTCGTCGCCCAGTCTATGACGGGGCTTGATGTAGTGGGGATCACCAAGAGAGCACTGCCCTTTATGGCGGTCCTGATCATTGCGATGGCGATCGTGGCGTTTGTGCCTGCGGTTTCTCTGGGATTCCTGACGCTGCTTGGCTGACCCGGAGCTTCCGCAGCAGAAGTCCCAGCGGACTCCGCCGAGGAAGAGAGACGTTCACACAGATCTCTAGGCGGGGAAGGAAACGATACACAATCCCTTTCAGGCAGGGAGGCAGACAATTGTCGCAAAGACATTGTCTGCCTTCCTGTTTTCCAGATAAAGCGCTTGTATGTAGGGCCGGGGCGGCGGATTTCTGCGATGGAAGCGGGAAAATTGGTTCTATATCGGCCTCTGAAGTAAAAATCTCTCATAATATGGATTGTAAAGTCGGGGGGTTGATGTTAAAATATAACTAACACTTTGGTGAAAACAATACACTTTTTTATTCAAATATGCGGTGGCGGCGATGTTTCTTTGCGATCAGCTGATGAATCAAGTGTTTCGTTGTGGAGCACCAAAGTGGGACCACAGGTCAGTTTGACATGGGGGTATCAGAAAGGAGAGAAAACGGCATGGAGTCCATGAATGAGGGGAAAGAACTGCTGGAACACGTGATGAAACTTGTGGCAGAGCACTTTGGAAAAAACTGTGAGATCGTACTCCACGATTTTACTGCGCCGGACAACCACACGATCATTGCGATCCAAAATGGCGAGGTAACAGGCCGGGAGATTGGCGGATGCGTTACGAATCTGGGATTGGAGATCCTCAATGGGAAACCGGCGGAGGATGCGTTCAACTACGCTACATATGCGGAAAATGGACATCTTCTAAAATCATCTTCCATTTATTTTCACAACAGTGCTGGACAGCCGATCGGTTCCCTGTGCATCAACACGGATATTACGGATACCACCTATTTTGAAAAAATGCTGCGGGAGTATAACAATACCCATGACCATGAAAGCGGAGAAAATGTCTCGCCGAAGGAAGTTTTCATGCCGGATGTCCATGAGCTTTTGAACTGCCTGATCGATCAGTGCATCCAAAAATATGGGAAGCCGCCGAAGCTTCTGACCAAAGAGGAGAAAATTCAGTTCATTGCCGATTTGGATAGGAAGGGAGCCTTTGTCATCACGAAGGCCAGTGATCGAGTTTACTCACTGCTTGGAATTTCCCGATACACGTTCTACACATATCTGGAGCAGGGAAGGAAGCTGCGCGGAGAAAGTAAGGTATCTGGGGAGTGAAGAGAATATTTGTCTAAAAGACATATTTTTTGTCTTGACACAAAGCGGATTATTGTGTTAAAATACAATCAAACTCAAAACGCAGAAATAAGAACAACTGTTGGATTGATTCTATCATGTTTTTCTCTCAAAATTTGAGAGTTTATTTCTGCGCGTCTTTTTTTACCTTCTTAAAATACAAAATATCTGTATGGAAAACATAAAGTATGTTTGCTACCAGAAGGAGACTTCTGAGCAATAAAAAAACTGACAGGGGGAAAAACGATGAAAAAATGGTTTGCTCTCGCACTTGCGGCAATGATGATGCTCGCAGCACTGACTGGATGCGGCGGTACTGGAAGCGGAGACGCGGATGGCACCCAGCAGACCCAGGAAACAGACCAGGGTCAAAGCTCCACCGAGACCGACACCGTGGATTACCCGGAGATTCCTGTTAAAACCGGCAGTCTGACGATTGGTATTTCGACGAACGCGCTCTCCAATATCCACAACCGGCATATGTTTGAGGGACTGAGAGAGGAGGCGGAGAGCCGCGGACATGCGGTCGTCACGGCTAACGCCAACGGCGACCCTGCCCAGCAGGCCAATGATATCGAAAATCTGGTGCAGGCCGGATGTGATGTTATTGTTGTTCAGAATGCAGACAACTTCTCTTTGAAAAATGCGGTTCAGGAAGCTAGAATGTCCGGCGTCCGCGTGATCTGCCAGGACACCGGCTGGATTGATGGCATCGATGCCATGTTCCTGCTGAACAGCATTGCCGTCCAGGCGGACATCAACATGATTCTGGCGGCTGAGGTGGGCTTCAGCGGCAAGATCATCACCACCGGCCACCAGGACAACTTTGCGCTGCGGGCCGGCTCCTACATCCATGACGCATTCGTGGAGGAGTACGGATTTGAGGTTGTGGCCCACGTGCAGACGACTTTCCCGGGCACGACCGAGGTGACCTACAACGGCGTGGACTCCGCTCTGACGGCCAATCCCGATGTGGTTGCGATCTTCACCTCCCAGGACCTGGAGGCCATGGGCGCCATCCAGGCTTTGAAGGAGCATGATCTCTATCCCCAGGTGAAGTGCATCGGCGTCGATGGCGAGGTAGATATCCTCAATGACATTAAGGCCGACGGCTCCTGCATTGCAACAGTGGTCTCTGACTTAGATGGTGCCAATGTCAGTGTCGTGGATACCTGCGAGGCCCTGATGGCCGGCGAGGATGTGGCAAAGTACCATGAAATTCCGTACACGGTCGTCACAAAGGACAACGTGGACGAGTTCCTGGAGAAGGCCACTGCCGAAGCCGAGAAGTACGCGGAATAAGCTGAAAATAGACAGCATTGGGCCGCCCCGCGCTCCGGAATGGGGCGGCCCAATGCCATCTAATGAAATATTCTTAGAAAATGAGGGGAATCGACCAATGGGTGTGTATGAAAATCTGAAGAAGCACAACATCGAACTGCCGAAGCAGTTGGCCGCGGCCGGGCTTTACAAGCCTGTGAATCGGACTGGAAATCTGGTGTTCATCTCCGGGCAGGGCAGCATGGTCAACGATACGAAGGTCACCGGCCGCGTCGGTGCCGAGCTAAGTATGGAGGAGGGGGCGGCAGCGGCGCGGATCTGCGCGATCAATACCCTGTCCGCGCTGGAGGCATATCTCGGCGACCTGAATAAGGTGAAGCGCTGTGTGAAGATCCTGGGCTTTGTAGCCAGCGCGGATGATTTCCACGGCCAGGCACAGGTCATCAACGGGGCATCCCAGGTCTTTATAGATGTCTTTGGCGAGGAGGGCCGGCACGCCCGCTCCGCCATCGGCACCAACGCGCTGCCTTTGGGGCTGACTGTGGAAGTGGAGTCCATCTTTGAAATCGCAGAGGAGGCCTGAGCAATGCTGGGACGAGATGTTAGCCCTGTGGAGATCGCAGATGTTTTTGCAGCCCGGCAAAGACTTCGTCAGGTGTTTCCGCCCTCTCCGATGCTGGAGCTGGAGTCCCTGAACCAGCAGCTGGGGGCGCCGGTCCGTCTGAAGGCAGAGAGCCTTCTGCCGTCGGGCGCCTATAAATACCGCGGCGCCGTGAACAAGATCACCGCCCTGATCGAGCAGTACGGAAAGGACATCCGGATCATCACGGCTTCCTCCGGGAACCATGGCATGGCCTGTGCGCTGGCCGCCCGGAACCTCGGCGTTCAGGCAAACGTGGTGGTTCCCGTGTCCACCCCCCAGATCAAGAAGAACAGCATCCGCGCGCTGGGTGCCAATCTTCTCGAAATCGGAGCTACCTACGACGAGTCCTTTGTCTCCGCCTGTGAGCTGGCGGAAAAAGAACAGCTCTTTTATGTGCACCCGACCTCTGACCGCTACACCGTTGGCGGCCAGGGGACCATCTCCCTGGAGATTCTAGATCAGTATCCCCAAGTGGAGCAGATCCTGGTTCCGATCGGCGGCGGCGGACTGATCACGGGAATCGCTTTGACCATGAAGACACTGAAGCCATCCGTCAGGGTCTACGGCGTCATGCCGGAGGGATCGGCCGTCTATGCGGAATCCCGTCGTCAAGGGCGGCTCGTGACCCTGGAGCACTGCGCTTCCATGGCGGATGCCGTGGTGCGGAAAACCGGCGAGGAATACCTGTATCCCTACATTGAAAAATACGTGGATGACATTTTCACGGTCTCCGAGGACGGTATCCGGCAGGCGGTCAGAACGGCCTGTCTCTACGGAAAGCTGACGCTAGAGGGATCTGGCGCTCTGGCGCTGGCCGCTCTGCTGGAGAAGAAATGCCAGCCCAGGCCAGGGACCGTTCTGATCTGTTCCGGCGGAAACATTGACAAGGCCGTTCTGGACATGTGTATGAACGTCTGAGAGGAAATGATGGCAAAGATGACAGTGAATGGCCAGCGGCTTCGAGCTCAGCTGGAAACGCTGGCAGACATCGCCCGGACACCGGAGGGGATCTGCCGCCTGTCCTATTCCGACAGCTTTTGGAAGTCCAATGATTATGTTGCACAGCTGATGCGTGAGGCCGGCATGACCGTCAATACCAACCCGGCGGGAAATGTAGTTGGCACCTACCCCGGCAGGTCCTCAAGGAAGATCACCGTGGGCTCTCACATCGACTCGGTAGTGAATGGCGGGATGTTTGACGGCTGCCTGGGCGTTCTCGCGGGGATCGAAGCGGTCCGCACATTATCCGAAAATGGGATCGTTCCCTCCCACAGCATTGATGTTGTGGCTTTTGCCGAGGAAGAGGGCATCGTTATCACTGGACTGATCGGGAGTCGCGCCTACTGCGGTCTGCCGCCCACGGAGCCGGTGCTGCAGCGGATGGGGGAGTTTGGATTTACCCTTCAGGATCTTGCGGATGCAAAATGCTCCGAAGATATCGACTACTCTCTGGAGCTGCATATCGAACAGGGCGGCGTGCTGGAAGTCCGGAAAACGGATATCGGTGTAGTTCGCTCCATCATCGCCCTCCGCCGCTATACGGTCGAGTTTGCGGGAGCGGCCAACCACGCCGGCACCACACCGATGACCTTGCGGGATGACGCGCTGGTCAAGGCCGCCCGGTTCATCACGCGGGTCCGCGAGGTGGTCATGGAGGTAGATCCAGGCATGGTTGGGACGGTGGGACATCTGGAGGTCCAGCCAAATGCGATGAATGTGGTTCCGGGTCATGTCACTTTGACATTGGAGCTGCGGGGTCTGCGGGAGGACCTGTTGGAGCGCGCCTATCAAACGCTGATGGAAGAGTTCCGGGAAGACATTATCTCCTGCCGGCTGACTATGGAGCAGCCCTGCTTCCATATGTCCGAGGTTGTGCAGCAGAGCATCTGGAACGCCGCTCAGGAGCTGGGGCTTACCGCGATGACCATGGACAGCGGCGCCGGACACGACAGCATGAGCCTTTCACAGGTCACGAGGGCCGGCATGATCTTTGTCCCCAGCGTCGGAGGGATCAGTCACAGCAAAGAGGAGTTCACGACATGGGACGATGTGACCAATGGTGCAAATGTGCTTCTGCACGCGTTATGCCACATCGATCGCCTTGAGACACCTGGGAGGTGAATTTTTTGAGCGAGAACAAAGACTACATTATCGAGATGCACGGCATTCAAAAGAGCTTCGGCGGCGTAAAGGCGCTGCGCAACATCGACCTGCAGGTGGAACGCGGGAGCTGCCACGCCCTTCTGGGCGAGAACGGCGCCGGAAAGTCGACCCTGATGAAGATCCTGACTGGTATCATCACCAAGGACAGCGGAAAGATCCTGCTCAACGGAGAGGAGGTCCATATCCAGAGCCTCCGTCACGCAGAGGAACTGGGCATCGCCATTGTGCCCCAGGAGCTGTCCTTCATCAGCTATTTTACCGTGGCAGAAAATATTTTCTATGGCGAGGAGCCCACTCGTCCGCTTCCTCTGTTGATCGACTGGAAAAAACTGTACGCCGACTGCGACGAAAAACTGAAAGAACTGAAGATCGATCTGCCCAGCAGGATGCGGGCCGGAAGGCTGAACGTCTCTGACCAGCAGATGATGGTCATCGCCCGTGTGCTTGCAAAGAACGCCAACCTCATTATTATGGACGAACCGACAGCGCGCCTGGGCCATGGAGAAGTGGCGAAGCTGCTGAAATATATCCAGTATCTGAAATCCTGCGGGAAGACCATTATTTACATCTCTCACCGCCTGGAGGAGATCTTCGAGATCTGCGATACCATCACGGTCCTGCGGGACGGCGAGACGATCCAGACCTCCCCCACCTCCGAGATGGACAACGACAAGCTGATCAATCTGATGGTCAACCGGCAGATCAAGGTCAACACCACCAGGACCCGGAAAAGCAACATCGGCGAGACCGTCCTCTCTGTGAAGGGGCTCTCGAAAAAAGGCGTACTGGAGGATGTCTCCTTCGAGGTCCACAAGGGAGAAATCCTGGGGATGTTCGGCCTGGTGGGGGCCGGACGGACTGAGGCGGTCCGTGCTCTGCTGGGCGTTGACCGCTATGATGCGGCGGAGATCCAGATGGACGGCAAGCCCATCGTCTTTAAGAACATCGGCCAAGCACTGGCCGCCGGGGTTGCGCTCGTGCCGGAAGAGCGGCGGAAGCAGGGCATTCTTCCCAACACACCGATCTATAAGAACGTGTCCGTCTGTAACCTGCAGGCGCTGTCGCACCTGGGCCTGATCGACAAGAAGAAGGAGCTGGAGTACGCCAAGCACTGCACGGATATGCTGGGCGTTGCGTGCTCCTCTGTCTTCCAGAACGTGGGAAACCTGAGCGGCGGCAATCAGCAGAAAGTTGTCATCTCAAAGTATATTGACCGCAATATCCGCGTGCTGATCCTCGATGAGCCCACCCGCGGCATTGACGTCGGCGCAAAGGACCAAATCTATGAAATCATTGAGGGTCTGGCACAGCAGGGCATGGCAGTGATCGTGATCTCTTCCGAGATCCCGGAGCTGCAGCTGATGTGTGACCGTATCTGCGTCATGAGCCAGGGAAAGGTGACGACCGTGATCGATCGTTCTGACTTTGCAGATTCCGACAACATTCTGCGGAATGCGATCGGAATATGAAAACAGGGAGGAGTTCATTGATGACCGCCAAAAAATTGAATGTTTCCAGAATTGCCCGGAATTACGGGACGCTTTTTGCCTACATCGTCATGCTGCTGGTGTTTTCGATCCTGGCGCCGAGCTCATTCCCGACGCTCTCCAACGTGATCAGCATCCTGCGGCAGATCGCCATGCTGGCCACCATTAGCCTGGGCCTGACCTTTGTCCTGATCACCAAGCGCTCGGATCTGTCTATCGGCTACAGCACCAGCTTCCTCGGGATCGTGGTGGCCGCCCTTTTGGTCAGAGCTGGGATGAACATCTGGCTCGCCGCATTGATCACGGTCCTTCTCGGCGCGCTGATTGGACTGGTGAACGGCGTTGTGATCGCCTACCTGGGTGTTCCCGACTTTATTGCCTCCCTGGGCGTCGGCTATGTGGTGGCCGGCATCAACCAGGCGTATACCAAGGGCCACCCTATCTCCAATCTCCCGGCGGACTTTGAGATCTTTGGCGCCCAGCGCCTGGGCGGCGTGATCCCTAACGCAGTCATCATCATGCTCATCGTTCTGGTGGTATGCAGCATCATCTTGAATCAGACAAAGCTCGGACGCTATATCTATGGCGTAGGCGATAACGAAGAAGCCTCCCTGATGTCCGGCGTGAACACCCGCTCCACCATCGTGTGGGCATACGTGTTCTGCGGCATTGCCTGCGGCGTCACGGCCGTGATGCTGACATCCCGGCTGGGGTCCGCGCACCCCCAGGCCGCCGAGGATTACCTGCTGGACGCCATTGCGGCTGTGTGGCTGGGCGGCACCGCTTTTAAGGATGGCGAGCCCAATCTGGCCGGCACGCTGCTGGGCGCTCTGATCATCGGCACCATGGCCAACGGCCTTACCATTCTCAATGTCTCCTATTACTATCAGGATATTGCGACTGGCCTGATCATTCTCGCAGCCGTTATTATTACCTCGGTTCAGAAGAGCCACAAGAATTAACGAAGGATTGGAGAATGCTTGTATGAGAACATTGGTAAAAAACGGGACCATCGTCACAGCGGACAGCGAGTATAAGGCGGATATCCTAATCGTCGACGAAAAAATCGCGGCGATCGGAACCAATCTGGAGGGCCCCTTTGACAAGGTCCTGGATGCGGAGGGCAAGTATATCCTTCCAGGCGGCGTGGACAACCATGCCCACTTTGAGGCCCTCAATACGGATGGCATTACCACAAACGAGCCCTACGCCACTACCTGGGTGGCCCTCCAGGGCGGCACCACCACCATTGTGGACTTCTGCACCAATGAGCCCGGCATGAATCTGGTGGACTCCGTCAACTACCGCCTGAATGTCCGCGCCAAGGGCAAGGTCGCTCCCGACATCGCCATTCACGCCTGCTGCAACGACTTTACGGATGAGACCGTCGGCGAGATCAGGAAGCTGGTGGAGATGGGCGTCCCCACCATGAAACTGTTCCTGGCTTACAAGGGCACCTCTCTCTACATGGACGACAGCAAGCTGCTGGCCTGCCTGGAGGAGGCCGGAAAGCAGGGCATGACCATGATGGTCCACGCGGAGAACCCGGATGTTCTGGACAAATGCCGCAATGACGCGGCCGCCGCCGGCCACTATGAGCCGAAATACCACTACATGACCCGGCCTCCCTATGGCGAGGCGGAGGCAGTTTCCCGTGCCATCCGGTTCGCGGACGCCATGCACTGCCCCATGTGCATCGTCCATGTCAGCTGTATCGAGGCCGGCGAGGAGATCCGCAAGGCCAGGGCGGAGGGCAAAGCGGTGATCGGCGAGACCTGCCCCCACTATCTGGTGCTGGACAAGCACAAGATGGACCATCCGGACTGGCACATCGCCGCCCGGTGGATCTGCTCCCCCGCCCTGCGGGACAAGGAGGACCAGGATTACCTGTGGAAGGCATTGAATGAGGACTGGCTGTCCATCTGTGGGTCTGATAACTCCGGCATCCCCCAGGCCCAGAAGAACTGGGGCTGGGACGAGGAAAACCAGCGCTGCGACTTCCGGAAGGTCCCCAACGGCTGCCCCGGCGCCGGCGACCGCATGAACGCCCTGTGGACCTACGGCGTTGCCGCCGGCCGCATGACACGACAGAAATTCGTGGATGTGTGCTGCACCACGCCGGCCAAGCTGAACGGCATCTATCCCCGCAAGGGCACCATTCAGGTGGGCTCCGACGCGGACTTGGTGCTGTTCGACCCGGACTACAGGGGCACGATCACCCTGGAGACCAACCCCACCGGCGTGGAGTACAACGTGTTCGAGGGCCTGGAGCAGATCGGCCGCGCGGATACCGTGCTGCTGCGTGGCAGCGTGGTTGTGGAGCATGGCAAATATCTGGGTGAGGTCACGGAAGTCGTGGCGGACGGCATCAGCTATCTCGGCTGCACCAGCGGCCAGGGACAGTTTATCCCCGGCAAGCCCTATGGCCTGGGATACGACCTCTTGAAGGAATAAGAAAAAAGGGCCTTGGTAGTATTTCAACTGTATCTACACAAGAGCTTCTGTTTTACGCAGTCCCATATAAAGCGCATTGTTTATCGGACCGTTGTTCTAGTGTGAAATACGATATTGATAGGGCGGGAATCAGCAAGCGCTGCTTCCCGTCCTGTCGATGACCATGCGCTTGGACGCTTCGATTGTCCGCGCGCGGGGCCGCCTTCGGGCGGTCTTGCTTTTTGCCGCCATCCGTATCAGGGGGGCCGCCATGCTCTGCATGGTGGGGAGAGGAGACGGAAAGGAAGCAGGCGGAGCTTGCGGCAACGAGGCGATGTGGCGCAGTATCCCGGCATGAAAGCGTTCTTCAATTTGAAGTAAGCAGCGGAGTATAGCGCAAAGCCGCCCGTTCGGGCGGCTTTGCTGTTTCTCTATCCGAAGTCATGCCGTCCGCCGCAGGAGATGCCGAGGCTTTCCAACAGACGCACGATGGCTTCGATCTTTGCGAAACACGTCTCATCTGACAGCGTATCATCCGCCAGGATCTCCTGGATCTGCCGCAGAGCACGTCCGGCGGCATCGGATACCAGGCAGCGATAAAATTTCTGTTCGGTCTGCATACCATCACCTCGGAGTAAGCATAGCATATTTCTTGAATATACGCAAACGCGTATACGCGGCCGCGGAAAAACCGATACCCTATCGGAGAGGTGAACGATATGGGAGTCAAGGACGCCGTGACCGCCAGATTTGCAGCTCTTTGCAGCCAGCGGGGGATCAAATTGAATGAACTGGCCGTGCGCTCCGGTGTGACGCCGTCTACGGTGTACAGCATGATGGATGCCAGACGCCGCGATGTGTCGATCGTCACCATCAAGCTGCTGTGCGACGGATTGGAGATCTCCCTGGAAGAGTTCTTTTCTGGTCCGGAGTTCACGTCCCTGGAACCGGAACTGAAATGAGCGACCAAACAGGCGCGCCTTATTTTGGACGTGAGAATCCGAATTTCCAGAAAGGCGGGAAGCGCATGGATACCAGAACGGCCGTGGCAAACCGTCTGATCCGGCTGTGCGGAGAGAAGGGACTGACCATTCACAAGCTGGCGATCATCTCGGGAGTCTCCCCGTCCACTGTGAAGAGTATCCTCTATGGGAAGAGCCGAAATCCGGGCGTCGTCACTATCAAGCTGCTGTGCGATGGATTGGAGATCTCTCTGGAGGAGTTCTTCTCCGGTCCGGAGTTTATGTCCTTGGAGCCGGAACTGAAATGAAAGCCAGGATACGACAGGGCGCGCCTTGCGGCGCGCCCCATTTTTGCGCAGATGAAACGAGAGGCGGACGCGCTGGCGTCCGCCTCTCGTTTTGCATCATTCAGATGTACGAAACGCCGCTCAGTCCTTGCACAGGCCGGCGGTGATGATGGCCATGGAGTAGACCTCCAGGGCGTTGCAGCCGCGGGACAGGTCGTTGATGGGGGCGTTCAGGCCCTGCAGGATG
>ERZ1090880.459-NODE-459-length-22476-cov-7.855359_pt1 | contig 22476 bp, 19 predicted proteins | sample MGYA00478471_ERZ1090880 | MGnify/ENA primary metagenome ERZ1090880 (study PRJEB33644, sample SAMEA5815734) | chicken gut metagenome | biome: Chicken; feature: Gastrointestinal Tract; material: Caecum | place: Ireland | collected 2019-01-01 | study: A study of the... | reverse complement strand
TATATCCAGGTGGCTTACCTGCTGGCCTCGGAAGATACCATCCAGCGGGAGTTCGGCGTCTATGACCGTGTCCGTGACAATTTTCCAAAGTACGTTGTCACCCTGGATGAATTTGATATGAGCCGCAACGGGATCAAGCACCGTAATATCCGGGACTTTCTGCTGGAAAGTGAATGGAACTGATCGCAATCATGAAACTCTCTCTATTTCCAACCTTAAAAACTATAAAAAAGAATATCTGCCCAAGGACCTGTTTTTCGCCCTGTTTCCCACTTCAAAGCAGTTTATCTTCGGGGTGGACGCCGCCCTTTCCACCCCGGTTATTTTATCTCTATAATACTGGTGGTTCCAAAGATACCCGGTCCTACAAGAACCGGCTTGCACTTCGTCCAGGAAAAATATACCTCATACTTTTTACAAAGTTACCGGATCTTTGAGAGATAAAAAAGACAATCACTTTTCCTTTTTTCATTTCTTCTTTTGCTGTCCCCTGTATCAACCTGACATTTTTGCATACTTTTTGTTCTTACAGTTTTCTCTCTTTTTTTTATGCCAGATAAGATATTGGCTGTTTTCCATGGCCATCACTCTCTCCACTGGAACCGGTTTGAAAAATGGTTTTTTCTGATATATCAGCCAGGGAACTGCATAAATCACCAACACACCAAACATTACAAGGCACAGGCCGTACACGCCAAATCTTGTGGCATTATCCTCTGCAATATGCCAGATCATCCAGGCTGTGCCTAAAATACCGATAACCGGGATTACAGGTCCTCCAGGCACTTTAAAATTCCTTGGAGCCTTAGGAAGTCTCTTTCTCAAAATTAATACATCAATATGTACCAGTATATAAGCCAGCATAAGTATAACGCTGGCACTTAAAATCATAAAAGAAAGTTCCCTTGTTGAAGAAAGCCCTGTAATATTAATCACCAGCATACCTCCACCGATGATCAGAACAGAAATCCAGGGAACCCCATTTTTATTTCTTTTCATAAATAGCTCGGGAAGCAGCCCTATCTTTGCCATTCCGGCAGCAATATTAGCAAGGCCCGCAATATTAGAGTTAACCGTACTTACAACTGCAAGAATCGCTACAACTGCCATCCATATTTTCCCCGGGGTTCCCAAAAGCAATGTTCCATAAAGAATATGTGGAGAGGATGAAGCTGCCAGTTCAGCCCAGGGTGTATAATTTTTAAATCCCAGAACAAGGATTGACTGCATGACCAGAATCAGTATCAGGCTGAGGATCATCCCAAGAGGCACATTTCTCTTTGCATTTTTCACCTCTTTGGATATAGGTATCACAAATTCGCTGGCAATAAACAGAAAAAATGCCAGGCCGCACATATTGATTATGCTGTTAAAGTCTCCTGCTACTACGCCCGGTTGCTCTACGATTTTCCCGGTTCCAAGTCCTAATGCTCCTATAACCCCCAAAAAAATAAGGGAAAAAATCAATCCATAGGCAACAATGTTCTGGATCTTCGCGAAAAGATCAATACCTTTTAAATTGATCAGTACTAAAAAGATTAGGATTATCACACAATATACTGTTGATGGCACCGGCGATTGAGGAAAAATCGTCAGTATCATATTTCCAAACATCGCACATTCCACACTGGCAACCATAGTATTTCCTATAAGATAGCCTCCTGTCATGATAAGAATTGTCAGAAAAGGTCCTACACAGGCCAGAGTATACTGGGCCAGTCCTCCGGTAAGATCCGGCATCAGAGCATTCAGTTCTGACATAGAAAAGGCTGCAAAACAATTCAGCGCGCAAGCCAGAGCCATAGACAAAATAAAGGGAGTTCCTATAGTCCCGGCTCCCTGTCCCAGAGATAAAAGACAGCTTGTCGCTATGATAACGCCTACTCCCGTAGCAATCACACTAGGCAGTCCGAGTTTTTTCTTTTTTTCCATATCTGTTTCTCCTTCCGTTAATAAAGAGCGTCTTTGTCTTCCTCTCCGGTACGTATCCGGATAATATTGTTTACCGGCGAGACAAAAATCTTTCCATCGCCTATATGTCCTGTATATAGTCCCTTTTTTACAGTATCCAGGACTTTCTCCAATTTGCTTTTTTCTATAACCATCATGATCATCTGTTTAGGAAGCAGTTCGATCTCACTATGGATATCATCTTCGTATTCCGGTGTTCCCCTCTGGACTCCGCATCCCATGACCTGGGTTACTGTCATTCCGGTAACGCCGATCTTCGTAATGGATTTCTTTAATTCCTCCAGCTTTGCTCCGGCTGTAATAACTTCAACTTTAACAAATTCCATATCTCCTTAACCTCCTGTTGATAGAAAAGGCGTTTTGAACCTCTTATCCCGGATCAAAACGCCTTCGTTTTATCTATGAATACATTTCTTTTACAATATCTTTTGTTGTCTCAATAAAATCTGTAATGTCCTGATCTGACATGGGAAGAGTCAATCCCAACTGTCCTCTGTGTACCGGCAGGAATCCCCGTACTGCGATTTCTAATGCGAAAGTCTGCATCTTCTGACCATCTGATTTTGTCCAATAATCCCGGTGGGTATGTATCCTCTGTCCCATCTCTCTGGTAAATGCATACCCTAGCACAGAAGACTCTCCGAAAACAATAAAGGGGATCTTTTCCTTTAACGCCCATGTATTTAATTCCTTCTTGATCCTGTCTCCCATTCCGTTAAGTCTCTCATAAGCCGCATCATCCAACTGCTTTAAAGTAGCGATTCCTGCTGCACAGGCAAGTCTGTGTCCGTGATGGGTACCGGACATCTGAACTTCATTACGAGCGGCAACATCCATTACTTCAGCAGAGCCTCCCACCATTCCCAATGGTATCCCCCCTCCTATGGTTTTTCCGGAGATGGTCAAATCAGGCTTTACATTATATTTGCTTTGAAATCCTCCCTTATATGCCCGTATCATAATTGTCTCGTCAAAGATCAGCAGGATTCCCAGTTCCCGGGTTACTTCCCGGATACGTTTTACAAATTCCGGATCCAATGTCACTATTCCTCCTGATCCTGACTGAAGCTCCATAACTACACAAGCCAATTCATCTGCATGCTCTCTGATCAGCTTTTCACTAACTTCAATATTATTTTGTGTCAGCAGGATAACATCTTCTGCTCTGTTTGCAGGGATTCCTTCCGATTCCGGAAGGGGTACTATATGTTCCAGATCATCCCCCGCCTTAGCAGCATCCGGATGGGCAGAAAAAGAAAAATCATCCAAGAATCCATGGTATCCTCCTTCCATTTTTGCTACCTTATCTCTACCTGTGTAAGCTCTTGCAATCCTTAAAGCTCCTACACATGCTTCCGAGGCAGAGCAGAAAAATTTCACTTTTTCTATGGAATCAATCCGTTCACAGATCATTTTTGCCAGTTCAATTTCTTCCTCTGTAGGATTGCCGATAGAATATCCTTTTTTCATAGTATCTATAATGGCTTGATCCACTTCTTTATTCTGATATCCCAGAATACTCACAGTAAAATTATTATTAAAATCCAGAAGTTTTTTTCCATCTACTGTGTATACATAAGCGCCTTCGGCCCTGTCTACATATATGGCATGTGGACCATAATTAAAACTTCTTCGGCTATAGGATCCGGGAATATATTTACTGGCCCGAAGACTCATTTCTCCGGATTTTTTAAAAGTATTTAAATAATGTTCCAGACTTTCTTCATATGTAAGCGTCATACCTCTTTCCTCCTTTTAGAAAATAAAAAGAGCGCTTTCTATAACCTTTCAGTTATCTCAAGCGCCCTTGCTTATTACTTCTATTGTTGAATGGAAGTATAGCAGGCCCGGACAGGGTTTACAATGTTTTAAAAAATAAAAAAAGTCTGTATTTTTGTGAAAAATTACAAATCCTCTACACTGTATCCAGTATCTGCATCATACGCCGGACTTTAAAAGCCGTTACCAGATCTGTGATAACATTGATATTTTTCAGACTTTTCCCCAGAATTTTCTCGATCTGATGAAGCCGATATCGCAGTGTATTTTCATGGATAAATAATTCTTCTGCGGTTTTTAATTTATCACATTCATTTCGGAAATAGCACTCTAGTGTGGAAAACAGCTGGGAATCATTTTTCGAATCATACTGCCATATGCCCTGAAAAATACCGGTGCAGTATCTTTCAAAAACCGCCGGATCCTTCAACTCATATAACAGGCCGTAAATTCCCAGATCCTCATACAGCAGGAGATTTTCCCTGTATTTTTTTACTGTTTCAATCATATCATATGTGCGAAGGGCTTCCTGCAGGCCGTACCTGCTGTCTTCAAGAGCATATTTTATGGTGCCGCATCCTATCTTAATTTCCTTCTCAATTTTCTCCCCGTCATGATATAGCTTTTTAATTTCTGAAATTCCTGTCCTATTCTCCGGCAGTATCCCTATGAGCAGACCCTCCCAGATGGTAGTCAGATATATGTTATATTTTTCATGAAATAACTTTTCTATATCTGCCAGAAATCCTTCTCCGCTGTTTTTATCTGTGAATCCCAGAAGTAACACCCGGTATTTTTTCCCATAATCCAGAGAGGAAATCCTGGATAGAAAAGACATATCCAGACGTTCATATCGGATATCTGAAAACAGTACCTGTTCTGTAATACCATGAAAAATCAGATTGTGTTCTCTGCCCTCAGTTATGAGTTTCTGCAATTCTTCTTTTCCTATACTATGATTTAATTCCCTGTAAATCTTCTGCTTATCATTTCCCATAGTAAAATCTCCCTAAAACCGACGGTTACTCTATCAGTTTATCACAGACTTTACCATCATACTATAAAAGTACAGGGAATTTTTCTCTATTCTTCTTTTGGCCCCGGAATACATCCCGGCATGGTATAGCTCCAGGGTTTCTTCTGGAAGCTTAAAGTTGCTCCGCCGGTCACATCAACAGTCTCTCCCACCATATAATTGGACATATCTGTACACATGGCAAATACAGCAATGGCCACTTCATCAGGATTCATGGCCGTAGGGGTATCTTTTGCAAGCGCCATCTGCTCCTGGATAAGCTCTGTTCCGTAGTAGGCAGCGGCTTTTCCTGTATTGGTCAGAGCGCCCTCTGACACCATGCCTCCCGGCGCCACACAGTTCACTGTGATCCCGTACTGCCGCAGTTCTTTTGCCACTCCCATGGTCATACTGGCAACGGCTCCTTTCGCCGCATTATAATGGCTCATCATACCGATTCCTGCCACGTCGCTGGAATGACGGGCTGCAGAAGATGTGAATATGATCTTTCCTTTTACCTTATTGCGCACCATGGAGCGGGCTGCTGCCTGAGCCATGAAATATTCTCCTTTTAAGTCTGTATTCATGACCTTGTCATATTCTTCCTCCGGCATATCCAGAAATGAAAACATACTCCATGTAGCCGCATTGGCCACCAGGATATCTACTTTTCCATAGGTCTTTTCTGTAAATTCCACAGCCTTATAACAGTCGGAAACCTTTGTCACATCCGTCTGGCACCAGGTAACCTCTCTTCCCCGGCTGCGGAATTCCTCCTCTGCCTTCTTCCCCTTTTTCTCATTGCGGGAAGCGATGACAACTTTCACTCCCGCCTCGCTTAGGCGGTTGACTACATTGTAGCCCAGTCCGGAAGCTCCTCCGGTAACGATAGCGGCTTTCCCCTTCATATTGTTGATAAAAATATCGCTTAAACTCTGGACATTGGAAACATTTCCGGCAAAAAAAATCAGAGGGAGGTTCTGACTGATGAATAAAGAAGAGCAAATCCGACGCTTTATAATGGATTATCCTATAGAAGTACCCCGGCAGGCTCTTGAAAATGAACTGAACTATATACGACTGGAGATGCGGCACCGGATGCGTTATGACACGCTTACCGGAGGTCCTCACCATTTTGACGCTGACGGGGAACTGGAACAGATGGAGGATGAACTCCGCCAGGCCGCTTACTATGAGGCGAAATACGATCTTGTGATCAAAGATATCATCGCCCGTGAAGATTTTTCCGTGACCCGCCGGGAACTGGAAGAAGAAGCTGCCGCCATGGCCCAAAGGCAGAACAGCACGGTAGAGATGGTATACCGCTTTTTCGGAGAGGATCTTGCCATGCTGGAAAAAGATATTAAACGCAGGAAAGCAGAACAATGGATCTGTGAAAAAAACAGGTAAAAACCTTCAGGAATGATTGCCGTTCTCCTCCAAACATGGTATATTAGTAGTACCGATTGTGATTATTTCACAAAAAAAACTATAATGAAAATAGTAGGAGTGGTAAAAATGTATCAGGAAGAGTACAAGCGTTGGTTAAACGCAGATCTGGAGGATGCGGATTTAAATCCGGAATTATCCCGGATCGAAGGAAATGATGATGAGATCAAAGAACGTTTCGCAGTGGCACTGAAATTTGGTACAGCCGGACTTCGGGGCGTATTAGGCGCAGGAACAAACCGTATGAATATCTATGTAGTCCGTCAGGCTACACAGGGACTTGCCAACTGGGTTAAGACGCAGGGCGGCACACAGACTGTTGCCATCAGCTATGACAGCCGTCTGAAAAGCGACGTATTTGCCAAAAACGCAGCCGGAGTACTGGCAGCAAACGGCATTAAGGTAAGGATCTATGATGCGTTAATGCCTGTTCCGGCCCTTTCCTTTGCCACAAGATATTATAACTGCAACGCAGGTATCATGGTAACAGCCTCCCATAACCCTGCAAAATACAACGGTTACAAAGCTTATGGTCCTGACGGCTGCCAGATGACCGACGATGCAGCCGCTATTGTATATGACGAGATCCAGAAAACAGATGTACTTACAGGTGCAAAATATATGTCTTTTGCTCAGGGTGTTGAGGAAGGATTTATCCGTTTCGTAGGAGATGACTGTAAGAAAGCTCTTTATGAAGCGATCGAATCCAGACAGGTTCGTCCGGGTCTGTGCAAGACAGCCGGCCTGAAACTGGTATACAGCCCTCTGAACGGTTCCGGTCTGGTACCTGTAACCCAGGTATTAAAGGATATTGGCATTACTGACGTTACCATCGTTCCTGATCAGGAATATCCAAACGGCTACTTTACCACCTGCAGCTATCCGAACCCTGAAATCTTTGAGGCTCTGGAGCAGGGCCTGAATCTGGCAAAAGAAACCGGCGCAGACCTGATGCTGGCAACCGACCCGGATGCAGACCGTGTAGGTATCGCCATGAAGTGTCCGGATGGCTCTTATGAACTGGTAAGCGGAAATGAAGTAGGCGTACTCCTTCTGGACTATATCTGTGCAGGACGTATTGAGAAAGGCACTATGCCTGAGAAAGCAGTAGCTGTAAAATCTATTGTTTCCACTCCACTGGCAGATGCAGTAGCGGAACATTACGGCGTGGAGTTGAGAAGCGTCCTTACAGGCTTTAAGTGGATCGGCGATCAGATCGCGCAGCTGGAAGCTGCCGGAGAAGTGGACCGTTTCATCTTCGGATTCGAGGAAAGCTACGGATACCTGGCAGGTCCTTATGTCCGCGACAAAGACGCTATCATCGGCTCTATGCTGATCTGCGAGATGGCAGCCTACTACAGAAGCATCGGAAGCTCTCTGAAACAGAGAATGGAAGAGATCTACGCACAGTATGGCCGTTACCTGAACAAGATCGACAGCTTTGAATTCCCCGGATTAAGCGGAATGGACAAGATGGCCGGTATCATGGAAGGTCTGAGAAAGAATCCTCCGGCCCAAATCGCAGGATACAAAGTTGTAAGCGTAACCGACTATACAAAACCGGAGGAAACCGGACTTCCTTCCGCCAATGTTCTCATCTACAAACTGGAGAACAAAGAAACCGTTATCGTTCGTCCTTCTGGAACAGAGCCAAAGATCAAGGTATACTATACAACCCTTGGCAAAGACCTTGCAGAAGCTCAGGCTGAGAAAGACAAACTTTCCGAAGCAATGAAGCCGATCATGGCATAAACAGCAGGAAACCTGTGCGACTCATGGGCTTTCTCTAAACTAAAAGGCTCAGGCAGACCTGACAGAAAAGAACGTTTCTGTCAGAAGTCTGCCTGAGCCTTTTTATTTTACTGATTCCTGATTTATCAGTATTGTAATGTGGAAATCGCTCCAATTCCCACAATACTTCCCAATACAGCGAAGAGAACTACTACAACGATCAGGAAACAGAAATAGGATCTTGCAAAATTTTTCAGATTCACATTCTGAGTTCCTCCAAAAGCAAAAACCAAAAGAAGTATCAGACCGATACAGGGAATTGAAAAAAGAAGCTCGTAGCCAAAGTATCCCCACATGGTAATAGGTTTATACTCTGGAGGAATTGACGGAGTTTCCTGCCGGTATGGCTGCTGATAATATGTATCTTCTCCGCTCTCCTTTTGCTCTCCGGACATGTTTTCCACTGCCGGGCCATCCTGTTCCTCATAATTCTTTTGTTGTTGTGTTTCCTGTGTCAGAGGTGTCCCGCAGTATTTACAAAATTTACCTTGAGATTCTGAACCACAATTTGGACATTTCATAATCCTTTCCCCCTTCATAAAATGAATTTTCAATCCTGACCATACCGCAGATTATCCTGTACTGATATTCTTATAAATGTCGGCGGACAGGTTTTTGATATTCTCACGTGCCCCGGCAGCATCCGATACATTATCAGACAATACGCACAAAATATACGGGGCATTGCCATTAAATATAATTGCCGCATCATTTTCCACTACATCCAGTTCACCGGTTTTATTGGCGGTCTCTATTCCGTCCGGTATTCCCGCCGGGATTTTCCCGGTTCTTTCCTGCTGCTTTAAAAGGGACATCATTTCTGCGGAATGAGGCATGGTCTCATTATAGACGCCTTCCAAAAATTTTCCGCAGTCAGAAGCTGACGTATAATTTTCTCCATTTGCATTACTTTCAAGGAGCATCCTTCCCATGGAGGTGTCCTTATATCCGTTTTGCGTGCAGTAATCGTTGACCACAGCCTTCCCTGCCTCAGGATCACCTTTACCGAGCATCCCGGTAAGACTGTTGGCAGAATCATTGTCGCTGACAGTGATCATAGAACTAAGAAGCCCATCCACGGTCTCCTTCCCGTTCGCGCTGACGATCTCATCATAATGACTGTAAACAGCCCCCATAATATACAGTTTAATAAGGCTTGCAGACCGCATCTGTCCGCTTCCTGCCGACACTTCAAGTCCGTCAGAAAGACGTTTGACATATACCTGCCAGTCCTCTCCTGTCCCTACTCTTTCCGCAATATGCGCGTCCAGGACTAATTTTATGTTATCACTTTCTTCTGTGGACTTACTGCTGCTTTCCGCTGCTTTATCCTCTTCATCCTCAGAGGTATCCGGAAGAGCTTCCTTATTTTCTTCTTTCTTTTCTGTCTGCTCCTGCTTGGTCTTTTCCTTTTCTTCCTCAACCTCCTTGTGGAGCGTTTCCTCCTCCTTCTCCAGTTTTTCTATCTTCTTTTCTAATGCTTCTCGCTCTTCTGCCGCTGCGAGCTTTTCCTCTCTTACCGCTTTCAGGCTCTGATACAGATAAATATTTCCTCCTGCAAAAATAAGGATCGCCAGGAGCAAAACTGCAGTAAGGATGATCCCCGCTTTTTTTCTATTTCTTTTCATTTCTGATACCCATTCAATTTCCTGCTTCAAAATAATCGTCGATACCGTTCGCTATCCCCTGTACCATAAGTTTCTGAAAATCCGGATCTTCCATATTCGTGTCGTCACTTTCATTCGTCATGAACCCCATTTCCAGAATTATAACAGGAACGCTGCTCCAGTTTATACCTGTCATATTATCGTAAAGCTGCACCCCTTTGTTGGCAATGCCGCAGGCTGTGCTGTAGGCATTAATAACAGCTTCTCCTAAGGCATAACTTTGATCGTGAAGGCTTCCTACATAAGGATTGTCCGCCGAGGGCACCATAGTAAAAGCACCGCTTACACTGGTATCCTCACTTCCGTTTGCATGGATCCTCACATAGATATCAGCTCCGAAATCAGCCGCGAGCAGGGCCCTCTCTCTATTACTGATGGCGGCATCATTATCTTCTCTCGTAAGCATCACCTCATATCCCCGCTGCTCCAATTCATCACGGAGTTGTTTAGATATATTCAGATTCAGTTCGTATTCCGGTACACCAGTGAATTTTCCTGCGGTTCCTGTACTGGATTTTGTTTTCATTTCAGAAGAGCCGGGACCAAGAGGTTCTTGTCCGCTCATATCTACATTATATCCCTGATGACCCGGATCGACGGCCACTTTTCTCCCATTGCTCTGAACAATGGCAGTTGTCTTGGAAGTCTTTTCCTGCTCTTTATTTTCTGTTTTTGCCTTTATCTGTGCTTCTGTCTTTTCATTATCTTCCTTCAACTTTTCAAGCTGTCCTTTCAGTTCTTCATTGTTTTTCTCCCTGCCGTCACAATCCTCCTGTAATTCTCTGATCTTCTGAGAAGTCTCGTCGATCTGACTTTGTACCCTGAAGATCTGCACTGCCTGATAACCTGCCAGCAAAGTCATTACGCCAAAGAGTACGACCGCCGCTCCCAGAATGATCCTGCCTGTTTTCTTCATTTTCCATTTCTCCATATGATCCTATGTAAAAGGAGACAGCCTTGAATGTCCTTATCATACTGTCTGCCTATAGCTGCTGCATTCAAGGCTTTCCTTCCTGATCAGTTCTGCTTTGCTCCGCATTTTGTACAAAAAACCGCCTCTGCAGGTATTTTACAGCCGCAGTTGATACAGAACTTGCTTTCCTGTTCTGATGGATTTTTTTCTGCATTATCCGGCCTTTGGATTTTAGTGCCGCACCCTACACAAAATACCATATCATCTTCCAGCGGTGTTCCGCATACCGGACAGGTTTTAATATTTTCAATAGCGCTGATGGTTTTATTAAGCTCCTCGATTTTATAGTAGCTACTGGTGATCAAAGCCACCAGTTCGCTCAGTTCAGGAAGAGGTTCTCCATGTTTAAGGTCATAGTATAATTTTCCAAGGCTTTGATAATATTTATCAATCTTTTTCTGTTCATCAGATATCTGTGCTTTCAGCCCTGTGATATCTGCCATTCCCTTTGCTTTTTGTACCATTGTCTGGCTGGTTACTGTGATTTTCTTTCCGATCCCATCAAATATTGCCATTTTTCTGCTCCTTTCATATCATTTTTCCGCCAAAGATGAAGCTGACATTATCATCTATATCTTCCAGGCCGTCTTTCCCTCTGTAATACTTTAAGTCTCCCTCATAAGAACTTACGTTGTAATCGATCAGCATTACTACATTTTTCTTATCGATCACTTTATATGAAAATACATCATCTGCGATCGTAACATCCGTCTTCCCATTATACATTTTCAATGTAGCCCTGCCTTTTGAGCTGTCATAATCAACAGCATAAAATACCACGCCATCTTTGAAAGTCAAAGAGCCTGTTTTCACGTCCGAATCAACATCTTCATCATTGCAATAAAGTTCACCAGATTCATCTTCCATATCTGTCAAATAATATACGTTTCCATCTTTTACTCTCTCAATGCTTTCTACATTTTCCGCCACTACCCTGCATTTTCCTGCGGAACTTCCTTCAAGAGCAAAAGAATACAGAGTGTTCTCTCCGGTTTCTTCTGTATATGTCCCAGAAGAATCGCCGTCTTCACTGTCGGCCAGAGTTGTACCGGTTTTAATCCCGTATCCTGTTTTACCGTCGTCATCAACTGTAAATTCGGAATCCAGCACTTCATCCAGAACAGTGATCTTGCTTCCTGAATAAATGCAGGTCTCTGTTGAATCCTCCAGACTTTCATAATACCGGCTTTCTACTTCTCCCGCCGATGATATTTCCGACAATTTTATCTTGGGAATATTCTCCAGATTAAAACGGTTAAAAATAATGCTTTCTCCGTCGTCATAGGAAGCAGAACCTGTAAATGCCCCGTCTATCTTAACTTCTTTTCCATCTTTATAACAATATAATCCTTTCATCTGATTACTGATCTCATAACTGCCAAGGCTTTCACGCATCTCGTCCCGGTTCAGCTTTTGCCGGTATTGTGCATATGCCTCATCATATGCGTCATAATCCGTTACCGAAACTTTTTCGTATTGATTGGTCACATCATTTTTCTGTACCTTTTCCGTCTGATAATCCTCATATACAGGTTCCTGCATGGCGGCGTCTGCTTCTGCACAGTCATCTTCCACCAAATCTGCCGCCATTACCGGAGTTTCCTCTTCTTTTACATAATAAACCGTATCTGTCTTCGCATTGTTGGTTGTCACATAGCTTACGCCGGATGAAATTTTTTCCTTTTCTCCGAAATCCCGGATCAGATAGAGCACATCATCTTCCATTACAGTAATCTGATCAAGATCCCCGGCAACGATATTATAATAATCTACATCATCTGCCAGTTCTTTCTTATCTTGTTTCAGATTCAGAGGCTGCTGATAAACAGAATATCCTCCTTCTGAATTGCTTTCAGCCCAGACGATATTTTTCTGATCGTCATCCACATAATATATGATCACATCTGAAGAAATCTTTTCTTTGTTATTCTTTCTGTCGTTAATATACAGTGTATTATTCCCTGATTTTATGTAAACTACCCGGTTGTCATCAAGGACTGTATAGCTGCTGACCGAATTGTCTATTCTGATCGGATCTTCTGACTTTCCTACTTTCTGCATGTTCAGCCTGTAGTTCAAGCCATCACTTCCTGATTCAAGCTCCGTAGGATAGAAAATATACTTTCCGTCTTCTGAATATTGTACAGTTGCCGTATAAGAAGTATATATATCGTCTGAACCATATTTACCGCTGTATTCTACCGGTTCCCGTTTATAATGAGATAAATCTGCCTGATTTACTCTGTTGTCTTTTAAATATGCTACATAATCGTCCTTTCCACTGTCCAGCAGATTTCCTATTATAGCCGCAGCCGCCGCCACCGCCCCAATAATGATGACGCCGCCCGCCAATAATTTAACCGGGATTTTTCTTTTAGGGGTATAAGCATTTTTCCCTGCATTTTTTTCTCCCATTGCAGTCATATTTTTTCCACAGGAAAAGCAAAAAACTGCATCTGCATCATTTTGGGCCCCGCAATAAGGACAAAACTTCCGGCCGGTATTTCTTTGTTTTTCCTCCGCTTCAGGCTGTTCCTCCTCGTGGGGCGCTTTCTCATCAGGCGCCTCTTCCAGGTCTTCTTCAGCCGGCTCCTGCGCAGTTTCCTCATCAGACGCCTCTTGGGAAGCTTCCTCTATAAATACTGTCGTCTCCTCACCCTCTTCTTCCTGCGCCGGCGTCTGAAAATTGTCTTTTTCTTCTTTTGTCTCCTGCTCTAACTGTTTTCCCCCGCATTTAAAACAGAACTTTGCGCCCTCCGGCAGTTCTGTACCGCAATGTATACATTTTTTCATTCTCTTTTCTCCTTCTTATCTGTACTCTTTACTGATCCAGTTTATATCCTCCGCTCTCCATTGAAAATTCTTTGCTGCTTAAGAGTTCCGCATTCTTTTTTTCAAAATCATTTAATACAGACTCATCAAAGTCAGCAGCCTCTATGGTTCCGGAATACCATGATTTGCTGTTAAAATAATTCTGAAGTTCCGCTGACTGAAATTTTCTTCCATGTCTTGCATATATTTCATTTTTTGCATAATTTATCTGCTGAAGAGTAAGGCCGCTGATATCTGCATCTGTAAGGTATCTGCTGCTGCTTTCCGGTAAGATATATTCGCCAGTATCCCGAGAGTTCCGGGCATCCAGGATCATTTCGTCCACCACATCTTTATCTTCCACCAGGTTCTGCCCCTCTTCCAGCATTTTGACCGCTTCATCCTTTTTTCCGGCGGCAATAAGATTCTGGCTTTCTGTACCTAAATAGAGAAGATATTCCGGCTCATAGGTTTCCCTCAGTTGGGATAAAACAGCGTCTTCATTCCATATCTTTTCTTCCTGCTCTTTCAGCTTTGACATGATAGCCGGATAATCCTGTGCCGATGCCAGATTTTGTATTTCCGTTCTCAGATCATTCTCGATCTGCGATTGAAATTCAAGGATCTCGTCTCCGGTTTCCCCTTCAAACGCCTGAGTTTCTAAATCAGCCAGAGCATTTTTAGCTCCTGCATAATCTATGCTCTTATTTCCATACTCTTCTTTGATCTCTGCCAGATCGCTTTGTGTCTGACTGCTTTCCTCTGGATTTTCCGGATCTGCATCCCCATCCTTATCTTCTATATCTTCTGCCTCTTCTTCCTCACTGTCCTCATCAGAAGAACCATAATACTGAGGTTCATAAGGGAAGAGTATCTGGGCTCCCACTGTAGCGCCTGCCAGAACGATGCTTACAAGGATAGCTGCCAGTGATCCCTTCCGGATTTTCTTGTCCTGCAGTGAAAACAGGGCGAACACGAATGCAAGGGCGCCCCAGAAGATAGGCAGGATATACGTCAGATATGGATAAAACATCTCTAATGCGGAACTGTTCAGTTCTTCCTGGAAAACCAGTCTGATCAGCACATAAGAGATAATGAGGAGTATACTGCAAAGAAAAGAAAGTGCCAGAAGGATCTTTCCGCTTCTCTGTATTTCCGGCTGATCCGTTTCCTGCCGCTCCGGTTTCTGTCCTGTTTCCCAAGACTGCGGAGCCTGGATCTTAACCGGCTTTTTCTGGTCTGTCTGCTGTCTGCAGGAACATATTTCTCCCTCTTGCAGTTTTCTGCCGCAATATTTACAATACATACTTTCCCCCTCCTGTAAATATTTTATAAATTTAATATATTGTACTCTATTGTAGGAACACTTACAAGTTATAATCGGCAACTTTTCTATCTTTTTCGCCAGACTGATAAAACATTGGACAACGGATAAAACAAATACGCAAGCTCCTGCTGCCGCATGGGATAACGCGGAAAATGTCCCAAACTCTTCACTTGACATTTTTCCGGAATGTGTATATCATAAAATCCGGTTAAATTACATAAGATTGATAACAAGGGGAGCTTGTGCCACAGGCTGAGAGGAAGTTGTAAGCTTCGACCCATAACCTGATTTGGATAATGCCAACGTAGGGATGCGTTATTTTACTACAGCCCTTTTGTTTTCAGTCTTGGGAACAGGAGGGATTTTTTATGTTTCAATTTTTTGTTAATACAGAAGGAGGACTGACTACCGCCGGATATGTGCTCTGCATCGCGGCAGGGATCATCCTTTTTGTAGCTGCTCTTATCTTTGCAGGCAGGATTTCAGAAAAGAAAAAGATGGGAACCAGACAGCTTGTATTCTGCGCCATGGCTATGGCACTGGCATTTATCACATCTTATCTGAAGCTGTTTAATATGCCCTGGGGCGGAAGCGTAACCCTGTGCAGTATGCTCTTCATCGTACTGGTAGCAAACTGGTATGGTCCGAAAACCGGTATCTTAGTAGGTCTGGCATATGGTATCCTGCAGTTTATCCAGGAACCTTATGTACTTTCACTCTTCCAGGTCTGCTGCGACTATATCCTGGCTTTTGCAGCTCTGGGCGTAGCCGGATTCTTCGCAAAGAGCAAACACGGCCTGCTGAAAGGCTACATAGCCGCCGTCATCGCCAGAGGCGCTTTCCATGCCCTGGGCGGTTATCTCTACTGGATGGACTATATGCCGGATAACTTCCCAAAAGCACTTACCAGCATATATCCCATTGTATACAACTACAGCTATCTGCTTGTAGAAGGGATCATTACTGTGATCATCATATCAATCCCTGCAGTGTCCAAGGCACTGAACCGGGTAAAACAGCTTGCTCTGCAATAAAGTCCATAAATCGCCGCAAACATTTTGCGGCGCAAATAAAATCGTTGCAAAATATTTGCAACGATTTTATACTATAACCTTTTACTACTGCGGACAATTATGCTTTTGACATTTATGCCGCGGCTCATCATCTAGGATACCAGGTACCTGAGGACCTTTCTCTATGAGAAAGGTCCCAGACTTCTCTCTAAAATCCCGTTCATATAAGCGATGATGATCCCGTAATTGGTCATTGGCACGCCCTGATCCTGGGCGCAGCTTAGCCTATATTTCATCTCCCGCTCACCCAGCATACAGCCGCCGCAGTGGACGATCAGGCTGTACTCTTCCAGTTCCTCCGGGAACTCCGTCCCTGAGGTAAAAGAAAACTCCAGGTCTTTTCCCGTATATTTCCGGATCCATGCGGGAAGCTTCACTGTGCCGATATCTCCGCACTGCCGGTGATGGGTGCATCCTTCGCTGATCAGGATCTTATCCCCGTCTTTCAGTTTTTCCAGGGCTCTGGCGCCTTCCGCCACCGTGTCCAGATTGCCTTTATATCTGGCAAAGAGAATGGAAAAAGAGGTCAGAAGGATATCTTCTGGCGTATCTTTGGAAACTCTTCCAAATACCTGGCTGTCGGTGATAACCAGCTTCGGCTTCTTTCCAAGGCTCTCCAGGGTTTCCTGTATCCGGTCTTCCTTTATGACCACAGACACTGCATTGGCGTCCAGGATATCCCGGATGGTCTGCTGCTGGGGAAGGATCAGCCTTCCCTTAGGGGCAGCCTTGTCGATAGGCACCACCAGCACCACCAGATCTCCCGGGGACAGCAGATCTCCCACGATCTTCTTCTGGTTTTCCTCCGTGCTGGCCAGAACAGCCAGCCGTTCTTTCAGTTCATGGATCCCGGTTCCCTCTCTGGCGCTTATCCAGAGAAAGTCCTTGCCTTCCTGATATCCTTCCGGCAGTCCGGAAAGGGTCTGACAGACCTCTTCCTCTGTAAGTGTATCTCTCTTGTTCAGCACCAGGATACTTGGTATGTTTTTCTTCCGGATTCTTTCCAGAAGAGCCTGATCCTCCCGGCTGATCCCGACCTTTCCGTCTATGACCAGCACTGCCGCATCGGTCTTATTCAGCACCTGATAGCTTTTCTTTACCCGGAGACTGCCCAGTTCACCTTCATCATCAATACCGGGAGTATCCATCATCACCACCGGTCCCAGAGGCAGCAGCTCCATAGACTTATACACCGGGTCTGTAGTAGTTCCCTTAATATCCGATACCACCGCCAGATCCTGTCCGGTGACCTTGTTCATCACACTGGATTTTCCTGCGTTTCTCTTTCCGAAAAAGCCGATATGTGCCCGCTCTGCCCTTGGCGTTTGATTCATTCCCATGTAAAACCTCCTGTCTGTATCAGAACCGGAAATCTCTGTTTCCTTTCTCTATCTCAATAAGCCGCTCCTGTACGATCTCCCTGGTCCGCTCTCTGGGGATCTCTTTGATCTGCTCCTGGATCAGCTTCAGTCCCTTCTCTACCGTATCAGGAGAAGCGTAATCCATCAGGTATTCTTTGAGAGTCATTAAAGCATTCGGCAGACAGCAGTTCTGGATCTGTCCGGATTTGCAAAGGGACATAAACCGGTCTCCCGTCCTTCCCTCCCGGTAGCAGGCAGTGCAGAAACTGGGTACATATCCCATTCCCATAAGCCAGTTCACCACTTCATCCAGGGTACGATTATCGCTGACTTCAAACTGCTCAGAAGATTCCTCCTCCGGTTCCGGCTCTGCATAGCCTCCCACACTGGTCCTGGAGCCTCCGGAAATCTGGGAAATTCCCAGGTGAAGGACTCTCTCTCTGCATTTCTGATTCTCTCTGGTAGAGATGATCATGCCTGTATAAGGCACGGCAATACGGATACAGGCCACGATCTTTGCAAAGGTATCATCATCAATACCATTGTCAAAGGTATCCGGATCAATGTCATCCGCTCTCTTGATCCTTGGCACACTGATGGTATGAGGACCAACTCCGTATACCGCTTCCAGGTGCTCTGCATGCATCAAAAGACCTGCAAATTCATAGCGGTACATTTCCAGTCCGAAGAGCACGCCGCAGCCAACGTCGTCAATACCGCCCTCCATAGCCCGGTCCATAGCCTCTGTATGATAGTTATAATCATGCTTTGGTCCTGTGGGATGGAGCTTCAGATAGCTTTCCTTATGGTAAGTCTCCTGGAAAAGGATATAGGTTCCGATCCCGGCTTCCTTCAGTTTTCTGTAATTTTCCACCGTGGTGGCCGCTATATTGACATTTACCCGTCGGATAGCCCCGTTTTTATGTTTAATGCTGTAGATGGTCTTAATACTTTCCAGCACATACTCGATAGGATTGTTTACCGGGTCCTCTCCTGTCTCCAGAGCCAATCTCTTATGTCCCATATCCTGAAGAGCGATAACTTCCTGGCGGATCTCCTCCTGGGTCAGCTTCTTTCTGGGGATATGTTTGTTCTTAGCGTGATAAGGACAGTACACGCAGCCGTTTACACAGTAATTAGACAGATATAACGGCGCAAAAAGCACGATACGGTTTCCATAGAAATCCTTCTTGATCTGCTCTGCCAGGGTGTAGATCTCCTGGTTCTTATCCTCCAGATCACAGTCCAGAAGAACTGCTGCTTCTCTGTGACTTAACCCCTTTCGCAATCTGGCTTTATCCAGGATCTGATCGATCAGCTCCCGATTATGCTTGTTTTTCTCCGCATATTCCAGCGTTTCCATGATCTCCTCATGGTTAATGAAATCATCTGCACATTTTGATCTTGGATCATACATATTTTTATTCCTCCTCCGTTTTCCTGTGATATTTCTTATTTCATGTCTTCCCTCAGGAAATCTCCCCTGTCCACCACTACATCATAGCCGATTGCTTTCATAGATTCCCTAAGAGCGTCCAGACATTCTGCCGCTTCCTTTCCTGTATGGATCTTATTGTCATACAGGAGATATTTTTCCCGGACATTTTCCGGTGACAGATTGGGCATGACCACATTGGCCCCTGCCAGCACCCCCATTTCTCTTCCCATAGGATCGATGGTTCCCAGAGCTGTTGTTGCCGGGAGCAGCACCCTGGGAAGCAGCAGCCGGATCAGACTCAGAAGATAAAGTGTCAGTTCCAGTCCCCCCTGAGGCTCTCCTTTAAAAGGAGTGTCATGATGGGGGATAAAAGGACCGATCCCCACCATTTCCGGCTGAAGTTTTTCTAAGAATTCCATATCCTCTATGAGAGTCTGCGTGGTCTGTCCGGGAGATCCCACCATGATCCCCGCCCCGGTCTGGTATCCCAGGTCTTTCAGCGTCTCCAGACAGCGGATCCTGTGGGAAAGAGACAATTCCGGCGGGTGGAGCTTCCGGTAATGGTCTTCATCTGCGGTTTCGTGCCGCAGAAGATACCGGTCCGCTCCGGCTTCTTTAAACAGAGCATAACTTTCTTTTTCCTTTTCTCCAATGGACAAGGTGATTGCACACCGGGGAAATTCCTGCCTGATGGACCTTACGATCTCTGCCATTCTCTCATCATTGAAATAAGGATCCTCTCCTCCCTGAAGGACAAAGGTACGAAATCCCAGTTCATACCCTGCCCTGCAGCAGTCCAGGATCTGTTCCTCGGTCAGCCGGTACCGGGAGGCGTTTTTGTTGCTTCTGCGGATCCCGCAGTAATAGCAGTCGTTTTTACAGTAATTGGTAAATTCAATAAGTCCCCGGATAAAGATCCGTTTTCCATAGATCCGGTCTCTCAGATCCGAGGCCCGTCTCGCCAGTTCCCTCTGCCGCTCTTTGCTGCGGCCTTCCAGGAGGATCCTCCACTGTTTTTGCGTTAAATGCCGGCCTTCTGAGAGCTTTCCGGCACACTCCCAGAACTGTCTGTCGCTGATCTTATTTTCCATTATCCAGGTTCCTTCCTGTTATCTTCTCCTTGGAATATATGGCCTTGGAACTGACTCCCGGAAGTCTTCCCAGCTTTCCTGCCAGAGCGCTGATAACATCTGCGGGAGCGTCCAGGACAACGCTGATAATATTTACCTGCTTTTCCCTGTAGGGGATCCCCATACGGCCTATGATATATTCCCCATATTGGTGCAGCAGAGAATTTACCTGTTCAGCTTTTTCTCTGTCTTCAATAATGATACCGATAACGGCAATCCTGGGATCGGTTTTTTCCATATCTCTCCTCCCTTCTGTTTTGTGCCTGAAATAGAAAAAGGACCCGAAAGGGTCCTCTTTTATCTGTTTGCCTTATTTTTCTGTATACAAAATCCAGGCTGTGTCACTTTCTGTTTTGCTCTAGTGTAGTCCACTTGGATACAGCTTCTTTTGTCTTTCCATCAGATTCTCTTCCGGTCAGGTTTCGCTATGAACGCTTCGCTGGCAGAAAAAAGCTGGCAGCTCAGTCATTTTCTATTATTTTACCCTGCTTTTCCAGGGCCGTCAAGAAATTTCAATAGTCAAAGTCCACGTTTCCCTGAAGCCATACGATTCCTTTAAACCGTCTTCCTCTTAAAGGTTCTCCCAGAAGATCATTTTCATTGATACACACATCCATCTCGATATCGTTGCAGCAGATCCGCATCTCGTAAATGCTGTCTCCTGTAAGGATATTCTGTACTCTGGTACAATCCAGGATCTCTCCCATGATATTGTACAGGTCACATTCCATACCGTATGGCATAAAATAGCTGTCTACAATGCTGTATACATCCTCATTTTCCACTCTCTGGGAGATCATGGCATAAGTATCCATATCCTCAATGGTAAGGCTTTCCATGGCCTCTTCGTCGCCGTTTTTGGCCGCTGCCATCAGTCTGCCTCTATTAACCGTCTTTTCCTCTGCCTCGGCAGTTTCCTCTTCTCTTTTCAGCACGGGAAGGAGGATGGTTCCTTTTTTTGCAAGACCGGAAAGGGTCACATTGTGGACCCCTCCCGAATAATGGCCTTTCGCCCGCTGGGTAAGGTATTCTCCCGCGTTCTGGAGATAAAAGATGATCGTCACCCCAATGCGCATATCGTCACAGGCTCCTGCATAGGATTCTTTCCCGGCATGCTTTTCGATGACCACTTCTTCCTCCATGCTGATCCCGGTCCCCCGGAAAAAGGGAAAGTAATATTCCATCTGAAAGTGATCTTCCTCATCATATTCCCCGCAGACCGTAATTCCGAAATCACTGCCGTAGATCTTGGATAATTCTGTAAATAAATGATTGCTCCTGTCTTCTACAACGGTTTTCTCATCATAGTTTAAAATGACATCCTGTAATATAACATCCAGTTCTTTCTTTTCGGATATATCCGAAAACCCGATTGCTTTCAAATAACTGTGCAATGAGTAACCTCCGCTTATTTCTTGGGCTTGATAACTTCAGCCCCTCCCATATAAGGTCTGAGAGCCGCCGGGATCTTTACAGAACCATCGGCCTGGAGATTATTCTCCAGAAAAGCGATCAGCATTCTGGGAGGTGCTACAACTGTGTTGTTCAATGTGTGGGCAAGATATTTTCCGTCTTTTCCGTTTACACGGATCTGAAGCCTTCTGGCCTGAGCATCTCCCAGGTTGGAACAGCTTCCTACCTCAAAATATTTCTTCTGCCTTGGAGACCATGCTTCTACGTCTACGGATTTCACCTTCAGATCAGCCAGGTCTCCGGAGCAGCACTCTAAAGTTCTCACCGGAATATCCATAGAACGGAAAAGATCTACGGTATTCTGCCATAATTTATCAAACCACATAGGGCTCTCTTCAGGCTTACATACCACGATCATCTCCTGCTTTTCAAACTGATGGATCCTGTAAACGCCTCTTTCCTCAATGCCATGAGCGCCTTTTTCCTTACGGAAGCAGGGTGAATAGCTGGTAAGGGTCTTTGGAAGCTCCTCTTCCGGAATGATCGTATCAATAAATTTACCGATCATAGAGTGCTCGCTGGTACCGATAAGATATAAATCTTCCCCTTCAATCTTATACATCATAGCATCCATCTCTGCAAAGCTCATAACGCCGGTAACTACATTACTGCGGATCATAAAAGGCGGAACACAGTAAGTAAAGCCTCTGTCGATCATAAAATCTCTTGCATAAGAGATCACCGCAGAATGTAATCTGGCGATATCTCCCATCAGATAATAGAAACCGTTTCCGGCTACCTTTCTGGCGCTGTCCAGATCCAGACCGTCAAAGCTTTCCATGATATCTGCATGATAAGGGATCTCAAAATCAGGAACTACCGGTTCCCCGTATCTCTGAACTTCTACATTTTCACTGTCATCTTTTCCGATCGGAACAGAAGGATCAATAATGTTTGGAATTGTCATCATGATCTTTTTGATCTTTTCTTTTACTTCCTTTTCTTCAGAAGAAAGAGCCTCTACTCTCTGGGCGTTGGCAGTTACCTTTTTCTTAGCTTCCTCTGCCTCGTCCCTTTTGCCTTCCTTCATCAGACCTCCGATCATCTTGGAGATCTTATTTCTCTCGGCTCTGAGCCCTTCCACTTCCTGTTTGATCTCACGGTTTCTCTTATCCAGTTCAATTACTTCGTCCACAAGAGGAAGCTTATTATCCTGAAATTTATTTCTGATATTCTGTTTTACCACTTCCGGGTTTTCTCTGACAAATCGAATGTCTA
>ERZ1090880.456-NODE-456-length-22552-cov-7.111170_pt1 | contig 22552 bp, 18 predicted proteins | sample MGYA00478471_ERZ1090880 | MGnify/ENA primary metagenome ERZ1090880 (study PRJEB33644, sample SAMEA5815734) | chicken gut metagenome | biome: Chicken; feature: Gastrointestinal Tract; material: Caecum | place: Ireland | collected 2019-01-01 | study: A study of the... | reverse complement strand
AAATGAAAGGGAATAATGGTTAAATGGCACAAAAGAATTAAGAAAATATTATTCATTATGCATAAAAATTATATACAAGAAAAGAAAAGTATTTACACAAAATGTATATTGTGATATATATAAATTATAATTTATAAATTATAAAATATAAGCGTGAGGTGAATACATGAAGTATTACAACGGAGAAGGAGTAGGAAAAACATTGGTCATCGAACTTGACCGAGGAGAGGAATTATTTGAAGGTCTTGAGGGGATTTTACAAAAAGAGGGGATTAGAGATGCCTATATTGCCAGTGCAATAGGCAGCATCGAGCAGCTAGAGTATCACAGGCCAAAGACAATGGATGCGGCTACAGATGATGAATTTTTATCTTTAGAGGGACCTTATGAATTCGGAAATATTTCCGGGACAGTATTTGATGGAGTGGCCCATCTCCATTTTTCGGCAGGAGGAGTGAATGGACTCCATATCGGCCATTTGGAGAGAGGGACAAAAGTTTTGTATTTATTAGAATTGGTTGTTATAGAGCTAAAAGGATTAAGGCTAAAAAGAGAACTGACTCCAGAAAATGTAAAGAAGTTGTTTCCTGTCGGCTGATTAAAAGGAGGAAATAAATGTATCAAGGAATCTATAACAGAAGAACAGAAAGCTTAAATGGTGAATGGAAATATCGCCTGGACCAGAATGACATAGGCAAGAGACAGAGCTGGTATCTGAAAGATTGTGAGGGACATTCATGGAAAAGAATCAAAGTCCCCCATAATTGGTATCTGGAAGAAGAGATAGGAGATTATTTTGGAACAATCTGGTATGGAAAAACTTTTACTGTTCCGGAGAACATGAAAGGAAATAGACTTTTTCTTTACTTTGAAGGAGTCGATTATATATCAGAGGTTTGGCTTAATGGAAAGTATCTAGGGTTCCATGAAGGGATGTTTAATCCTTTTGAATATGACATTACTGAATGTGTTCATTGGGAAGAAGAAAACCTGATACTGGTAAGAGACTGCGCTCCCAAAGATACTACAGAATATATTCAGGCTGACAATGACGAGACACCTCTCTCAGATGCTTATAAATTTCACCAGTCAAAGGGAATTACTCAGATTAAGGGGCATATGATTGAAGCAATGCACAGACCTGGCTGCTATTCTTCTTTCAGGCAGGATGGAAACTCAGGAGGTATCTGGGGTGATGTGAAATTAGTCAGCCGCCCTGAAACATTTATTCAGTGGACGAAATGCTATACAAAGATAGGATATAAAAAAGATTGGCTGGGTGATCAGCAGGATAAGCCTGACGGAACAGGGCTGGCTGCATTTGATGTATATATTCACCATTCCGGAAATAGAGCCATAAAAACAAATCTTAAAGTAGAAATTGAACCGTATAATTTTCAGAGCAGTGTAAGATGTGGTTCTAAACGTGAAGTAGTGCTTCAGCCGGGAGATAATGTTTTTAAAATGTTTGTGACCATTCCTGAAGTCAGACTTTGGTGGACCTGGGATCATGGTGATCCTAATCTATATACTGCCAGGATTAAGTTGGACCAGGACGAAATCAAGATGAATTTCGGTGTCAAAGAAATTCATACAGATAATAAAGGACAGTGGTATCTTAACGGTCGTCATATTTTTCTGCGTGGTATGAGATATATTTCCAGCCTGTGGATGAGCGAGGCAAATGAACGAATGTGGCAGGAGGATTTCCGCAAAATGCTGGATATGGACATCAATGCCATACGAATAGGAAGCCATGTGGAACGTGACGGGCTGTATACCATGTGCGACGAGTTGGGACTCTTAATGTGGCAGGTCTTCCCCCTCCATTACTGTATCAGTGATTCAGATGATGTAATCAACAGAGCATCAGATATGATTCGCGATATGGGCATGATGCTGATAAATCATGCTTGTATGGGGATGTGGTCTGTATATAAGGAGCCAGAGATTTATGGCTTGGAAGATAAACCGAATGTCTATTTTAAACTGTGTGATATTTTAAAGGAAACTCTGGGAAGCATAGATCCTATCCGGTGGATACATAAAGGCGATTACAGAGAAGGGGTTCAGAATATCATGATCGGCTCCTGCCAGGACGGAGATATGGATGTGCATACAGAAGAAATTAAACCAAACATAGTAGAGTTTGGATCGGACTCTGTTCCCAACTTAGTTAGCCTAAAGAAATTCATCCCAGAAGACAAATTGTGGCCGCCGCATTGGGACACTTGGCAGTATTGGGGACTGTTCTACTATAATCAATTCCGCAGAGCTAAGGTGGAAATGGGGAATTCTCTGGAAGAGTTTATCCAGAATACACAGGTCTATGAGGCACGGGTCGTAAAGGAGCAGATTGAATTTTTGAGACAGCGGAAGTATCAGCCGGTAGCCTCTATGTTCTTATATTATTGGAGCGATGCATGCCCTATGATGGGATCTGGACTGCTGGATTATTACCGAGAACCTTATAAAGTCTACCAGGCGATGAAGGGAGTTTATACGCAGGTACTGGTGAGTCTTGAATGGGATCAGGAACCTCATGTACTGGGCAGAGAAAAGAAATATTCCAGAGGAGAAAAATTTACCGGAAAGATTTGGGTGAATAATGACCATTTCCATATGCTGGAAAATGTGCTTGTTCATTGGGAGATACGCCGGGAAAATAGTCAGGCAGTTTTAAGTGAGCATACTTTTACAACGAATCTGGAAGAAGACAGTGCGGAAGTTAAAGATTTAATCGCATGGATCATTCCTCAGGACTATGTGGGAAACTATGTGATAGAAATGAGTGTGAAAGATAAAGACGGCAGCGTACTTTCCACAAATCAAACAGTAATAAAAGCATGTGTTTAGTTTCTTAGAAAGGAGGAATCAGACGATGATTATGCTTTACGAGGGAAGGCCTGCTGTAGACTTAAGCGGCATCTGGAAATATAAGAAAGAAGAAACTGAAAAAAGCCTGGAATCTTATATGAAGGAGGAGCTTTTAAATCCGGAGGGATGGAGAGATATTCAGGTCCCGAATAATTGGTATCTTACAGAAATCGGTGATTATTTCGGAACAATTTGGTTTCGGACAGAATTTGAAACACCGGATTTTCTGAAAACGGAGCATGTGTGGCTTAGATTTGGAGGACTGGATTACATTGGCGATGTATGGCTGAACGGGGAATATCTGGGACATCACGAGGGCATTTTTAATCCATTTGAATTTGATGTGACAGACATATTGAAAAAAGATGGAATTAACGAACTGTTGGTAAGAGATAGCGCACCGAGAGACGAGACAGAATATATTAACAGCGGATTGGATAAAGATACTCCATTGTCAGAACCATACCAGAGACATCAGGCAAAAGCCATTACCCAGATAAAAGGTCATATGATTGATGCTATGCATAGGCCAGGTGCGATGACATCTTTCAGACAGGATGGAAATTCCGGAGGAATTTGGGACAAAGTGGAACTGATTACCAGGCCGGAAAAATTTATAGAATACTGCAAGATATCAACAAAACGGATTTGGAAAAAAGACTGGACCGGAGATGGGCAGGACAAAGACACAGGGGCTGCATTGGTTAGTATGGACATCACCTTAAATAACCAGACAGATCAAACGGTATCAGGAAAGCTCAGGGCTTTTATCTCCCCGGCCAATTTTGAGGATGAAGATAATTTTACAAGCCTGCGGGACGTGGTCATACCTCCTGGAAGAAGTACGGTGAAATTAGTGGTTACAGTAGAAAATGCAAAGCTTTGGTGGACCTGGGACCATGGATATCCGCACCTGTATAATGTGAAACTTTCCTGGCAGGATGATGAAACCACTATAAGATTTGGCATTAAAGAGGTAGCTTACGATGAGAAGCATGGTAAATGGTATTTAAATGGAAAGCAAATTTTCTTAAGAGGCATGCGGTACATTTCCAGTCTTTGGATGAGTGAGGCAAATATGGAAATGTGGAAACCGGATTTTGAAAAAATGCTTCATATGAATATCAATTCTATTAGGATAGGAAGTCATGTGGAAAAGGATGGTCTCTATTCTCTGTGTGATGAGTTGGGGCTGCTTATGTGGCAGGTCTTTCCTTTACACTATTGCGTCAGTGATGATGATGATCTTATCGCCAGGGCTTCAGATATGATTCGAGATATGGGAATGATGTTGACAAACCATGCCTGTATGGGAATGTGGTCTGTATATAAAGAGCCGGAAGTCTATCAGCTTCCTGATAAACCGAATAATTATTTCCGCTTATGCCAGATATTAAAAGAAACTTTAAAGGCCATTGACCCGGTAAGATGGGTACACTTAGGAGATTACCGTGAGGGAGTAATGAACATCATGTTGGGCTGCTGTTCCGATGGAGATACAGACGTCCATAATTTGAAAATCCCGCCAAATATTGTGGAGTTTGGATCCCAGTCCATACCTTGTATGGAAACATTGAAAACTTTTATTCCGGAGGATAAGTTATGGCCGCCTCACTGGGATACTTGGGAATACTGGGGGCTGTTCTATTCAAATACTTTTAACTTTGGAAAAGTGGAACTGGGGAATAGCTTGGAAGAATTTATCGAGAATACCCAGACTTATGAAGCTGAATCTGTTAAAGATCAAATAGAATTTTTGCGTCAAAGAAAGTATGATCCGGTATCCAGTATGTACCTTTATTATTGGAGTGATGCCTGTCCTATGATAGGATCTGGACTTCTGGATTATTATAGGTGTCCCTACAAGGTATTTGATTATATGCAGAAGGTATATACCCCAGTACTGGTATGTGCAGAACCCAGCCTTCATCCTTATCGCCTCGGAAGAGAAAAGGTTTTCTACCCTGGAAAAACTTTTACGGCAAGAATATGGCTGATCAACGACCATTATTATGATATACCGGAGGCTTTACTTTCCTGGAAAATTCAAGACAAAACAAACGGAGAGATTTTAGCTGAAAATCAGTTCAGGCTGAAGCTCCTTGCAGATTCGGCTGAGATACCAGATCATGCAGTACTTCCTCTTAGCGAAGATTGGGCAGGACATAGCTGCCGCCTGAAAATGAAAGTAACTACAGATAAAGAAACGCTGTCCGAGAACTATTTTGATTTTAAAATTGGGGATATGAAGAAATAAAAAGGATTTATTACAGTACATCGGAGAAGGTATGTACTTAATAAATAAAAGAACTAATTCAAAGGAGGAATGAAAATGAGTAAAATGAAACGATTGCTGGCATTGGGGTTAGCCTGTGGACTGGCGCTATCGGGCTGTGGCGGTGGAGTACAGAATTCTGACAGCGGAGGAAACGATTCTGGGGATTCAGGTAGCAGCGGAGAGAAAACCACACTTCGTGTTGCATGGTGGGGGTCAACAGAGAGAGATAAGCTGTATTACCAGATTAACGACCTTTTTATGAAAGAACACCCAGATGTGGAAATTGTTACGGAAAGTCCAGGCTGGAATGACTATTGGACGGCTCAGTCTACAGCATATGCCAGCGGAAGTGCAGCAGATGTTGTACAATTTCAGTCAAATCAGATCGGAGAATATTGCTCCAAAGGTGTTCTTACGCCGTTGGACGATTATGTGGAATCAGGCGCTATTGATCTGACAAATTGGAATCAAGATCTTGTAGATACTGGAAAATATGATGACAAGTTATATATGGTCTCATTAGGGATTACAGCACAGACGATTTTTATTAATGAGACATATTTAAATGAACTTGGTATGGAATTATGGCCGGAGGACGAAGATATTACCTGGGATGAATTTGCTGATTATCTGAATGAAGTACAGTCTAAACTTGGAGATGACACATATGCAGGAATGGATATGTACTCCAACAATGACTTAGTATGGGTATGGATCAGAGAACATTGTAACGGTGAGGAAGAATGGCTGGACGCAGATGGAAAGTTTGCTCCTAGTGAAGAAACTTTAGCATCTTGGTACCAATATTCAGATGATCTGAGAAAATCAGGCGCTTTTCCAAGTATAGAATGGACACAGGAATGGAATTCAAAGGCTTGGGAAGAGGGTGCTTTGGTAAATAGAAAAGTGCTGTTTATGTTTGAAAATGCTAATAAATATAAAATTTTCCAAAACTCTATGGAAGACAAATTAGCAATTCGTAAAGTGCCAGTAGGAAATGACGGAAAACATGGAGATTTATTAATCACGTCTGCTTTTGGAATTTCGGAAACATCACAAAATAAAGATTTAGCAGCAGAATATATTAATTTCTTTGCAAATAATCTCGAGGCACAGAAAATATTTAATATGGAATTAGGAGTCCCAGCTTCTTTAACAATTCAGGAAGAACTGGCAAAAGATGCTGATCCATGTGATATTGCAGCAACGGAATATCTTAATATGGTTGCAGAAGAAGCACCTCCATTTGTACCAAAAGCGCCAGGCGTATGGGCAATTCAGGATGAGATTAACAGTACAGCGGAATTGGTAGCAACAGGAAGCCTAACGGCCGAAGAAGGTGCTCAACATATCATTGAAGTTGCAAATGAAATGATAGCTGAGAATGCAAGTTGACATGGGATGAAGTGCTGCCGCTTAGGCGGCACTTCATTTTACTTTAAAGGAGGTAAAAATGAAAAAAAAGAAGAGTGAACGATATGCGGCATATATATTTTTACTACCTTGGATTGTAGGATTTATAGTATTGACTTTAGTACCAATGGTAATGTCTTTATATTATTCTTTTACAAATTATAATCTGTTGACACCGCCTAAATTTATTGGAATCGAAAACTATATTAGTATGTTCACCTCAGATCTACACTTTAATAATGCTCTCAAGGTGACATTTATTTATGTGTTTGCTTCAGTTCCTTTACAACTTTTAGTTTCACTAATATTAGCATTTATATTGAATAAAGGAGTTAAAGGTTTATCTTTTTTTAGAGCTGCTTTTTATGTACCTTCATTATTAGGTGGAAGTGTGGCAATTTCCATTTTATGGAGACAAATTTTTGGGATGGATGGTATTTTGAACCAAGTTTTGGGAATGATGGGAATTGACTGCGATATTAGCTGGGTGGCAAATCCAGATACGGCGGTATGGACACTGGTGATTTTAAGAATGTGGCAATTTGGCTCACCAATGATTATTTTCCTGGCGGCAATCAAGCAGGTACCCCAGGAAATGATGGAAGCGGCGGCCATAGATGGAGCTTCCAGATTTAAACAGATTACAAAGATAATGCTGCCGCTGATTTCGCCGATTATTCTCTTTAACTTAATCATGCAGATTATCAGTGCCTTTAAGGTATTTACAGAATCTTATATTATAAGTGGAGGTAATGGCGGTGTCCTGGATAGCCTGCTGTTTTATACTCTTCATATATATAATGAAGGTTTCGGAAAAATGCGAATGGGCTATGCTAGTGCCTTGGCGTGGTTTTTGGTACTTATTATTGGCATATTAACCGCATTGGTGTTCTGGATTTCTAAGAAGTTTGTTTATTATGATTGAAAGGGGAAGCAAATATGTATAAGAAACGTAAAATACTTAGTATTGTGAAATTTACTATACTTCTGATTTTCGCTCTTGCTATTTTATATCCTCTTTTCTGGATGATAGGCGGCTCTTTTAAACCAGAAGCTACGATTTTTAAGGACTTGGGGTTAATACCTAAGGAATTTACTTTAGAAAATTATTTTATTGGCTGGCAGTCTAATGGAAGAGTGACATTTTCTACATATTTTAAAAACTCTATATTGATTTCTGTTTTATGTGTCATTGGAAATTTACTGTCATGTACTCTGGCAGCCTATGCTTTTGCAAGACTTCATTTCAAGTGCAAGAATATTTTGTTTGCACTAATGATGATGACCTTAATGTTACCGCAACATGCAATCATAGTTCCTCAGTACGTTTATTTTTACAAGATGGGATGGATTGATACAATTATCCCTCTTATTCTGCCGAAATTTTTAGCAACAGATGCATTTTTCGTGTATCTATTGATCCAGTTTATACGAGGAATACCTAGAGAACTAGATGAAGCGGCTATTGTAGATGGCTGCAGTTCTTATAAAGTTTTTTCAAAAATTATTCTTCCGCTATGTCAGCCAGCTTTAGTTACTACAACAATTTTTACTTTTATGTGGTCTTGGAATGATTTTTTTACTCAGATTATCTATTTAAGAACGGCAGATCATTATACGGTGACGTTGGCATTAAGAATGTTCATAGATCCTACTGCCAGAAGCGCATATGGAGCAATGTTTGCGATGTCCACACTATCTATTATTCCAATATTAATTTTATTTATTTTCTTCCAGAAACAATTAATAGAAGGTGTGGCTACCAGTGGATTAAAGGGGTGAAAATATGTTATTGCTTGCAACATCTTCTTTAACATTTGATGGATTTGACAATAATAATTTTGAACATCTTTTTGCGGAAGCACCGAAGGCAGGATACCAAAGAGTAGAATTTAACTGTTGGTATCCAGAATCCCTTGTTCCAAGCCGAATCAGAGAAATGAAGAGAAGGTGCGAGGCGACAGGGCTGAGCCCTATCGCTCTTCATGTCTCGGCCTTTGGAGGCGCTACTTCTGAACAGCTGGCTTTGAATACTGCACATAAATTGAGAGCCATTGAAGCTGCTGTGGAACTGGGCTGCAGAAGAGTAGTAGCATCGGGCACAGAAAGTTCAGGAACATTGGATGAAATAGTAAGAGAACTTGAAAATTTAGCTCCGGCTGCGAAAGAGGCAGATGTACTACTCTGTCTGGAAAACCACTGCAATAATGTTTTGTCTGGAACCAGTGACTATGAATATATCATGAAAAGAATTTTCAGTGAACATGTAGGAATCTGTATTGATGGAGGACACCTGGAGGCTGCCGGAGAAAATATCCCTGCTTTTATTGAAAAATTTTCTGGACGTATATCACATATCCATTTGAAGGAAAATAAAATTTTTGGACAAAAGACATTCTGCCGTTTTGGAAATGGTGGTACTAACAATGAGGAGCTGATAGAAAGACTGCTAGCCAAAGGATATTCAGGCTATATGTCGGTGGAATTATCTCCAGAAGTAGGCGAATGGGGGGATTTTGTACCTTTTACTATGGAAGATAGAAAAAAACCTATAGATATGTTTGCAAAATACGAAAGGGTGTAGGGGGGAAGCAGATGAGAACAATTATAATTGGAGCAGGAGGAATTGCCCAACAGCATTGTGAAGCATTAAATAAGCTGGGAGTTACGATTGAAGGAATCTATGATTTAGACCAGAAAAGAGCGTTCGCTTTAGCGGAAAGGTATGGAAGTAGAGTAATAGACAGTATAGAAAAGGCTCTTGACAGTACGGATATGGTACATCTGCTTACGCCCCCATCTACAAGAAGAGAATATGTAAAGCTTGCGGTAGATGCAGGAAAGCCTATTTTAATGGAAAAACCGGTTTCTGTTTCTTTAGAAGATGCAGAGTACATGGAAAACTACGCAGAGGAACTGGGAGTTCCCTGTATGATGGCATTTACGCAGAGATTTAGGAAAGGATATAAAATTATAAAAGAACTTTTAGAAACGGGGCAGCTGGGAGAAATCATTGAAGTGTTTTGTATGCGGATGGGCCCCGGACCTGGATTTGACGGCAACCTTCAGGCAAGCTGGCGGACAGATCCCAAATACGTATGTGGTATGGCTATTGAATCTTTATCTCATAATATCGATTTTCTTCGGTCTTTAGCAGGAGAAATCGTTAAGGTGGAAGGACAGGTTAAAGGAACGGTAAAGGAACTGCCGGATTTTGATAATAATGTAGCTGCGGTCCTTCGATTCGAAAATAGTGCTATAGGAAGTATTACGGCTAGCTGGAGCTCACATATCTCTTATAACATTAAAGGTCTTATTGGAACAAATGGTTCTGTATTTCTTCAGGGAAATGATATATGGGATACGAATCAGGCGATTATAAAATTGAATGGAAAACATCAGGAAATAAGAGAAATTCAAGATGTTTTTCAAGAAGGCGAAGGATATTTGGAAGAAAACAGATGCTTTCTTGAATGTGTAAAAAAAGGAGCTCCGGTACCATGTAACCTTTCGGATGGAAGAAAAGCTTTAGAAATATCAAGAAAAATATTGGAGACTTCCAGTAAGTAAAAAGAAAGGGTTGTGCATTGAAGAAGGGAATTTGTATTACTGCAATTTATCCAGAGACAGTCAACAATTACAGCTTATTGATGGAAGCGCTTAAAAAAACAGCTGAAGAAAAAATATTTGACTGCGTAGAATTATATTTTAAAGGGACTGAGAAAGAAGAACAGAAAATAGGGGATGAACTGGAGAAACTGGGGCTTTCCTTAGTTTTTCTCGGGGGCTTTCTTATGAAAAAGGATAAGGTGGATATATCTTCTTGCATAGAAAGCAAAAGACGGGAGAGTGTGGAAATATGCAAGAAACTTTATAAAAGCGCATGTAGGATGCATGCAAAAAAAATGCTGATATTAAGCGGACCTTCCTGGAAAGTCAGAGACGAACAGAGGCTTATCCAGCAGACACGAAAATCTTTGACCGAGCTGACAGAAGATATTGATGAGAAAAATCCTGAACTGACACTGGAATATTTCAATGATCAGGGAGAACCATGGCTGGCAGTGGGAGATATAAATATGGTGAGAAGGATATTTGAAGAAATGGACGATACACATTTGGGAATAACTTTTGATACGAGCCATACAATCCAGATGAATAGAGACATTCTTAGATCCTTTCGAATCCTGCAACCGTGGATCCGGCATCTACACTTGGCCAATTCTGTTTCAATGAATTCCCAGAGCCCTTTATTTGGAGATAAGCATCCTTTGTTTGATGTGGAAGAAGGAGATATTTCTCTAGAAGAAATAAAGAGGCTATATACAGAAATGAAACACCAAGGGCTTCTGGAAAAAGTCGATATCTGCTCTATAGAAGTTATCAGCAGAGGCAGGGAAGATGAATATTATCAGAGAATCTGTGAACAGGCAAACTATATATGGAATTAAAATTAGGAGAAAATGAATATGAAAGCAATTGTTAAAGAAACAAGAGAAAAGGGATTTACTATGAAAGAAGTTCCGGTTCCCGAAATTGGGAGGAATGAAGTTTTAATAAAAGTGGAGGCATCGGCACTTTGCAGATCAGATGTGGCCGTCTATGAATGGACAGAATTAGTAGACCGGGCCAATTATGATCTTCCTTTTATCATGGGGCATGAATTTGCTGGAACAATTGTAAAAACGGGAGAAGATGTACAGGGATTTCGAGAAGGAGACAGAGTGGCCGGAGAAACCCATATTCCCTGCGGCTATTGTGAAACCTGTCGTACAGGTAACCAGCATATTTGCGGAAACCATATGGGAGTTCTAGGCCGTACAGTAGATGGATGCTTTGCCGATTACATAGCGCTTCATGAAAAAGCTCTGATCAAACTTCCAGATAATGTAAGCTTTGAAGAAGGGGCCATCCTGGAACCTTTTGCAACCGCTATGCATGCGGTGTCAAAGGCTGATCCCTCAGGAAAAAGCCTTCTTATCGCCGGAACAGGAACGATTGGGCAGATGGCTATAGAAATCGCTAAATTTTTAGGCTGCACAAAATTGTTTGCGGTGGATGTTAATGACTATAAGCTTGAGGAATCAAAGAAAAGAGGAGCTGACATTATCATCAACGGTACAAAAGAAGACCTGGTGGAAATTGTAAAAAAAGAAACAGATGGCTATGGAGTAGATGCAATAATTGATTTTACAGGAAACCAGCATGTGATTAACCAGGAAGTAGAGGCAGCGAAGATAGCCGGAACTATCGTTCACGTAGGAATGGTGGAAAAGCCCCTTACTTATAATAATTTTATGTATGGTGTGGTTTATAAAGAGCTGATTGTTACAGGAATTTTTGGAAGACGTATGTACGAGACCTGGACAGAGGTCATGAATATTTTAAAGACAGGAAAAATCGATCTGAAGTCTTTTGTAGCTAAAGAAATGAAGCTGGAGGAGTTTGAAAAAGCTCTTGAGGAATTTTCATCTGTTTCGGGAAGAATTGTTTTTAAAGATTGAGTATTCTAAGAAAGAGGACATTATGATACAAAATTGCAGAAGTGAGACCATGGATGGGAATACTGCCGCAGCAACTGCCTCCTATTATTTTACAGAAGTGGCGGCAATCTATCCCATTACACCCTCTTCGCCTATGGCGGAAGCTGTTGATAAATGGGCGGCAGAAGGGCGAAAGAATATATTCGGACAACCGGTAAAATTAATTGAAATGCAGTCAGAGGGAGGGGCCGCCGGTGCCCTTCACGGAAGTCTTCAGGCGGGAGCTTTATCTACGACTTATACGTCTTCTCAGGGACTCCTTCTGATGATTCCCAATTTATATAAGATTGCGGGAGAACTCCTTCCAGGAGTTCTCCATGTAAGCGCCAGATCTTTAGCGTCAAATGCTCTTAGTATTTTTGGCGATCATCAGGATGTTATGAGTATCCGTCAGACTGGTGTAGCATTGCTGGCATCGGGGAATGTTCAGGAATGTATGGATTTGGGCTGCATAGCCCATTTGACGGCAATCAGATCCAGGATTCCGTTTGTTCACTTTTTTGATGGTTTTCGAACATCTCATGAAATACAGAAAATCCAGGTGATAGAACAGGATACGCTAATGCCTATGGTTGACTGGGATAGTCTACAGGCCTTTCGGGACAGGGCACTGAATCCAGATCATCCGGTACTGCGGGGGACCACTCAGAACCCAGATATTTTCTTCCAGGAACGAGAAGCTGTTAATACTTTCTATCAGTCAGCTCCCGGAATTGTTCAGGAATACATGGATAAAATCGGAGAAGCTACAGGAAGGCATTATCATCTTTTCGACTACTATGGAGCTGAACATCCTGATCTGGTTTTAATAGCTATGGGGTCCTCCTGCGAGGTTATAAAAGAAACTATAGACTACTTAAATGGACAAGGTCATAGATATGGATTGCTGCAGGTACGCCTGTTCCGCCCCTTTTCTAAAGAAGCTTTTCTGGAAACTTTTCCGGAAGGAGTAAAAAAAGTGGTGGTACTTGACAGAACTAAGGAGCCGGGGGCTCATGGAGAGCCATTATATCAGGAGATTTGTGCAGTGTTCAGCGGAGAAAAAAATGCACCAAGCATTATAGGTGGACGCTACGGACTGGCTTCTAAAGATTTCACACCTCAGGATGTTGCTGCAGTGATAAAAAATGCAGAGGGACCAGATCCTTTAAATGGATTTACCGTGGGGATTGAGGATGATGTTACACATCTTTCTCTTTCTCCTGAAGTCGACCTGCCGGATACGTCACCTAAAGGAACAGTAAACTGTAAATTCTGGGGGCTTGGATCTGACGGAACTGTAAGTGCCAATAAATCAGCGATAAAGATTATCGGGGGGCAAACGGAGAAATATGTTCAGGCCTACTTTTCCTATGATTCCAAAAAGTCAGGAGGAGTTACTATCTCTCATCTGCGTTTTGGAGATCAGCAGATACGCTCGTCCTATCTGATCAAACATGCAGATTACATTGCCTGTCATAACCAGTCTTATGTGAATAATTATAACCTGCTGGAAGGAATCAAAGAAAAAGGGATTTTTCTCCTGAACTGCAAGTGGACAGATGAAGAATTAAACCGCCAGTTGCCTGTATTTATGAAAAAAGTAATCCTGGAAAAGAAGATACGGTTTTACACTGTTGACGCAGATCATATTGCCAGAGAGCTGGGGCTGGGCAGGAGAATCAATATGATTATGCAGACTGTGTTTTTTACGCTGATCAGGATTATTCCCACAGAAAAAGCGGAAGAGTATCTGAAACAGGAAGTAAGGAAGAATTATGGACATCAGGGACAGGCGGTCATAGAGATGAATGACAGAGCTATAGAAGAAGCACCAGCCTATATCCACCAGGTAGACATAAATCTTCTGGATACAGAGACAGGAGAGGGCTGGATAAAAGAATTGAAAACAGGAGATCCTGGCCTGGACAGATTTGCGAATCAGGTAATACTCCCTATGAACAGACAGGAAGGGGATAAAATACCGGTCAGCGCCTTTGCCGGTAATGAAGATGGAACCTTTCCTACTGATACAACCCAGTATGAAAAGAGAGGAATTGCTCTGGAAGTTCCTGACTGGGATTCTGATAAATGCCTTCAGTGCAATTTGTGTTCTTTTGTATGCCCTCATACGGCATTCCGGCCTGCCTTGCTGAAAAAAGAGGAGTTGGAGGCTGGGCCTATAAAGGTCAGGGAGGAAGCCAGAGAAGCGAAAGGCCATAAAGGCTACTATTTCTATATGGGATTTTCCCCTCTTGACTGTACGGGGTGCGGAAACTGCATGAATATCTGCCCGGCAAAGGGGAAAGCCCTGAATATGGTGTCTCTGGAGAAAAGCTGTAAAAAAGAATCGGCGGTATGGCAATGGATAAAAGACAGAGAAAATGAAGTGCTTTCGGATAAAGTGCCAACAGTAAAAGAAAGTCAGTTTTTATCTCCTTACTTTGAGTTTTCCGGTGCGTGTGCCGGGTGCGGAGAAACACCCTATGCAAAATTAGTGACACAGCTTTTTGGTGATAGGATGATGATATCTAATTCAGCCGGATGTACTACAGTCTGGGGAGGAAGCGCTCCGGTAGTGCCATATAAAAAAGACAAAAAAGGACGTGGACCTGCCTGGGGATTCTCGCTGTTTGAGGACAATGGAGAGTATGGACTGGGTATGTATCTGGGATACCAGACAGTCAGACAGGAAGTGAAAGAAAAATCTGAGACTTTGCGGCAGGAGCTCACCAGGATGGAAAAAACGGAAGATGAGCTTTATAAAGCTTTGTGCGTTTGGCAGGAAGGGTTTGAACAGGGACAGGGGGCCCGGGAAAGAGCAGACCGGCTTATAGAATGTCTGAAAACAAATTTAGGGATCAAAGAGGCCGAAGAATTATATAAAAGAAGGGATTTTCTCATTAAACGTTCAAACTGGGTATTTGGAGGAGACGGCTGGGCTTATGATATCGGATATGGAGGCCTGGACCACGTTTTATCCACAGGAGCAGATATTAACATTATGGTCTTTGATACAGAAGTATATTCTAATACCGGCGGTCAGGCCTCCAAGGCAACACCTTTGGCTGCTGTGGCTAAATTTTCAGCGGCAGGAAAGCGCAGAAAGAAAAAAGAGCTGGGAATGATGGCCATACAGTATGGGGACGTGTATGTTGCTCAAGTGGCTATGGGTGCGGATCCTTCTCAGACTTTAAAGGCTATTCTCGAGGCGGAAAGCTATCCGGGGCCTTCTCTGATCATAGGCTATGCTCCCTGCATTAATCACGGGATAAAAAGAGGAATGAGCCATACTCAGGAACAGCAGAAACTGGCGGTAGAAGCTGGGTATTGGAATCTGTATCGATATGACCCAAGGAGAAAAGAAGAAGGAAAAAATCCTTTTATATTAGACTCTAAGGAACCAAAGGGAAATTTCAGGGAATTTCTTATGAGCGAGGTGCGATTTACTTCGCTGCAGAAAAAAGAGCCGGATATTGCGGAAGAATTGCTGATACAGGCTGAAGCAGATGCAAAAGAACGGTATGAAAGATATAGAAGAAAAAGCATAGGGGAAAGGGGATAGAAAGCTTAATGGAAATAAAAGGTATCCGGATCAATCCAAAAGATCAGGTAGTAACTGTAGCAAGAGAGACAAATCCAGGCGATAAGGTCTTTTATAACCGGGAAGGAATTACCAGAGAGATTCTTTCCAAAGCGCACATTCCTCAATACCATAAAATTGCTGCAGCTTTTATATCAAAGGGAAGTAAGATATACAAATATGGAGAAGAAATCGGCACAGCTACAGAGGATATTGAAGTGGGAGACTGGGTACATACTCACAATCTGAAAAGCTCATGTATGATTTCATAGAAAGTGCAGGTGAAAGGGTGAAGATAAAAGGATATTGGAGACCAGACGGAAAATTTGGGATCAGAAATCATGTTTTGATTCTTCCATGCTCTCTTTGTGCCAGTGAAACAGCAAGATTTGCGGCGGACAATGTAGAGGGAGCTGTTTATATGGCAAACCAAGGGGGCTGCTCTTTGAGCAAAAGAGATCTGAAGGTGACTCTGGAGACACTGTCAGGAGTAGCGGCCAATCCAAATGTGTATGGAACTATAGTGATAGGAAATGGATGCGAGGTGGTCCAGGCTTCTCTGCTGGCAGAAAAAATCAGAGAAAAAACTTGTAAACCATTGGAAGTCCTGGTTATCCGGGAAGAAGAGGGGAGCTTGAATACAGCCGCTCGTGCAGCAAAATTAGCAGAGAAAATGAGAAAAGAAGCGGATCAGCTCTTGCAGGAGGAAGGAGATGTTTCTCAGCTTATTCTGGGAACGGAGTGTGGAGGATCTGATCCTACTTCGGGCCTTGCAGCAAATCCAGTTGTGGGATGCTGCAGCGACATTCTGATAGACCATGGAGGTACCGTGATTTTATCAGAAACTCCTGAAATGATAGGGGCTGAGCAGATACTGGCAGAACGATGCGAGACCAGACAGATAAAAGATAAATTACTGAGTACGATTAAAAGCTTTGAAGAAGATTTCCTGAAAGTAGGAGAAAATCCAAGAAGTGGAAATCCCACGCCAGGTAATATAGCCGGCGGAATCACCACTTTAGAGGAAAAATCTCTGGGATGCATCCATAAAGGGGGAAGCAGGAAGATCCGGGAAGTAGTGGATTATGGAGAAAGTGTAACAAAAAAAGGATTGGTTGTTATGGATACACCGGGACAAGATGTTGCGTCTATTGTAGGTATGGCGGCCGGGGGGGCTCAGATAGCTGTGTTTACCACTGGTCATGGAACGCCTACAGGTTCGGGAATTATTCCGGTAATTAAGATCACTGCCAATGAAGAAACGGCCAGAAAAATGAGAGACCATATAGATTTTGACTGTAGCGATGTGCTGACAGATGGAAAGGACATGAAAAAATCAGGAGAAGAGCTATTTCAATTTGTAGTGGAAACTGCTTGCATGAAAGAGACTAAAGCAGAAAAACTGGGATTTCAGGACGTATCTATAGCCAGATACTGTAATTTTGCTTAATTATCAAAAGAAAGAAAAAGAGGAAAAACTTATGGGAATGATGACGGGAAAAGAATATGTTGAGAGCTTGAGGAAGATGAAAACCGTGGTTTATCTCTTTGGAGAAAGAGTAGAAAACTTTGTGGATCATCCACTCATCCGTCCTTCGATTAACTCGGTGGCTATGACCTATGCACTGGCTCAGAATCCTGAATACCAGGACTTGATGACAGCGACGTCTAATCTTACAGGAAAAAAAATAAATCGTTTTTGTCATCTTCATCAGAGTACCGAGGATCTGGTAAAAAAAGTAAAGATGCAGAGGCTTTTGGGGCAGAAGACAGGCGCATGCTTCCAAAGGTGTGTGGGAATGGATGCTTTTAATGCCGTATATTCTACCACCTTTGACATTGATCAGAAGTATGGGACCAACTATCATGAGAGGTTCTGTAAATATATGGAATACATACAGGAACAGGACTATACCGTAGATGGAGCCATGACAGATCCGAAAGGCGACAGGGGGCTGCCTCCCAGCAAACAAAAGGACCCGGATCTTTATCTCCATGTGGTAGAAAAAAACGAAAAGGGAATTATCGTTACAGGAGCCAAAGCCCATCAGACAGGTGCGGTAAATTCCCATGAACAGCTTATTATGCCGACCATTGCCATGAAGGAAGAGGATAGGGCTTATGCAGTTGCTTTTGCAGTGCCGTCAGATGCTCCGGGCATTACGATGATCTACGGAAGACAATCCTGTGATACCAGAAAACTGGAAGAACCAGGCTGTATGGACTGCGGAAACTGTAAATTCGGAGGGCAGGAAGCATTGGTAGTTTTTGACAGAGTTTTTGTTCCCTGGGATAGAGTATTCTTATGCGAAGAATATGAATTTGCCGGAGTCTTGGTAGAGCGTTTTGCAGGATATCACAGACAAAGTTATGGGGGCTGTAAAGCGGGCGTAGGGGACGTTCTGATCGGAGCGGCCGCAACCGCAGCTGAATATAATGGAGTAGAAAAAGCTTCCCATATTAAAGACAAGCTTATAGAAATGGTACATCTGAATGAGACCCTGTATTGCTGTGGAATTGCATGTTCTGCAGAAGGGGAATCCACAGCAGCGGGAAATTATCAGATTAATACTCTGCTGGCAAATGTCTGCAAGCAGAATGTAACTCGATTTCCATATGAGATTTCCAGGCTGGCAGAAGATATTGCAGGCGGTTTGATGGTCACCATGCCTTCAGAAAAAGACTTTAATTCACCTGAGGTAGGAGAATTGTGCAGAAAATATTTTAAGGGCAGTGACAGGGTTGAAGTTATGGATCGTATGAAGATCTTGAGACTGATCGAAAATATGACTTTAGGGGCAGCGGCAGTAGGATACCGTACAGAATCCCTGCATGGTGCGGGCAGCCCTCAGGCACAAAGGATTATGATAGGAAGGCAAGGAGGAATAGAAGAAAAAAAGATAATAGCAAAAAAAATAGCGGGAATAAAAAAATAGTATGTAAAAAATCGAATGTTAGAGAAAAAGAGAGAATAAGGAATCAATCTGTAAGTATATGGAAATATCTGGAAAAATAATATATAATTAAGTTACCTATATATAGTACTAAGGAGGTGACGTATTCGTGCAAAGCAACACTGTGCTTACAGAAAATGCATATAATTATATATTAAATAAAATATTGGAAGGAGACATAAAACCAGGAGACAGGATACGGGAAGACTTAATTGCCGAACAGATTGGAACCAGCCGTACACCTGTGAGAGAAGCTGTGAATCAGTTATGCCAAAATGGATTTATTAATTATGTTAAGCGCAAAGGCCTTTATTGCGTTCAGCCTTCCAAAGAAGAATTAGAAGATCTACTGGAACTGCGACAGGTTCTTGAGGAATTTTGTTACATAAAATGTGCACAGAGAGCTACTGAGGAAGATATTCAGAGACTATATGACCATATCTATTCTTTTCAAAATCTGGCAAGAGAAGAGCAGATAAAAAATCATGCTCACCATGACATACAGTTCCATTTGATGGCGGCAGACATTTCAAGATCAAAATGGCTGATTAAATATATAAATGAAATTGAAACGCTATCTTTGATTGTCAGAAAAAATTTAAAAGATTCAAAGAGAATGGAAGAAGTTATCGACCTATCTTGGATGGTGCATTTAAATATTGTTAAAGCGATAGAAGAAAAAGACATCAAGACCATAAAAGAAAATAATAATGAACATATTAAACTGATGAGAGATACACAGCTTGTGTAATTGATGAAGTTTCTAGGTTATGGAGCTGATTTGTAATGAGCAGACAGCTCCATTGACCAGACATAGCCCTTCTGTTTCATATACTACGATAAATCTATTTAGAATTCTCTACTTTCTATTTCCCTAAATTTTAGAAAACTATGAACTATGCTATAAGGAGTGCTAATGAAAAAAATTGTTCTTGCAGGTGCCTGCCGTACTCCAATTGGTGTCTTTGGGGGAACTTTAAGTTCCGTAAGTGCGGCACAGCTAGGCGCCATAGTCATAAAGGAATCTATAAAAAGAGCAGGAATTTCTCCGGAACAGATCGACCAGGTTTATATGGGCTGTGTAATCCAGGCAGGGCTTGGACAAAATGTTGCACGACAGGCCTCTATAATGGCGGGACTCCCCGTTGCGACTCCTGCGGTAACTATGAATGTAGTGTGCGGCTCGGGATTAAACTGCGTTAACCAGGCAGCGGAAATGATACTGGCAGGAGATGCCGAGATCGTTGTGGCTGGGGGAATGGAGAATATGTCCATGTCTCCATATGCAATACCTCAAGGTCGTTTTGGATACAGAATGGGGAATGGAACGCTGGTGGACACCATGGTTAACGATGCTTTGACAGATGCATTTCATCAATATCATATGGGGATTACAGCAGAAAACATTGCAAAAAAATGGGATATATCCAGGAAAGAGCAGGATGAGTTTGCGGCTTATAGTCAGGAAAAAGCCTTTTGGGCCAGGGAACAGGGAAGATTTTCAGAAGAAATAGTCCCTGTAACAGTGAAAAATAAGAAAGAAACCGTTTTGTTTGAAAAAGATGAGGGAATACGTCCGGGAACTACAGCAGATAGCATAGCAAGATTGCGCCCGGCATTTCTGGAGAATGGGACGGTGACCGCCGCAAATTCTTCTGGTATAAATGATGGAGCGGCAGCGATTATTTTAATGAGTGAAGAAAAAGCAAAAGAACTTCAGATAAAACCTATGGCGCTATGGAAGGCAGGAGCTCTGGCAGGAGTAGATCCTGCGATCATGGGGATTGGCCCTGTAGAGGCAAGCCGGAAAGTTATGGAAAAGACAGGACTTAACATAGAAGACTTTGACCTGATTGAGGCCAACGAGGCTTTTGCTGCCCAGGCAATAGCCGTTGCCAGGGAACTGAATATAGAGGAGGAAAAACTGAATGTAAATGGAGGCGCTATTGCTCTTGGACATCCGGTAGGCGCTTCAGGCTGTCGCATTTTAGTGACACTGCTGTACGAAATGCAGAGGAGAAATCTCCGAAAAGGCCTTGCTACCTTATGTATAGGAGGAGGAATGGGCTGTGCCACTGTGGTGGAGAGAGAATAGAGAGAAGGTGTTTGCTTGAGATATATCCGGTATGAAGAAAAAAGTTATGGAGGCGTCCTGACGATTTCCAGGCCCCGGGCCTTGAACGCATTAAACAGTCAGGTTTTAGAAGAACTGGAAGAAGCTCTGAAAAACCTTGAGGGGAAAAATTTAAAATGTCTGGTAATCACCGGCGAAGGAGAAAAGGCGTTTGTGGCAGGTGCGGATATTGGCGAGATGAAAGATTTATCCAGGAATGAAGCCTATCTTTTTGGAGAAAAAGGAAAAAAGGCATTTGATCTGCTGGAAAATTTTCCGGCGCCGGTGATCGGAGCGATAAACGGTTACGCTCTGGGTGGAGGGTGTGAACTTGCCTTGTGCTGTGATATACGTTTGTGTTCGAAAGATGCTATTTTTGGACAGCCGGAGGTTGGGCTTGGGATTATTCCGGGGTTCGGAGGAACACAGCGCTTGGCAAGATTAGTCGGAGTTGCTAGGGCAAAAGAAATGATCTATACAGGGAAAAATATAAGGGCAGAGGAAGCGTTGAGGATAGGGCTTGTAAATGGAGTATACCCTTATGAAAATCTGGAAGAACAGGCCGAGAATCTGGCGGAGAAAATTGCCCGTAATTCTTTGGCTGCTGTAAAATTCTGTAAAAAGGCAATGAACGAGGGAATCGAAAAAGAGTTGTCTGAAGGCCTTGAAATCGAAAACCATTTATTTGCAGAATGTTTTGATACTAAGGAACAGAAAGAACGGATGCAGGAGTTTCTTGAGAGAGGAAAAAAGAGATGAAAATAGGAGTCATAGGGGCCGGTACAATGGGAAGCGGGATTGCTCAGGCTTTTGCGCAGGCAGAGGGGTTTAATGTGATTCTGTGTGATATAAATGAGGTGCTGGCTGAAAGGGGAAAAGTTTCTATAGAAGCTGCTTTGAATAAACTAAAGAATAAAGGAAAATTGACAGAAGAGGAAACAGAGCAGATTTTAAATAGAATTCAGGTAGGTTCTAAAGAGGATTGTGAAGGCTGTGAGCTGATCATAGAGGCAGCGGTGGAAAATATGGAGATAAAAAAAGAGACTTTCCATGAGCTAAAGAAAATATGCTCCAAAGACTGTATCTTTGCTACAAATACGTCATCTTTGTCTGTAACAGAAATTAGCAAAGATGTAGGGCTACCTGTTATGGGAATTCATTTTTTTAATCCGGCACCGGTGATGAAACTGGTAGAGCTTGTATGCGGAACTCAAATTTCAGAAGAGACTGTAGAAAAAGCGAAATTTATTTGTGAAAAGATTGGGAAAGTGCCGGTCCGAGTACAGGAGTCTCCAGGATTCGTGGTTAACCGGATTCTGATTCCCATGATTAATGAAGCAATCTGTCTCTATGCCGAGAGGATTGCATCAGCGGAAGAAATTGATATTGCTATGAAACTTGGCGCCAATCATCCTATGGGACCTTTGGCGTTGGGAGATTTGATTGGGCTGGATGTAGTATTGGCTATCATGGAAGTCCTCCAGCAGGAGACTGGAGATTCCAAATATAGGCCACATCCATTACTGCGTAAGATGGTTCGATCAGGATTTCTCGGGAAGAAGACGGGACAGGGATTTTATTCTTATTCTCAATAATGGAGAAACATAAGCAAATTGCCAGGAAAGATATATGTCTGCTATTTACAACAACGTATATCTTTCTTTTTATGTTTAATGTTAAGTTTGTGTAAAATTATGTAAAAACAACGAAATAATCCTTGAATTCATCTTCCATAACAGGTATAAATGTAATAGTATGGTTAAAATTAAGTAAAAAATATGTGAAAGTACTAATGGAGGAGAAAAGTGAAAA
>ERZ1090880.449-NODE-449-length-22741-cov-5.155647_pt1 | contig 22741 bp, 26 predicted proteins | sample MGYA00478471_ERZ1090880 | MGnify/ENA primary metagenome ERZ1090880 (study PRJEB33644, sample SAMEA5815734) | chicken gut metagenome | biome: Chicken; feature: Gastrointestinal Tract; material: Caecum | place: Ireland | collected 2019-01-01 | study: A study of the... | reverse complement strand
TTCTATCCTTAGAATACACCTTAATTTCGTGGATGTCAATTGCTGTTTGTCAATAAATATTATCAAAAGAAAATTTATTTTATCTTGTTTTTTAATTTTAATAGAACCCATTCTAATTTAAAGGATCATTTCATGACAGACGCTTGACAATCCTGACAAAATTCGTTACACTATAGACAGTGTCTGGATATCTTTTCAGGCGGGATGTGATATGCGTTTCATACAGGGTATCACGCGAATATTTTCTCTGACCACCCATTTTGGGTTAAGGCCATACGGACAGCCGGGTCAACTGCCGATCGGCGGTTTAACCGCCATTATTGATTGAGTTAAAAGCTCAATTTTATAAGTTGGTTCCTTTATAACCAGTGCGCAGTATTTGTGCATACACTTGTAAAACGGTCAATAAGAGTAGTAAAAGTAAGTATTTGCTATATAGACTCTGATGAATGCCCCTCCGCTGAAAACAGCCTGATTCTGTATTTTTGTGCGGCTTTCCAGACAGGCAGGAGAACGATTTTTACAGGTAATGTACGGATAGTATGTTACCTGTTTTTTTATTGTCCAAAACGGCGGCGCATACTGCCGCTTAACCGATATCACAAGAAAAGGAGCACTGCTCATGGAAAAATTCAAGCTCTATGGTTTTAATAACCTCACCAAGGCTTTAAGCTTTAATATCTATGATGTATGCTATGCCAAAACACCGCGGGAGCAGCGGGATTACATCGACTATATCGATGAGCAGTATAACTCAGAACGCCTGACGAACATTTTAACCACGCTGACCGATATGATTGGGGCTAAGGTACTCAATATTTCAAGGCAGGATTATGATCCGCAGGGGGCCTCCGTTACGCTTCTCATCGCAGAAGGCTCAATGGTGCCCATAGGTGAAACCCAGCTTGCGCACCTTGACAAAAGCCATGTCACGGTACACACTTACCCCGAATACCATCCGGAGACATTTCTTGCAACATTCCGTGTAGATATCGACGTGGCGACCTGCGGTGAAATCACGCCGCTTTCCACGCTCGACTATCTCATTGGCTCCTTTGATTCCGATATCATTACAATGGACTATCGTGTACGCGGCTTCACACGCAACATGGATGGCGAAAAGCTTTTTATGGACCATAAGATCACGTCCATCCAGGAATTTATTAACCCGCTCACGCTGCACCGCTACGATGCGGTAGATATCAACGTTTATGAGGCCAACCTGTTCCATACCAAGATGATGCTCAAGGAAATTGATCTGCAAAATTACCTATTTAAAACCGACGTTTATGAACTTCCGCCGAAAACAAGGCTTGAAATTATGGACAATCTCCGCCGGGAGATGATCGAAATTTTCAGCGGGCGCAATATATTTTAATAGTATATTTTAAGAGGTCTTTACCATGTCACAGCTTTCACAAAAACGCGCGCCGATTTATGAGGCGCTCGAAGAATTTAAAAAAATGCGGGTCGTCCCTTTCGACGTACCAGGGCACAAACGCGGCCGGGGCAATCCGGAGCTCGCCGAACTGCTGGGAGAAAAATGTGTCAGCATGGACGTCAACTCCATGAAGCCGCTCGACAACTTATGCCATCCGGTCTCTGTGATACGGGATGCGGAACGGCTTGCAGCTGAGGCGTTCCATGCCGCACACGCTTTCTTAATGGTGGGCGGCACAACCTCTGCCGTACAGAGCATGATCCTCTCTGTCGTAAAGCGCGGGGAAAAAATTATCCTGCCGCGCAATGTCCACCGGAGCGTCATGGGGGCAATGGTCTTGTGCGGTGCCGTGCCTGTATATGTAAATCCGGAGTGTGATGCACGGCTCGGCATTCCGCTTGGCATGTCGGTCTCTGCTGTAGAAGAGGCAATCCGCAAAAACCCGGACGCCAAAGCCGTACTTGTCAACAACCCTACATATTATGGCATATGTTCCGATATCAAACGTATCACGCAATTGGCCCATCAAAACGGGATGCTTTGCCTTGCAGACGAAGCGCATGGCACGCATTTTTATTTTGGCGAGGGACTTCCCCTTTCTGCAATGGATGCAGGCGCGGATATGGCTGCGGTTTCAATGCACAAGTCTGGCGGAAGCTTAACGCAAAGCTCTTTGCTTTTAATCGGACCCGCCATGCAAGAAGGGCATGTCCGCCAGATCATCAATCTGACGCAGACCACCAGCGGCTCTTATCTGCTGCTTTCAAGCCTTGATATTTCCCGCCGAAACCTCGCACTGCGCGGCAAAGAGACGTTTGAAAAAGTAAAGGAGCTTGCAGAATATGCAAGGGGGGAAATCAACGCGATCGGCGGCTATTACGCCTTTTCCCGGGAGCTTGTAAACGGAGACAGTATTTTTGATTTCGATGTCACAAAGCTGTCCGTCAACACCCTTGATATCGGTCTGGCCGGCATTGAGGTTTACGATCTTCTTCGCGATGAGTATGACATTCAAATTGAGTTCGGTGATCTGGGCAATATTTTGGCTTATGTATCAATCGGAGACCGAATGAGGGAAATTGAACGGCTGGTCAGTGCACTTTCGGAAATCCGCCGCCGGTTCGCAAAAAGCGGCGCAGATCTAATGGAGCAGGAGTATATTGATCCGGAAGTCGCCGTATCACCGCAGGAAGCCTTCTATGCTGAAACAGAGTCCCTTCCCATCGAGGAGACAGCCGGAAGGATCTGCAGCGAATTTGTCATGTGCTATCCTCCGGGAATCCCAATCTTAGCACCGGGCGAGCGCATTACGCGCCCAATCCTTGACTATATTGCCTACGCAAAAGAAAAGGGATGTTCTATGACTGGGCCCGAAGATCCGGGAATTGAGCGGCTTAATGTTTTGAAAGGAGATTGATATGGAGTTCTGGTTTTCTGAACGACACACCCCGAACGTCAAGTTTTCCATTCGCGTGGACCGGCAGCTGTTTTCCGGGCAAAGCGAGCTGCAGCGGATCGACGTGTTTGACTCGCCGGAATTCGGCCGTTTCCTCGTGTTGGACGGTTATATGATGCTGACGGAAAAAGATGAATTTATTTATCATGAAATGATTACACATGTGCCGCTGGCCGTACACCCGCACGTAAAAGACGTATTGGTCATCGGTGCAGGAGATGGCGGCGTAATCCGTGAATTGACACGCTATCCTGACATTGAGCGGATCGATATGGTAGAGATTGATCCCATGGTGGTGGAGGTATGCCGGAAATATCTGCCGCAGACCGCATATAAGCTCGACGATCCCCGTGTCTCCATCTATTATGCGGACGGGCTGAAATTTGTCCGAAGCTGCAATGACCAATACGACTTGATTATCGTGGACTCCACAGATCCATTCGGACCGGGAGAAGGCCTTTTTACGCGTGAATTCTATGGAAACTGCTATAAGGCGCTGCATGACGATGGGATTATGGTCAATCAACACGAAAGCCCATTCTACAATGAGGACGCCATCGCTTGCCAGCGCGCGCACAAGCGGATTGTAGAATCCTTCCCCATCAGCCGCGTTTATCAGGCGCATATCCCAACCTATCCTTCCGGGCACTGGCTGTTTGGCTTTGCATCTAAAAAATATCATCCGCTCAAAGATTTAGACGATAAACGCTGGAATGCACGCGGGCTTTCATGCGGCTATTATACCACTATGCTGCACAAAGGCGCGTTTTACGTCCCAGCATACGTGGAGGAGCTGCTAAAAGATGTTGAACATGAATACTGAAACCTTTCTCTGCTGTGACACCCCTCTGTCCGAAGCGCAAACCATCCTGTTCGGTGCGCCGTTTGACTCGACGACCTCCTACCGTCCGGGCACACGCTTTGGAAGCAGTGCCATCCGGCGGGAATCTTTCGGGATTGAAAGCTACAGCCCCTATCAAGATCGTGATCTGGAAGACGCATTTGTCCTCGACTGCGGGGATTTGGAGCTCTGCCTTGGCGACACACCGTTCGCCTTAAAGCAAATAGAGCTGCGTACCGCTGAGGTCATGGACGCCGAGAAACGCCCTTTCATGCTGGGAGGAGAGCATTTGGTCACACTCGGAGCCTTCCGGGCGGTACATGCGCGTTATCCAGACGTACATATCATACACTTTGACGCGCATGCAGATCTGCGGGACGACTATCTGGGTGCCAAGCTCTCACATGCATGCGTACTGCGCCGCTGTCACGAACTTACTGGAGACGGCCATATCTTTCAGTTCGGCATCCGTTCCGGCGAACGTGCAGAATTCCTATTTGCACAGGCGCATACCTCTATGCAGCGCTTTTCTTTTGAAGGCCTGCGTAAAACGCTCGATCTACTCTCCGGCAAGCCGGTCTATTTTACGCTCGATTTAGACGTTCTTGACCCGTCCGTTTTTCCCGGGACCGGTACGCCGGAACCGGGCGGCGTCAGTTTCGATATGCTCCGCGAAGCGGCAACGCTTGTATGCCAGAAAGCGGATATCGTCGGCTGTGATGTCAATGAATTAAGTCCGCCCTATGATCCAAGCGGCATTTCTACTATGGCGGCCTGCAAGATTGTGCGAGAGATGCTGTTGGCGCTTTAAAGGGGAGGGTACGATATTTCTCCCTGCTTCGTTTTTTGATGCGGTAAAACCCGACAGGGAAACATGCGCAGACTGCGGCAGTCTCTCATTTCTGCCTTGCAAAGGGAGGATATACACAACAGAAGCTTTTTGTTGTTCTTTTTTACAGATGCGGATATCAAATTTAGGAGGAATTTTCTATGGCAAAGGTACTCATTATCGGCTGCGGCGGTGTTGCTTCCGTTGCGATTCACAAATGCTGTCAAAACAGCGACGTCTTTACTGAGATCATGATTGCAAGCCGCACAAAGTCAAAGTGCGATGCCCTCAAAGAAAAATTGCAGGATACCACCAAAACAAAAATCGAAACCGCGCAAGTAGATGCAGACAATTTTGAAGAGCTGACTGCACTGATAAAGAGCTATCAGCCTCAGCTTGTCATGAACATTGCCCTGCCCTATCAGGATCTGACAATCATGGAGGCTTGCCTTGCCTGCGGCGTAAACTACATGGATACTGCAAACTACGAGCCGGAAGACATCAACGATCCAGTCTGGCGTGCGGCGTATGATAAACGCTGCAAGGAAGAAGGTTTTTCCGCTTATTTCGATTATTCCTGGCAGTGGGCATACAAAGAAAAATTTGAAAAAGCGGGGCTTTGCGCACTTTTAGGATCCGGCTTTGATCCCGGTGTAACACAGGCTTACTGCGCCTATGCGCAGAAACATCTATTCGATGAAATAGATACCATCGATATTCTGGACTGTAACGGCGGCGACCATGGATATCCTTTCGCCACGAACTTCAATCCGGAAATCAATCTCCGCGAGGTTTCCGCTCCCGGCTCTTATTGGGAAAATGGGCACTGGGTTGAGATCCCGGCTATGAGCATCAAACGGGAATACGATTTTGATCAGGTCGGCCGTAAAGACATGTACCTGCTGCACCACGAAGAGATCGAATCACTGGCCAAAAATATCCCGAATGTTAAGCGGATCCGTTTCTTTATGACCTTCGGACAGAGCTATTTGACGCATATGAAGTGTCTTGAAAACGTCGGTATGCTCTCGACTGAACCCATTGAATTCGAAGGGCATCAGATTGTGCCGATCCAATTTTTAAAAGCTTTGCTGCCGGATCCCGCTTCACTTGGGCCGCGCACTGTAGGCAAAACAAACATTGGCTGCATTTTCACCGGAAAAAAAGACGGCAAAGAAAAAACCGCTTATATTTATAACGTCTGCGACCATCAGGAATGCTATAAAGAGGTTGGCTCTCAGGCAATCTCCTATACAACCGGCGTCCCTGCAATGGTCGGTGCTATGATGCTGCTGACTGGGAAATGGAATAAGCCCGGCGTTTATACCGTAGAGGAATTCGATCCGGATCCGTATATGGAGGCACTGAACAAATGGGGGCTTCCGTGGCAGATCCATGACAATCCGGTTTTGGTGGACTGATGGAACAGTTTTTCCCTACTACATTCCGCACACCGTATTTTCTGGTGGATGAGACGCGGCTCCGGCAAAACCTTTCCTGCCTGAAAGAGGTTATGGATCGTACAGGATGCAAAATCCTTTTGGCGCAAAAAGCTTTTTCTATGTTTTATTGTTATCCTTTGATCCGTACCTATCTAAGCGGTACAACAGCGAGCGGCCTTTATGAGGCGCGGCTTGGATATGAAGCGTTCGGGAAGGAGACGCATGTCTTTTCCCCTGCTTATCGGGAAGATGAATTTGACGAGCTTTTGCAGTATGCAGATGATTTTGTGTTCAATTCCCCTTCCCAATTAAAAAAATACGGATTGCGGGCAAAAAAAGCTGGAAAATCCATCGGACTGCGGATCAATCCCGAATGTTCCACCCAAGATGGGCATGCAATATACGATCCCTGCGCCCCTGGCTCTCGGCTTGGAACAACGTATGAGCAATTTGACGAAAGTCTTCTCCCCTTATTGGATGGGCTGCATTTTCATACGCTCTGTGAACAAAATGCCGATGCGCTTGAAACGACCGTAGAAGCATTCCTTCTTAAATTCGGAAGGTATCTTCCCAAAATGAAATGGATCAACTTAGGCGGCGGCCACCATATTACACGTGCGGATTACGATGTAGAACGGCTGATCCGAATCATACTTCGGCTAAAGGATCAGTATGGCGTTGAGGTCTATCTCGAGCCCGGAGAAGCAGTGGTACTGAATGCCGGTTTCCTTGTATCCCAAGTCTTAGAAATCGTTCACAACAAATTGGATATCGCCATTTTGGATACTTCCGCTGCATGCCATATGCCGGACGTATTGGAGATGCCGTACCGGCCGCCGGTTCAAAACAGTGCAAAACCGGGTGAAAAGGCGTACACCTACCGTGTGGCCGGTCCCACCTGCCTTGCGGGTGATGTCATTGGGGATTACGCCTTTGACGCCCCTCTTTCCCCCGGCGATGTAGTGGTTTTTGAAGATATGGCGCTTTATACCATGGTGAAAACGAATACCTTCAACGGTATGCCGCTGCCCTCCATTGTATGGCGCGACAAAAATGGCGTCCAACAGTTGATCCGTTCCTTCAGCTATGCGGATTTTAAATCGCGGCTTTCCTAATGTATTAAAAGCTTAATCTGGATGGCCTGTATTTGTAAACGAAAATAAATATGCGGTATGCTGCATGCATACCGCATATTTATTTTGGCTGTATTGATAAAAAACACAGTGCTTCGCGCCCAGTTTGATAAAGAAGTATCAGACAAAATCAAATCCTGCTTCTTTCAGGCAATTTTCAATCTTTACCGCCAGATATTCTGCCAATTCCGTTACTTGGCTTTCCATCCCCATCTTGCAATCGTCCGCTATCCCTAAATAAGCGTTTCCCGCCGTTTTCATCAGCTGAGCCAGACCGCATGGAAGCCGTGAACCAGCCCAGTCTGCGGCAGCATCCTTGGGACATACCGCTTTTTCCTCTAAAGTAAACCACATTCGGGACAACGTCAACAAAACATTTCTCGTATCCTCTTTTAGGTTAGAAAGCAACCCCGGCAGAGATAACCGGATAGCCTCGCCTATATCTTGAATACAGATATCGGGAATATAAAAATGCGCCTTCTCCCCCTTTAAAGGTACACTGTGCATTCTGGCCTGCCACAAAAGGATCGCCGCATCCGGATCGTGACGCGGACAAGGAAGCTTTCCAGCCTGTATTTCATCCCGCAGCCATTCTCCATACATATATTCATATTTCGGCGGAAATCGCCATGGCGCAATTTCCTTCTGATTAAAAACAGTGACTTCTAACGGCCTTTTCGTCCTGTCTCCTACCAGCCCCGATATCTTTAAAAGCTGGTCTGTAAATTCTTTTCTCACACAATCTGACATCTCTCCATCCGTCAGAATCAAGATATCGACGTCACTATCCGGATGCAGGCCGCCTAAAACAGCCGAACCATATAAATACACGCCAAGCACTGTCTTTTCAAACAGCGCTTCAACGACGTCCAGCACCTCAGCTGTTTGCGCGGGCAGCGCATCTTTTTTTCGCCGATACTCCATTGAGACCTCTCCCATACGTTTCTAAGCAGGATAAGCTTAACGCAGCAAAATAAATTATTCCATATGCGCTTTTGGAAGGCTCCACCGAAAATGTGCAGAAAGTCCACGGATAAAAACCACCGCTAAGGAACCGGCAGCCATGGCGCAAGCGTGTGACAAAGGCCATATCCAAATACAAACCAATGCACCAGCGAGAGATGCGCACGCATAAACATGCTTGTGCAGCACATAGGGCATATCCCCTGCCAAAAGATCCCTTATAATACCGCCGCCCACGCCGGTAACAACACCAACAAAGCACAGCAGGAATACCCCGCAGTTTTCAGAGTAAGAAAGGGCTGCTTCTACCCCGATAACCGTAAAAATGCCAAGGCCCACCGAATCCATCGCCAAAAGTGCATAGTCATAAACCCTCTGATATCGGCGGAACAGCCGCTGTGTCCACGGAATGAATACAATAACAGCTGTAATCGTAGCTGCCAGTGCATAAACAGGGTTTCGGAATGTTGCAGGCGGCGTGATGCCGAGCGTAATGTCCCGTATTATGCCGCCTCCTACCGCTGTGACCAGTCCCAAAATAATGACGCCGAACACATCCATATTTTTTTTCATGGCAGTCATAGCACCGGAAGCGGCGAAGGCTACTGTTCCGGCAAGCTCCAAAAAAGTAATAAAATAATGCAATTTTATTTTCACCCCATACCACTTTGCCAAACAGCGAACGCCATCCTGTATTGTTATTCTGTACGGCCGGCTTTTCCAGCTTCAATCATCTGTCGTGCTGTTTCGCGCATGAGATCTGTAATCCGGTCGGTCGACATAATCCGTGCGATCTCATCAACCCGCTCCGTTTCATTAAGGGCAATCACATTGGTGAACGTCCGATTCCCGTCGTTTTCTTTCCGAATCAGGTACTGCGTATCTGCAAGAGCTGCAACCTGTGCTGAGTGGGTAACCGCCAGCACCTGACGATGATGCGCCGCCTGTTTTAATTTCAGCCCGATTTTTTGAGCGGCGCGTCCGCTTACTCCGGTATCTATTTCATCAAAAATCATCGTTGGAATTTGATCGCGCTCTGCCAATGTATTCTTAACGGCAAGCATCATGCGGGAAAGCTCGCCGCCCGAAGCAATGCGGGCTATCGGCTTTGGCGGCTCCCCTATATTCGTTGAGATCAAAAATTCTACGCTATCCCTTCCATGCCGGCCCGGCTTTCCTTCATCCATCGAAACGGAAAGCTTTACATTCGGCATATCAAGAAAGCAAAGTTCCGCCTGCACTGTCTCAATAAAACGCGCCGCCGCCTTTTTCCGTGCAGCGGTAAGCTTTTCGGCCATCTGAAGCAGCTGCGGGTAGACCTTTGCCGCCTCAGCGTTTAGCTCGGCCAATTGTTTATCTGACAATTCAATCTGTGCAAGCTCTGTACGCGCCTGTTCTCCGCTTTGCATAACGTCTTCTTCTGTTGCGCCATACTTGCGCTTTAGGCGCCGGATCAGATCTAAACGGTTTTCAACCTGTTCAAGCTGCACAGGATCAAACTGCATCTCTTCGAGCAATGCATCCAACGTATCTCTCACGCTTTCCATTTCAGCCGACGCAGCCTCCAATCGTTCGGAAAGCTCTCCTACCCGGGGGGAATATTCCGCTGCATAGCCGCAATACTGTGCTGCGCTCTGTGCAAGTGAAAGCGCGCCGCCGTCCCCGTCTTCCCCATTTAGAAGCTGCCAAGCGCGCTGAAGCGATTCCGCTATTTTCGCAGCATTGCGGTATTCTGCCCTGCGTTGGGCGAGCTGGGCCTCTTCATTCGGTAAAAGCGCCGCATTCTCAATTTCCTGTACCTGTTCGGACAACGCTTCGATTTTTCTTCCTTTTTCCTGCTCGTTCACTGTAAGCCTGCGGATTGCGCGCTTAAGTGAGAGCACCTTTCGATAGCACTCTTCATAACGGCTAAGCAGTTCTTCATGATCTCCATAACTATCCAAAATGGAAAGATGCCGCTCCGGCGCAAGCAATACCTGCGTTTCATGCTGCCCATGGATGTTGACAAGAAGATCGCCCACTTCACGCAGGAATGACGCCGTCACCGGACGGCCCATCATGCGTGCAGTGCTCCTTCCATCCGCAAAGATCTCACGCGAAACGATAAGCGTATCCTCTTCTATTTCCAATCCCGATTCCATGAGTTTTTGCCCGGCCAAAGGCGGTATTTCCGTAAACCGTGCGGCTATTACAGCCTTATCCGTACCGTGGCGAACCATTTCGCGCGAAGCCCGGCGCCCTAAAACGGCCCCCACCGCATCGATCACAATCGATTTGCCGGCGCCGGTCTCGCCCGTAAATACGTTTAAACCCGTATTCAGCCGGATTGACGTTTTCTCGATCACCGCAAGGTTTTCAATAAACAGTTCCGCCAGCATATCCTCTTACCTTCCTATCATATCTGTGATCTTTTGTACAAGCTGTGCCGCCTGTTCGCTGTCTCTTGTCAGAATAAACACGGTATCATCTCCCGCAAGCGTACCGATAACTCCCTCAAATTCCATTTTATCGATAGCCGCACATGCGGCGTTTCCCATACCGGTATGGCATTTTACCGCCACGATATTCTGTCCATAATCGACTGATACAACCGTCTCTATAAAAATAGCCCGATATTTCACTGTCCGCGGGCTTGCCTCCTGCGCCTTCTGCGCATAGCAATACTTCCCGTCCGGCATAAGGCTTTTGATCAGATCCAAACTTTTGATATCGCGGGATACTGTTGCCTGTGTTACGGTAAAACCATATTCTCTAAGCTTTTCCTGCAGGCCTTCTTGTGTACAAATTTTATTTTCCGCAATGATTTTAAGAATCGTCTCCTGCCGTTTTGTTTTCATAACACGCCTCCGGATCTATATTTTAAACTTTCTTCGCAGCGTTTCATAAAACCCGCCTTCGTTCAAGGAAAGTAAACGGAGCCGTTTTTCACTCCTGCTCACTTCTACATAATCCCCAGCATTCAAACGCGCGCCCTGGTCCCCGTCAACCGTAAGATAAACAGAAGACCTGCTTTGCGGCGAGGGCTGCACAAACAACACCTTTTCCGCTGAAAACAACACCGGCCTTGCCGACAGGGAATGCGGAGAGATTGCCGTAACACCAATGCAATCAACCGACGGCTCAATTACCGGCCCCCCGGCGCTTAAAGCGTACGCAGTTGATCCGGTCGGCGTTGAAAGGATGATCCCATCCGCCCGGAATGCAATTGGCTCAGCTTCTCCACAGGAAAGATCTACATCAATCATACGGGAAAGCCCGCCGTTTGACACCACAATATCATTGAGTGCAAGGTATCTTCCCGACGTTCCGCCCGCATGGTGCACACAGTCAAGCATCATCCTTGTATCTGTTTTATAATCGCCGGACATCAGACGGGAAAGCGAGAAAAGCTGTTCTGCCTCAATCCCTGTCATAAAGCCAAGTCTTCCGGCATTTACGCCAAGCATCGGCTTATCGTAACGGACAGCGTCTTTTGCACAGTGCAGCATGGTTCCATCGCCGCCTATAGCTATCAGCACATCACACCGGCGCAGCCCTTCTTCCTTTGGAACAAGCTGTACGTCCTTGGCATCCACCAAAGCGGAAAACTGCGGCTCAATGAAAACAACCGCACCGCAGGAAGCCAAAACCGAAGCCGATTTTTTTGTACAAAACGGTGCGTTTTCTTTTTCCAGATTCGGCATCAGGAATACCTGCATCTGTAAATCACCGTCCTTCGTCGTTCAGTTCTGCATGAGAACGGCAAACCATTTCCTCTACGCTTTCAAAAGGGATGGAAGGTTCTCTTTCTTTTGAAATATAAAATAAATATTCAATATTCCCCTGCGGCCCTTTAATTGGCGAAAACGTTGCGCCCAACAGCCTCATGGGGAGCGTCTCTAAAAAGTCGTATATCTTACGGCAGACCTCAATATGTACCGTCAAATCGCGTACTACGCCCTTTTTCCCGACTTTGCCTTTACCCGCTTCAAATTGCGGCTTGACAAGAAGAAGGGCTGTCCCTCCCGGTTTCATCAGCCCATATAAAACCGGAAGCACCAATGTCAAAGAAATAAATGATACATCTACTGAAGCGAAATCTAACTTTTCCGGGATCTGTTCGCACGTAACGTACCGGATATTCGTCCGCTCCATATTAACGACACGCGCATCGTTGCGAAGCGGCCACGCCAGCTGTCCATACCCGACATCTACCGCATAGACCTTCTGTGCGCCATTTTGCAGCATACAGTCGGTAAACCCGCCCGTAGAGGCGCCAATATCCATACATATGCACCCATCCAGCTTTAAGCCGTACAAGTGCATCGCCTTTTCAAGCTTTAAACCGCCGCGGCTTACATATTTCATCTGCGTGCCGGCCTTCAAACGGATTACAGCATCTACCGCAACGGAAGCGCCCGCCTTATCACACCGCTCATCGTCCACCAGGACGACACCCGCCATAATCAGTGCGCGCGCTTTTTCACGGCTTTGTGCAAGGCCGCGTTCATACAACAAGACATCAAGCCGCTTTTTTTCACTCATCCTGAACAACCTCCCGATTCAGTATATCACGGATCGCAGCGGCATTCAGGCCAAGTCCTGCCAAAAGCGACGGGACGTCGCCATGCCCTACAAATCGGTTCCGAATTGCCAGCACCTGATATTTCCCTGAAAATCCGTTTTCAACAAGAAGGCTTCCCACCTGCTGTCCAATTCCGCCATTATAGATCCCTTCTTCAGCAAATACAACGCGACGGTATCGCATGAAAATTGGAAGGAGCCTCGGGCTTAACGGCGTAATTTTCGTGAGCTTCAGCAGCGAAACCGGACATTTTGCCCCATCCGCCGCCTGTATGCACTCTGAAAAAAGCCTGCCGTAAGAGATGAGCAGCGTATCACCGCCCCGGTCTTCATACGAAAAGTCGTCGGATACCGGCAGTTTATGGCGTCTCTGGTCGCCGCCGCGGGGATAGCGGACCGCGATGACACCGGTATCGCAAAACAGTGCCTTTTCCATGCAAAGGCGCAGTTCATCGTATCCTTCCGGCGAATATACCGTTATCTGCGGTATTTGCGATAAAAAGGCAGCGTCAAACACCCCTTGGTGCGTTTCCCCATCTTCCCCTACAAGACCCGCGCGGTCTATACAAAGCACCGTATGCCGCCTGTCGATAGCAAGATCATGCAGAATTTGGTCATAGGCGCGCTGTAAAAAGCTTGAATATACACAAAACACCGGTATCATACCGCACGACGCCAAGCCGCCGGCAAAGGTAACCGCATGCTCTTCTGCAATACCGACGTCAAAAAAACGCTCCGGATATGCTGCGGCAAAACGCTGCAGACCCGTCCCATATTTCATTGCCGCCGTAATAGCACAGATACGCGGGTCACGGCCGGCAAATTCACTTAATGCCGCACCCATTTCATCTGAATAAGAAGACTGCCCCGAGCGGCTTTTTTCAGGCGATACCGCATGATAGGCTCCGGGGTTCTCTTCCGCCTCGCGGCACCCCTTCCCCTTTACCGTCTCTATCTGTACCACTACCGGGGAAGCCAGCTCCTTTGCGTGTGTCAGGGCATGCGACAATTCTTTTAAGTCGTGTCCATCCACTGGGCCAATGTATTGAAACCCCATATCTTCAAAAAAAGTCGAAGGGTATAGCATGCTCTTAAGCAGCGACTTGCTCCGCTTTAGCCAACTGCGAAGCGGTTCACCGATCAATGGCAGATGATGCAGAAAAGCGTCCACATTATGCTTCATCCTAAGATAACCGGGTTTTGAACGAAGCACAGCCAAATATTTCGCAAAGGCCCCCACATTTTTGGAAATGGACATATCATTGTGGTTTAGTATGATAATCAGACGTGTGCGGCTCCGCCCTGCATTGTTGAGCGCTTCATAAGCTTCACCACCGGTCAGTGCCCCATCGCCGATTACTGCGACGGTATAGTCCGTCCTTTTTTGTAAAAGCGCTGCTTCTGCAATGCCAAGCGCCGCAGAGATCGACGTAGAAGCGTGGCCTGCAATAAACGCGTCATACGGGCTTTCCGTCGGACGCGGGAACCCCGAAATGCCGCCAATCTGGCGCAGCCGCTCAAACCCGCCTTTCCTCCCGGTCAGCAGTTTATGCGTATAAGCCTGATGCCCCACATCGAATACAATCCGATCCTCCGGCAGAGAAAAAACGCGGTGCAGCACCACGGTCAGTTCCACCACGCCCAGATTGGACGCCAGATGCCCGCCCGTCTTTTTTACTGTATCAATTAAAAACGACCGGATTTCTTCACAAAGCGCCGGAAGTTCGTCTTCCCGCAGGGCCTGAACATCAGACGGCGACCGTATTCCGTCAAGAAGCGCATATTGTTTCATCCTGATTCCCGCCCCCTGATCACATTGGGACCACAAGAGCAATCAGAATTCCAAGAAGTGCGCCGCCAAGTACTTCAAACGGCGTATGGCCCAAAAATTCTTTGAGCTCCCGATTGTTCTTCGGCTTATAGCTAACCCCTGTCGCGCCGCGGCGCACCATCATATTGATAACCTTCGCATGTTCTCCTGCCGCACGCCGCACACCCATTGCGTCATACATTACAATTGCTGCAAGCAAAAAGGAGATCGCAAAAAGAGGGGAGGCAAATCCGACGCTTTTAGAAATGGCAATCGTCATTGCAGATACAGAGGCCGAGTGGGCACTGGGCATGCCGCCCGCCCCCACCATGCGCTCCATACGCAGCTTTTTTGTTTTGATCAAGTGCAGGATGGTTTTAAGCGCCTGCGCACAAAACCACGCAAGCAGCGCTACATTCAGCACGTAGTTTGAGAGCAATGCTCTGATGGTACTCATAACAATCCTCCGAGGGTCATTTTCTGCGCAGAAGCAGGCTTTCGGTAAGCGCCCGCAAAAAGCCGCTGTCCGGCAGCCCGCTGAGCGCCTGCAAAGCACGGCCGGTATATTCTTCCGCCAGTGCCTGTGCGCCGTCCAACGTAAGAAGTGAGACAAACGTATGTTTTCCAGACGCAGCGTCGCTTCCTACCGGTTTTCCAAGCTCTTCTTCGTCCCCTGTTACGTCTAAAATATCATCTATAATTTGAAATGCGACACCCAAGTGCCGGGCGTACTCTCCGGCCATACGGATTTCCCCGTCCGAAGCGCCCGCAATGACAGCTCCCATCCGGCATGCCGCCTCTAAAAGTGCAGAAGTCTTCAGCATATCGGTCTGTGTCAGGGTTTCAGCTGTCACCGTTTCGCATTCGTTTGCAAGATCCATTATCTGGCCGCCGATCATCCCGTCCATTCCCGCTTTTTGTGCAAGTTCAAAGCACGCGCGCAGGCAACGCGCTGTATCGGCTCCGGTCTGAGCCGGCGCCTGTGCGATCGTCCAAAAAGCCAGCGTCAAAAGCCCGTCGCCGGCCAAAAGCGCCGTCGCCTCGCCAAATTTCTTGTGGCAGGAAGGGCGTCCTCTGCGGTAATCGTCATCGTCCATACAGGGCAGATCGTCGTGAATTAAGCTGTAGGTGTGAATCATTTCTACTGCGCATGCAAGGGGCAGCGCCTGTTCATAAACGCCGCCAAATAACTCGGCAAACGCGACGCACAAAACAGGACGGATCCGTTTTCCTCCTGCATTTGCAGAATAGGCCATCGCTTCTTTCAGCGTATCATATGGGCTACCATGCTTTTTAAGACTCTGCGCAAGATATCTCTGCACATCTTCCGCAATTTTATGGATTTTCTCCTCATATTCCTGTTTCATCGGCTGCCTCTTTCAATTCTTCTATTTTAAGCGACGCATCCTTCAGCTTTTTCGTACAGAAAGCGGTCAGGCGAACGCCTTCTTCATAAAGCTTCATGGATTCTTCAAGAGGAAGCGTACCGCTTTCCAGCTGTTTTACAAGCTGCTCAAGCTGTGCTACCGCCTGTTCAAACGTCAGCTGCTCTTCTGTTTTTTTGGTCGTCACTTCGTTTCCGCCTTCCGTTTTATCTGTTGTATCACGCTCAAGAAGGAACCATCCGGCAAAATGGTTTCAATCAGCGCCCCCGGCAAAAGCTCTCCCACTGAACGGACAATATCCTCATGCTCGTCCCTTGTGATGGAGTAGCCGCGCGTCAATACTGCCAAAGGGCTCATTGCCTCCAACGCAGATGCCGCTTTGGCCAGCTGCTCTTCCTTTCGGCGCAAGCTGTTGCCTATCCCAAGCCCAAGCCTTGTCCGCAGTGAAACAAGCACTTCATTTTCCCTTTTGATTTTCTCTTCCGGCGACAGCGCCGCAAGCCGGGCGGCAAGCCCGGAAAGCTTCGTCTCACATCCAAGCACCTGCGCCGCTAGAAGCTTATCAAGCCGTTCCTTCTCGCCCTCCAATTTAAGCAGCAGATTTTGCCCGTCCGGTGTGCACAATTCCGCGGCTGCCGATGGCGTCGGCGCGCGCAGATCTGCCACAAAGTCCAAAATCGTAAAATCGATTTCATGTCCGACTGCTGAAACGACCGGAACAGGTGAGTCATAAGCGGCCCGCGCCACGGCTTCGTCATTAAAAGCCCATAAATCCTCCATTGATCCGCCGCCGCGTCCGACAATCAATACATCGATCCCAGGATACTTGCCGGCAGCACGGATCCCCGCCGTAATGGACGCAGGCGCCTCTTCTCCCTGCACCAGCGCTGGGAAAAGTACAACCGTCGCGATCGGATAGCGCCTTTTTAAGATGTTGAGAATATCCTGAAAAGCAGCGCCGGTTTTCGACGTAACAACGCCGATTTTTTGTGGATAGCGCGGCAGCGGACGTTTATGCGCGGGGTCAAACAATCCTTCCTTTTGCAGCTTCTCCTTGCGCTGTTCAAATGCAAGATAGAGCTCTCCAATCCCATCCGGCTGCATGGTTTCACAGTACAGCTGGTATACGCCGTCGCGCTCATAAACCTGCACGGATCCCGTCACAATGACGTTCATCCCGTCTTCCGGCGTAAAACGCACGCGCATAGCACTTTGCCGGAACATCACGGCGCGGATCGAACAAGCTTCATCCTTTAACGTAAAGTAGAAGTGGCTGCTTTTGGAGTGACACTTAAAATTGGAAAGCTCGCCCTTGACCGTCAGCCCGGAAAGCTTTGGGTCAAGCGAGAGCTTTGCTTTCACGTAGCGATTCAGTTGCGAAACCGTTACCGCTTGTCTGTTCATATCACGCCATCCTTTATTGCGCCAATCAGCGCTACACCCGCGGCATTGTCTGAAGAAAAAGCCGCTTCGGCAAAATATCCGCCGTATTTTTTCGTAAGCCTATCGCGGCAAAGGCTGTTTGACATCACGCCGCCCGCATATACTACGGGCAGCTTCCCGTACGCCTCCATTACGCGCGCCGTCATCTCATCGACGGCGGCACAGACATATTCGATTGCATAACGCGCCGTTTCTTCCCTGGAGCCGCCTAAAGAAAGCAGGCGCTCACACTGATTCTGCGCCCCAGAAAAATGGGCGTTCAGCCCCTCCATCGATGGTTTTGCCCGTAATGGGCGGCCGTATGCCTGTGCCATACGGTCAAGCTCTGCCCCACAGGGAAAACGAAGCCCTAACGTTACGCCTACACGGTCTATCAGCTGCCCCGCATTCAAATCCAACGTACCGGCAAGCTTTTCAATCGAAAACAAACCCTCTGTAGGTGTAACGCGCAGGCATTCCGTTGTCCCTCCAGAGACATGGAATGCATAAAAAGGCTCCCTGCGCAGAAAAAGCGCATTTGCCGAATACAGCGCGGCCATGATGTGCCCTTCTTGATGCGAACACGTATAAAAAGGGACGCGCAGCAAAGCCGCGGCTGTCTCAGCAGCCATTTTTCCGACCAAAAACGCCGGCATATACGACCCGGATACCGGGCGGGGGGCTGTCGACGCGCATACGCCGCGCAAAGAAAAATCCTCCTGTTCGCATAGGCGCCTTATTACATCTGCAAGCTGCTTGACATGGGCAAACACCGCATCGCTCTGACGCAGCCCTTTGGCATTCGCATCAACAGGCAAAAGCTGTTTTTGGGACAGTACACGCCCCTCCGTTAAAAGCCAGACGGCCGCAGAAGTAGTATAGTTGCTGGTATCGATCCCCAAATACGCTGTTTTCATGCGAGGCTTTTCGCAGCACTTGAAAGCACGCCGTTTACAAAAGCGACATCCTCTTTGGTGCTGTATTCCTGTGCAATTTTAACCGCTTCACTGATCGAAACATTGGTTTCCATGTCGTCGACAAACAAAAGCTCATAAACCGCGACACGCAAAACCGCAAGCGAAACTTTGGAAATGCGTGCAAGCGTCCAATTTTTCAAATGCTTTGTTATTTCCTGATCAATTTCAGCCTTTTTTTCGTCGATACCCGTTACCCAGTCGAGAACCCGGTCATCTATTTCCACTGTTTCGCATTCTTTTGCCGTTTCGACAATAGAATCGAGCGGATCCCCGTTGAAAATCCGCTCAAACGTCAAAAGAAAAACCGATTCACGCATCTGGTGTCTTGTCATCATGCTGCCATTCCTCAATTCCTGTTTTTCGTTTTCACTTTCCGTCGGCTCATTCTTCTTTTGCGGCAATTCCCGTCACATAAACGTTGACTTTGGATACGGTAATGCCGGCCATTGTCTGCACCGCGTCTTTTACAGACTGCTGGATCTGCTCGCACACATCGCGCAATCTGGCCGTAAGGGAAAGGATGACGCCCAGATCGATCTGTACAGCATCACCCGCAAAAGCAGTGCGAACCATCCCCGCGCCCTTCTCCTGAAGAGCGGCCAGAGCGTAAACACCGTCGATCTCCCGAATCGTTTCCGTCACAATCGTCTCAACCACCGATTGGCTGATATGCAGGCTGCTTTGCGCCTGCGGTGTTGTTTTCGTCATAACTGCACCTCCGCCTTTTGATATAAGGCCAATATACAAAACGACATGTATATTATGCCGGTTTTCCGCTGAAAAAATAAGCATAAGGGCAAACCCTTATGCTTATTATACCATAAATCAGGCCGGACACAACCTCTATTTTATTTCCGTAATTGAAATATTTTCTCCTTTGATATCGCCCTCGCTTACTACGATATTTTTGATCTGCGTAGCCTGGTCCTGTGTCAGGCCGTCGCTTTTGACTACAACGCTCGCACTTTGCTCTGTTATATACACCATGCAGTCTGCAAACCCTTTTGCCTTAATCAGGTTTTCAATACGGCTCTCCGCCTCGATAGCGTCTGTAATGCTCATCGCTTTGGCGCTTGCTTCTTTCTTGTCGTCTTCCGTAAGCGTTTCATCGTCCAATACCGTAGAAATGGTTGCAATTGCCTCATCCCGCGCTTTACTGCGCGCAAGCCGCGCCGAGGCAAAATAAGCATCGCCGGAAAGGACTTGGGCGTTCACAAAGGTCGCTTCGCCAAGTATCTTCTGCCCGGATGATTCCGCCGTCTCCTCTGTCGTACCGCTTTGCTGTGTCTCCCCGTTTACCTGTGAAAGGCTCTCCTCACCGGCCATCTCCGACGCGCCGTCTTCTGTTGTACCTGCGCTCACCTCGCCGCCAGTCGTCGTGGCCGGTATATCGGCAAACTGCCAGTTTAGATATACAGCCGCGCCGAGGATCAGCACAAGCGCCGCAATCACAATCTGTTTTTTCCCTAAGATAACGTTGGCTTTCATTCTGATGCACTCCCTTGATTTACGGCCGCGCTTCCCGCGGCGCGTTTTGTTACATAAACCTGTGACGTATTGATGCCAAGCGCGGTTTTGACCGCTTCGGTTACTGCACTCACCACCAACGGATCCCCGCCTCCGTCACACACAATCACGACCCCCCGCACTGCCGGAAGCAGCGTCTTGCGTATCAGCGCGGTCTTTCTTCCGTTTTCATCCTCCACAATAATCAGTTTTTCTTCAGAAGACGCCCGCGTGGTCGTACCTCCGGTTGTGTCGTCCTGCATATCGGTATCCTGTTTCTCCTCCTTTGCATATACATACTCAATGCCGCTGTCAAGCGTCAAGCTAACATGCGCATCGCCGACGCCGTCTATCTGCGAGACAATGGCAAGCACCCGTTCCCGAAGTTTTTCTTCATAGCGTGCCGTTTCCTCATCCGCATTTTCTGCGGCCGCTGTTTGGGGCGTATCCTTATTGGATGGGATCAAAACGGACAGGCCAATCAGCACCATTGCCGCAATGCCCGCAACCAAAAGTATCTTCTTCCGGTTTTCCGGGCGAAAGATTTTCGAAATCTCCATTTGCTGTCCCTCTTTCTTTACGCACCTGCCTGAAAGTTCGGTGAAACACCGGTTTCTTCCTCAATATAGTTTTGAACGGCGGAACGGTCTTCCGCTGCACAGCCTGTAACAATGATCCTGTCTATGATTATGCTGCCGTCCGCCTCCATATGTATGTCCGTACGGATCTTTACATCTTTTCGCCCTTTTGCTTCGAGCACCTCCTGCAATGACAGGTTCAGCCTCTCTTCCACCACCCCCTCAAGATAAGACTGCGTCGCTTGGACCGTCTCTTCTGCGCGATCCGGTACGTCTGCTTGAGGCAGTTCGAGTGTAAAAGAAAAATTCCCCTTTGTAAAAGGCGCAATCAAACCGCATAGCAAAAAAAGGCTTACTGCAAATTTCATTACGCCGCGGTACTTTTCTGACGGCAACAGCATAAACAGTACCGCAGTAACAACAGCGGTAATACATAAAGCTGTTGCCGTCATACGGATTCCTTCCATCCTTCTCACCCTCCCGCCGCACGGATCAATATTCCAAGAGATATCACAATGAGTATGCCAGATACCGCAGTTAAACCGCACAGAAGGGAAACAGCCGATGCAGCGCTTTGATAAAGGGCCGCCACTTTATCCGCATTTAGAATGCGCGCAACAGCGGCAGCAGCGCTCATAGCCGCCTGTGTCAGCAGCATAGACAGAACAGGCGGAAGAAGCAGTACAATCAGCGCAATAGACGCAAAGCTGCCAACGCTTGAACGCAGCAGCGACATACTTCCCTGCACGCTGGAAAGCGCGTCGGACACTGCGCCCCCTACCACCGGGAAAACTGCGCTGGCCGCGAATTTCGCAGTTCGCATAGCTACGCTGTCAGCCGCACCCGCAAGGGATCCTTTCAAGGATAAAAGCCCAACGAAAACCGTCATCAGGAAACCAGCCGTTACCGTCACAATCCCCTTTGCCGCACCGGCAACGCCATCCATACGAAGATCCGGACACACAGCCCCTACCATGCAAAGTGCAAGATAGACTGTAAGCAATGGGATCAAAACGCTTGAGCTGACTACAGAGACAATTTGCGCCGCTGCAAGAAGCGCAGTTTCTGACAAGGCCGCACTGGCCGGCTGGCCGGATGCGGCAAGCACCGCGCTGTATACCGGGACAAACGCCGTAATAAAACCGCCCGCGCTTTCCAAAGCCCCGGATACGGACTGAAACAGCTCTGTGACAATGGGAAAAATCACCACGGAAGCGCAAAGGACAGACGCGGCATGAAACAACCCGCTGAAGGAATCCTCCCGAAGCGTCCCTCCTATCTGTGAGGTAAGTGAGCACAGCAGAGCGAGGCCCGCTCCCGCAGCAAAAAGTTTGACCGGCGCACCGGCCGCTCCCGTTACGCCATCCCATACCATGCCAAGCAAATCGGAAAAGGAAAACGCTAACAGCGTATCCGCATCGACGCCGTCTATCCCTTTTTCGGAAAGCAGCGCCTGCGTATCCTCCGGCAGCATGTCGTAGAGCTCGTCTGCTCCGCTTTCTGAAAGAATCTCTTCCTGCGTCAAAGATTCCGCCTGAAGGATCCCCATACCGGCGCTCCAGAAAAGCACAATAAGAAAAAGCAGCTTTTTCATACGCCTTGTAACAGGCTGACTGCTGTCTGCGCGATTTCCATAAAGAGAGGAAGGGATAGGACAAGCACCGCCGCACGCCCCGCCAATTCAACTTTTCCCGCTATTGCGGTCTGTCCTGCATCGCGGCAGGTATCTGCTGCAAGCTGGGCCAGATAGCAAATACCAAACGCTTTTAATACCAATTGCAGATATGCAGGGGTGACGCCGGTCTGCTCCACAAGCTCCTCCATTGCAGAAAATACCGGAGAAAGCGCCGATACGACGGAAAGCAAGAGCAGCGCGCCGCAAGCGACGGCTGCGACCAGTGCAAATTCCGGACGGTACTGCTTTAACAAAAGGCAGATAACTGCTGCGACAATCCCCAGCCCTGCGGACTGCAAAAAATCCATTTTCATCACAACCCAAACACACTTTTTATCACATCAAAAAGATCCCGAATTTCATAGACAATCATCATCAGCACAACGATCAGCCCGGCAAGCGTCGTCATCATTGCCTGTTCTTCCCGTCCCGAGCGCACCAAAATCTGGTTTAAGACAGCCACAATAATGCCGACCGCAGCAATTCTAAAAATCAGATCTACATCCATTTTTCTTTCTCCTTTGCCGTCATAGTGCCAAAACCGCGGCAGCAATCCCGCCAAGTACGCACAGCGAACGCACAAGATGCCCGTCCCGCTTCGCCCGGCTGCGCGCATCCTCTGACTGAAGCGCCAACAGCGCGCGAATCGATTCAATACCGGCAAGCTGAGCAGACAGATCGTAGGAACCCACCAAATCCGACAGCCGGTCCAATACGGCC
>ERZ1090880.437-NODE-437-length-23017-cov-5.340345_pt1 | contig 23017 bp, 16 predicted proteins | sample MGYA00478471_ERZ1090880 | MGnify/ENA primary metagenome ERZ1090880 (study PRJEB33644, sample SAMEA5815734) | chicken gut metagenome | biome: Chicken; feature: Gastrointestinal Tract; material: Caecum | place: Ireland | collected 2019-01-01 | study: A study of the... | reverse complement strand
GAAAACGCGACGGGCTGGTCGTTGTACAATTCGATCGTCGCGTCCGCGCCGATGGTCGTCGTTGCCGTCACCGTCGCAGATACGGTAAATGGGTCAGCGCCCGACAGCGCCGTCCACGACGTCGTCGGTATGCTTAACTGTTCGACCGTCGGCGCGTCCAGCTTCGCCGCATTTTCGGTTTTCGTTGCGTATGTGGCGACGATGTTTTGCCCGCTGCCGTCATTTGTCGCGTTTGTCGCATTGGTGGCATTTGATGCACTTTGTGCTGTAACAGCCGTTGTTGCCGTTGTGGCACTGTCGGCCTGTAATGCATGTCCTGCTGTTAAATCTACATAGGTAGCATTTGGGTTAAATTCACCTGTTTCCGCGAGATCTTCTTTGGTCGCGTATGTATCAGCTATGTTTCGTCCTTGAGCATCATTAGTTGCGTTCGTCGCAGTAGTTGCATTTGTTGCAGTGCCAACAGTCATTCCCGCATAATTGCCGTTTTGTTGGGCTATATTAGAAGCATCGATGTTTGCATCCACAAGGCAACGCAAAGTCGAATCCCATTGCAAAATATGTCCGTTCGTGAGCACTGAATCATCTGCGCGAAGCGTTATCGGGGTCCCTTCCCCTGAATTAAATGTAAACTCGCCGCTACTATCTACTGTACCAAGGCCCAACTTGACAGCTTGTCCCGATGGATCATAGACGATTGCATAGACATTCGTTCCGTCAATCTTAATTGCCAACCCACTAAGATTTGAAAGCGGAACGCCCGTGCTGTTCGTAACAATAAGATTGTCCTGCACGGCGAGCGTTTCCGTGTCGTTTGTGGTCGTCGTGCCGTTGACGGTCAGGTCTCCTTGAATAGAGACATTCCCTGCGATAACTTGTTCCGTCTGCCCCGTTTTTACGACGGCGTTGTTTTCCAACGTCTGTCTTGCCGCCGTTTCCGCCGTAATCGCCGCTTGGTTTTCATTGATAGCGCCTACAACAGTCTTTGCGGTCGTAGCAAGCGTATTGTCGGTTATATTCTGCTTTGCGTTAAGCAACGCGTCCGCTTCCGATTTTGTATAAAAATCTTCGGTTGTCGGCGCGTCTTTTTGCAAGGTCAGACCGATTGCGACTTCTATGTTTTGTGTCGGTACGCTCGTGCAGGTAAAAATGACACCGTCTGCAACGAGCTGTGCCGCGCGGACACCGTTTGTAATATAGGCTTGCGCGTAACCCTGTGTCGGGATAGCATACACCGCGCTTTTCGTCGGGTCTACCCCTGTTACTGCTACGGTCTGCTGATTGTTTTGCCAACCGGATGCGGGAAGCGTATACACGTTCATCTGCGCTGTGTTCAAAAACAACTCTGTTGAAGAAAGCGATACCCATGCGCCGTCACGGTAAACATAAAAGTCAAATACGGAGCCACCTTCGCCGCCGATAACAACATATAAATAACCTTCTTCACCTGTCTCCGGCAATGAATCCGCCCAAATAATTTGATTATTGATATACTGTCCGATTTCTTGCGCGCTGTTTGCTGCTTGCGTTGCACTGTTTGCGGCTTCGCCTGCTGAGTTCGCCGCTTGCTGTGCAGAGTTTCCCGCAGCGGTCGCACTCTCAGCCGCGTCTGCCGCGCTATTTGCCGATTCTTGTGCGGAGTTGGCCGATTCGGTCGCGCTTTGCGCGGCTGCAGCTTTACTTGCGTTTGCCGCTTCCAATGCAGCCTGCGCGGCAGCAAGCGCCGCATCAATCTCGGCTTTGGATGCTCCATTGCGAACAAGAGGCATCCAGCATTCTTCCCAGTTTGGCGTTACGCCCGGCTGATAATTGACGTTATTCTTTTTTGCTATGTACGCCCATTCTTCGGTCGTAACAATGTTTAACTTCCAATAGGTCGTGTTTGCCGCCCATTGACCACGACCTATCGGAGATACAACGCCAAGTGTTTTTGTTCTGTTCGGCATAGTTTTTCAAACTCTCCTGTTTCTGGTTTTTTATCTGTTCATTAAAGCGTCCATGAACCGTTTTCGTATACAATTCCGTTTTTTATCGTGTAGTTATACCAAACGGAAACGATCGTACCAACGGTCAAGTCTGCCGCAGAAAATTTTGAACTGTACGGCAAGAAAATTTCCGTATCGTCGCCCGCAAGTTTAACGCCTACCTTGTTTGGTTGCGCCGTATTCGCGGCGGTCGTGACCGTTGCTTTCTTAGCCTTGATTGCCGACCTTACCGACGGATGCCCTTCGATCTCCTGCCGTATGAGCTGGCAAAGCAATCGCTTCATTTTTGCCGCGTCGTTATAAAGTGAAGCCATTCTAATTCGATCTCCTTCGTCACATTTTAATCGAGCGCCCCTATGATTGTCACATTCGGATAATCAGTTACGCTTGTAGCCGTGATGCTTCCCGTGTTTGTTTGCCCGAGAGGCATTGTAAAAGACTGTATCAAGTGCCGCTCAACAGGTGAACCTTCTTTATCAGAGCGCACGACCGTTACAAGATTATTTTCCTGCAAGTGAAACATCTGCGAGCAAGTAAACGTAACCGATTTCTGCACAACGGTCATGCGTTTGAGCTTAAACGCGGCAAGCGCTTCACACTGTGCTTGCGTATAATATCCGTCCGCACTCTCCGTATAACTTTTTCTGCCAATACGGCTTACCGCCGTATCGCTCATCGGGTCGTCATTGATCGCCCGCCCGACGGGCGATGCCCCATCGTTGAGAGATTCCCCAACAATGCTTACGTCGTTATAAGTCTCTCCGAGATTGACGGTTTCTTCAAAACCAAGAAATGTCTTGCTGTTTTTGGAGAAGTCCCAAAGCACGGGCTTTGTTTGGTCGTCAATGTCATCCTCGGAAGGCATAACCGTCAGCGCCCCAGTGCTGTCATAGCCTATCCACCCGGCAATAATGCTGTTCAGCTCTTCCAATATCGCGGCATATGTCTCGCCTTGTTCCACCCTCACGGTATACGGCGTAATGTCGTTCGTATAGACTTTGCCGTTTGAAACAGTCGTGCGGTTATTAAAATAATCCGTGAATATAGGCTGTATGCTGTCAATCATTTCAGAAGGATTTGTTGTCAGCCGTTGCGTAAACCGCGATTGCCGCAATATCTGCTGCATGGCATAAAAGATATTTTCGCCTTCCAAAATTTCATAAGTGTTGAGCAAATTCCCGAAAAGCGACCCGTCAAGATACGCCCATTTATCGGTAAGAGAGTATTGCGCTTGTCTGCTTGTCGGGTGCCATCCAAGCGACGGAGAATCGATATAAAACACTCCCTGCGGCAGATAGTACGCTTCTCCCGTGGATAAAAGCCGTACCCCCATCGAAAGACGTATCTGTTGCCCGAACCATCGTTTATTGACGTTGTAATCAAATTCCCCGTCAAGATTTTCAAGAGTAATACTTGCTTTGCGTCTTTGCCCGTTTTGCAACGAAACGCTCAATGAACCGTCTTGTAAAAACGCCCTGCTCCCCCCATCCTTGCTATGTAGTGGCTTATACTGGTTATCTAATACAAACGCGACTGACCCGTCAGGGTTGAGAAAGTCCAATCGAGCCAGCTTCTCGATCTTGTCTGGATTTGCTATGATTTTTTGATATTCTTGAAACTGGCTCGATGTCGGCATCTTTCCTTCCCTTTTCAATTTTGTTCATCGCGCATAATAGTCGCAACCAGTTCGCCGTCATCGCTTTCTTCGGCAATAGGCGAAATATACAAGTCAGCAGGCGTAACACCGCACGGCGTTGTCGCGTCCAAATCTCTCTCGTTCGGCATATGGAAAGTTGTGCCGTAATACGCGGGCGGATAGTATGCGGACAAAACTCCTGAATACACATCCACGTCCAAAGAAACATCCAAAACCATATCGTCATAGTCCCAACCTGCGTCCTCGGGCGTTTGAATGACCGATACGGTGCTGGCGTCCCCTATTTCTATCCATGGCAGAGAAATAGTTGTTTGTTGCTCCCGCGTATTGATTGCCGACGTCTGCGTTATTGCACCGCTTACAGTCACAAGCCGTAAAAAGCCTTTCATGTCTTTCAAGAAAAGCGTATAATCGCTTGTTGAAAGTTCGTTCAGTTCCGTAATAAGCTCCGCGTCGTCATGATATTCTTCATATGCCGCGTTTACTTCGCCGATAAGCCCCTCCAATGTGCCGCTCGCATAATTTGCCGAAGATCGGAATTTTGTCGGATATCGCGTGTAATTGAGGGCAAATTCGGGCGAATTATTGTTCGATACGCTCATCGCCGAAATGTTCGCGTAAAAACGATACGATTTGACAACATGATAGCAGCCGTCCGTCTCGCTATACTCTGTCGCGAGCAATGTGTATTGTTCAAAAGCAGTCGTCAGCGGAGAGCTTTCAATCACGCCCATAAAAGCGCCGTTGGCATCATAAGCATAGAAATAATATTGATAGGTCTTTCCGCTTTTAATGCCATAATCTTTGACCTCCGTCACGGTTGCAGGCACGGACGCGATCTCTTTTAACGAATCGCTCCCGCTTTCTGTACGATAAATACGAAATCCCTCGCCAACCGATGTACTTGTCCCGCCCTCAAGCCCGTTTACAAAATCTGCCAAAAGATCGATAGTGTAATTGTCGTTTTGGCGCGTCGGGCGGAAGTCCGGATTATCCAAAAACGGTAGTACATCAAGACCGTCCCCATCATAAACGACAAACGAATTGCAGAGCTGATACCCGTACAAAGTAACATCGGTGATTGTCGGCTGTATATAGGAAAGGTTGAGCTTTTGGTCGCTATTTGTGTTCAATAACAGCCCGTTCGAAAATTGAAATACGGTCAAAGCTTTTGGTGTAAGCGCATAAACAATTTGATCGGCTTCCGTGTTCAGCTGCGTAGAAGCAATCTCGGTCGCTCCTTGCAGGATAGATATTTTTTCACCGATTCTTTGTATTGTGATTGCTGTTGTTTCGTCCGAAGCATTGACGGAAAAAACTTTGCTGTTCTCTCGAACACGGTATTGCACCCCTTTCTCCGCAAATGCCCCAACGGCAACAAGCCCGGTCGACGACGGATTAAACGCAACGCTGTTAATAACTCCCGTTTCTGCAACAGATGCGTTAAGTGTTTGAAGTGCAACTATATCGTCGGCGTTCGTTGTTCCCTTCGGAGTATACACGATTTCGATGATGTTGCCCGAAATCCCGACGATTGCAACAAGCGTCCCATCTTTGTTATATGATGCTTTTGTGACCGCGCCGTTATAAGTAGTCTGACCGTCAACAGGGATATCATACAAATACATTACGGTCGTCCCGCTGACGGAAAACACGGAGACAACGCCTGCTGTTTCACCCACGTTTTCACGATACCCCGCAATTAAAAGCCTTGTTCCGTCCGGACTGAAAGACAAAGAATTGACATGGATATCGGGAACCGCGCCGTTGACTTGAAGATTGGAAGAAAAAGTAAATACCCCGTTTTCTACGGAATACAGCTTGATTTTCTCAGGGAAATCCCCGACAAAAACAGCCATACTCTCATCAGGGCTAAATGCAACGTGCCGCACCGTGGCAGTCAAGCCATCTATTGCAATTACACCCCCAAGTGTAGGTTGCGCGCCGCTACCAACAGAAAAGAAGTTAAAGGCGACTGCATAGCTGAACGATTCGTTTGTAACGCTCGTGCCTATCAGCAAAAGATCCCCGTTCGGGCTAAATGTACCGCATTCACACGGGATAGACGCCCCACTCGGGAAAGTAACTTCTTGCAAAAGCGTCGGTACATCATCCGGCAAATAATATAAAAACGACCCGCCGTTTTTTGCTCCGACAAAAATATTGCTAAGGCTCACGGAAATCGTATCATAATTTCCGTTCGGAGCTTGTATAATGTTCGGATACAAAAGCACGTTAGCTGTCTCCGATATGCTGTACATGGCAACATAACCTATGCCCGGGGTGTCATCAGCGCCTCCACAAACAAAAAGGTACGACCCGTCTTCACTAAACGCTACATCATTCCCAACAGGCTGCTCGCGTATCTGCGAAAGTTCGCCGACCTGTGTTACCATGTCAAAAACTTGACCGTTCCACGTGATTGTCCACGGCGCTGAAAAGCTAATAGGCTCGGGAACGTCTCTTGCAACAAAGCGTTGTGACCAAGTAACCGTTGCGTCCGATTCGAGCGTCAAAAGCCCATCTTGCGCCGTATAGCTGTTTTCATCGGGCGAAACATCTGCGGGGAATACAGATATGCCGTCCCATGACAAAAGCACACAATCATCACGGCGGATACATTCTACATTGAATGTGCCTGTATATGTGTTTTCCGTGTATTCAACACCGAACGTATTCCATCCCGTGGATGCTTGCACGCCGTTTTCCGTTTCAACTGTACAGCGCACGGCATAGCTTTGGTTATTTACAAAGCCATTGTAACTATATTGCAAAACAAAGGTCGCCACCTCGCCCGTATCGTCAAGCATAATAAGCTGCGCATTTGTCGGGCTGCCGCCAACATAATCTTCCGTGAGTTCGGCAAGTTCCCATCGTACCCAACGAATGTTATCGCCTTCCGCTTGCGTGTAATCCGCCGTGAAATCTTGCGTAGACGTGCTGACCGTAGTAATCGTCGGATTTAATGTCAGCGTAGGGCGCGAACGAAGAACGATTGCCGAAAACGAATTTTGTACGGTAAAATCTTGTCCGTACGCTGCATTGACCGTAGCAGCATCCCCGCCAAGTTGCGTGTATCCGCTCGGCGCAGACGCAGAAACACCGACCGTTATCGGCACGACCCTGTTCGCGCTTGTTAATACCCACCCTTTGCCTGTCGTAATGCTGTAATTGATAGTCGCACCGCTTTGAAAATTTGTAGCATCGGCCACGGCAAAATATATGTATTGCGTACCAGCGCTTCCATCCGTAAAGGTAAAGTAATACGCGCTTCCTGTCGCCAAATTTGACGAAACCGATTTTGAAACGACTTTATTGTTCGCTGTAAAAAACTGAATGATTTTGTACTTATAGCTTTCGCCGTTTTGCAATCCCCAGTTTCCCCACGAGACAACATTTTGCGCGGAAACATCAAACGGTGCATAGTAAAACATAACATATTCGCCCTTGCTATTTTTCCCGTTGAAAGGGCAATTATCCGAAATTACCCCCGTCGAATGCACAAAGGTGGAATATGCGTCTATGTCATATACATCGATTTGAAAAGCGGTCAGCGCGCTGTTGCCGTTGATTTGCCATTGAATATTGACCGCATCTTGGCTTGCTACGGTACCCGTAAAGGTCAGCGTGGACGGCGTTATGTTTGTAGGTTCAAAAAGCATAAATGCGCACTCCCTGTCTTTTTGATGATCCCGCTATCAGCATCAACTTTTGGCGACAAACGGAATCATTTCCAAGACTTCACCCAATGTCCTGTTCATTAAACTTGACCCGATTTTTACGCCGTTGATTGTCACGGTATTGTTGCTGTTCGTATTTGTCGTGGTGTTTGAGGTGGCACCAACGCGCTGTATCGCAGGCGAAAGAACCGAAAAATCTTTTGCCGTATCAAACATAAGCCCCATGTCACGAATAAATTGGCTTAACTGTCTGTTCGAGGTGGGCGTAAGGATTTTTTCGACGATATCGGGCGGGAGCACTGCTTCGGGACGCGACGTCGCTTTGGCAAGAAGTCCTGTCCCGTACGCGACACCGCCGTTGTCGAATTTCCCTGTTTTTTCTAATGCGGAAATTAAAGGCTCTTTATTCTCCTGCAAGTACAGGGCAATGAGCTTCCTAATATTGTCAGTGAGGCTCAATCCCGCTTCTTCTAACAAGGCATTCATCGGCGCATCGTCACCCTTGCGCTTTGCTTCCGCAGCTTTATCCAGCCTCTCGCGTAGCGTTTCTTTGGGCGCGTCTGATGGATCTTCGGGCTTAGTCTCTGTCCCCGTGGTGGTTACATCAACATTGAAGCCTTTGAGAATATCTAAGATTTCTTGATACCATGCAGACCCTACGCTGTTTTCATCTGCGGTAGTCTTCCAAGAATCTAAGATTTCTTTGATGCTCTCATTTGTAGCATTTCCGCTTTCCAACTCCTCGATGATGCCGTCATACGCGTTATCTCGGATATAGTCTTCAAGCTCTTTGATTGCTTCCTCAACGGCAGCTTCCGCGTCAACGATCGCTTGCTCGGCGTTAGCAATCATTTCCGCGGCTTCTTCTTTTGCTTCGTCGACCGCTTCTTCAGCATCGACAACAGCATCGATTGCGTCTAATACGCCTTGCTCGATTTTTTCTTCAGTTTCTTGGATTTCGGCGGAAATATCAACCCCAGCTTGAATTGCCTCTTTGACGGCTTCTTCCGCGCGAGCTATCGCATCATTGATAGCCGTAAGGTTGTCCTTAGATTCCTGCAAAGATTCTTGAGCTTCGATATATTTTTGAATAGCATCGCGAACGCCTGTAGCAACATTCTTCTCTTCTTCGAGAATCTCGCGGGATATATCGTAACCCTGCTCAATAGCTTCCGTAATAGCTTTCTCGGCATCGGCTATCGTGGCGTTAATGGCGTTTAAGTTTTCTTCCGCATTTTGAACTGATTCTTGAGCCTCGATGTACTTTTGTATCGCATCGCGAACGCCTGTAGCAACATTCTTCTCTTCTTCGAGAATCTCGCGGGATATATCGTAACCCTGCTCAATAGCTTCCGTAATAGCTTTCTCAGCATCGGCTATCGTGGCGTTGATATTTTCGAGCTCAGTTTCGGCTTCGCGAACTGCTTGTAACGCTTCCTCATACTGCGCCTGCGCTTCTTGTTCAGCCTTTTGAGCGTCTTCAAGCTCCTGCTCTGCCTCTTCAATCGCAGTCTGATCCGCTACATAATTGTATTCCCCTGTTTCTGCGTTGAGCTGCCGTATCTCTCGACGTTCTCGGGCATCTCTCAATGCGTTTTGCGCTTCTAAAACAGCATTCTGCTTTTCAAGGACGTCTAACCGCGCTTCTTCAGCCGCTTGCTGCGCGTTGACCAACTCATCCTGCGCATCTTTCTGCTGCTCTAACAGATTGAGTCGCTCTTCGTTGATGGACTTCTCGGCCTCTGCAAGGCTTTGTTGTGCCGCAATAAGCTCATCCTGCGCATCTTTCTGCTGCTCTAACAGATTGAGTCGCTCTTCGTTGATAGACTTCTCGGCTTCAGCTAAATTCTCCTGCGCTTCGAGCAATGCCTCTTGCGCTTCGGTTTGCTGATCGAGGAGTTCTAACCGTTCTTCGTTGACTCTTTCCTGCGCTTCGGCAAGCTTCTCTTCAGCCTCTGCAATCTTCTCTTCGGCTTCTGCACGTGCTTCTACCAGTTCATTGCGCTTCTCTTCAAGTTTTGTTTGCGCATCAATGATAGCCTGTTGCTTTTCTTCAAGCTCCTTCGTTTCATCAGCAAGATCCCGAGCTTCCTTTAACGCTTCGATGAGCGCGTCAAGATTATCCTCGCTTAATTTATCGATAGTAGTCGCGAGGTCTTCCGCGCTATCATTCGTATCTTCCGAGGCTTCGCCAAGCTCTTTATACGAACCGATAAGGTCGCGAATCGTTTCGTCCCAATATTCGTCAACTCCGATTTGCTCAATGACCCAATTGGTCATTTGCTCGTGTTCGGCTTCGTTGTTTATTTCGCCGAATGCCTCTTTATAAAGAAGCATATTTTTGGCAACTGATGTGCTAAAAAATTCGTCAACTAATGGTTGATATTCGGAAAGGGAACTAATAAGGCTTTGATAAAAAGAATCCCCTGCAATTTCTTCCGCAGCTTCTTCATTCCCTTCTCTCAAAAGCCTTATATATTCATCGTTAAGCGTCTGATAAGCCGATAATATCAGCTTATAATTTGATAATGCCGCGTCAACTGTCCCAGAAGCATCAAACCCTTCTAACTTATATTCCCCAGAACTGATCGAAGCCCCCAGATGAGTTTGAACATGACCTATATTAAAGCCCGCTTGCTCTAATAACTCTGCAAAAGGAGTGCTTTCAAAATGATACCCATGTACATTAACGTGTGCCCAACGCCCACCTGTAATCTCTGGTATATCAACATCTTTTAATTGATCTTCTGCTGCTTGTTGAGCCCCAGCTGCTTGCACACGATAATAGTTAAGCGCTGATTGGGTTAGATTCTCCAACGCCTCACGATACTCGTCTGTCCCAACAGTTAATCCTTCAAGAGCGACCTTTTTGTCGCCGAGCAATCCGACCAAATCTTCTTGCACTTGCAAAAATTCATTTTCCTGCTCGGTTGTTTTCCCGCTGATATTTTTCAGTTGGCTGTAGCGTAAATATAAGTCTTGTAGCTGACGCGCATTATCCTCCGAAGCCGCCCAATTATTTAATGTTTCTTTACGAGCTTGCTCTTGCTCCTCGTTGTATTGTTGGATAGCACCAACAATGCTTGAAATAACGGTCGCAGCAAGCCCCATCCACCCCAATGCGGCTTGGAATGTTTGTGCTGCTGTTTTTGCGGCGGTAAAACCTGTTGCAAGATTTTTTACCCAGCCAACAAGCGCTTTCGCTCCGGAAATAATTTTGTCGGAAAAAACAGTCGTGAGGAGCGAAACAATCGCAATCAGTGTTGTGCGCAACCCGCCCGTCCATTCGACAACGGTCAAAATAGCAGACCCAACATCAACAAAGAATTTTTTAACAGAAAGCCATCCCTCTTGATCTGAAATCAAAGCTTCCCATTGCGACCGCAACACATTGACCTTTGCCGTATATGTTTCCATATACTTTTCTTGCTCGGTCATTGTATAGCCGGCCGCATCGCTGACTTCGTTTAAGACGTTTTCAACTTCTTCCATGTTGCCGAGAAGGGCAAGGAAGTAGTTTTTGCGATACACACCTGCTGTATCGTAAACGCCTTTGATGTCGTCGTATATTTCGCCAAGTTCGCCACCAAGCTCTTCTTCTAACGCAGAGCCTTCCGCAGAAGCAAAGTATTGGTCGAGAAGCTCACCTTGTTCTGCTGTAAGGTTCTGCAATTCGACAGAGACCTGTTTCCACACGTCGAGGATGCTTGCCGCGCCTCTGCGATATTCTTCAACGACTGCGGCAGAATCCGTAGAAAGCGCCGCAAAGACATCAAGCGCAGAATCCTTTGTCGTATATGCAAAAAGTGATTTCAGCGCATTGCCGATATTCTGACCGCTCGCCGCCGTCGCTTCCGAAATTGCCGTAATGAGCGCGACCGTCTCTTCCAACGAAAGATTTGCCGTCGTAGCATAAGAACCTGTCTTTTGCAATGCAACAAGAAGTTCCTGCGTATTAACAGCCGATTTGTCTGCCGTTTTGTTGAGGACGTCGATAACATACGTCAGCTCGCTTGCCTCGTAATTGAACTGTTGCATAATAGCAATCAGACCTTCCGAGGATTCTTCTGCCGAGAGTTCTGCGACGTTCAGCGCGAGGACTGCCGCTTCTGTCGCCTGTATCGTTTCACGCCAGTCAAGACCTGCCTTGGCAAAATTCTGCGCAATCTCTTGAACAACATCATATGTCTGCCCCAGCTCTTGCGCGATACGGTAAATTTCATCGGAAATATCACCCGAGGAAACAAATTCATCCAAGACACGCTGAATCGAAATTACAGAGTCTTCCGTTTCAACAAGCGTTTCGTTGATGGACGTCAACGCTTTTTGAATCAGCTGCAAAGGCTGCATGACGAGCGTTGCGGCGGCTTGCCAAATGATAAATTTCTTTGCCATTGACAAAATGCTGTCACCGTTTTTAATGACCGCCGTCGTTAAATGTTCTGTTTCGGATCGTGTTGTAGCAATTTCAGCAGACAGCCTCGCCTGCTCTGTCTTTAACCCTTGTAAGGTTTTAGTTTGCTCTGTGGATAATTTTTGATTTGTCCCAACCGCAGTATTTAAGTTTTTAACCTCCGTAAACTGCTTTTTTACGGATTCTGTTAAAGCGTCAAACGTCCCCGCAGGATATTGTGTTTGTATGTTTTTAAGCGTTGTAAGCAGAGTGGCATACTGCTTTTGCAGATTATATACCTGTGTTACATCAGCATTTCGCGTAGTCGACTTTTGCCCGAGCTGCTCAATTTGTTTCCCTAAATCGGCAATCTGTTGCTGCGCGGCTTTTGTTTCTGCTTGTATATTAAGTGTTATCTGTGCCATACGCTCTCCTAATCGTCGACAATTCCGTGCTCCGGCAATCCGTGCAAATCATCGCTTTCGTTCCCATCAAGTTTTGTCGCGCCAGCCGTTACCTTTGCGTCTAAATCCCTATATCTTGCGTTGATGCCTGCCACAAATGATTCTTCCGCTTTGCCGTCTAAAAACTGCTCTGCGACAAAATTATCCCAAAATGGACGAGGCGGTATGGGGCGCTTGTACACATTCCACAAATAACGGCCGTGCTCCTTCCCGTCCTGTATCGCACGAATCACATCGTCGCTGTTAGTGTAATACGGCGGATTGCTTTCTGTATCAAATTGATAAGTGAATACAAGCCTCCTACCGTTTACATCGGTGTTCATATTGTCTCGATTTTTCATTTCGTAAGTACGCTCATACGAAATGGGCTTATATTCATCGTATACGTCGTTTTCAACGTGTTGTATCAGGCTTGCCTTCATGTCGTTCGAAACGGCAAAAAGCCCCGCCTCTATCGCTTTGTCAACGCGCGGCATAAACGCTTCGTAATCTTTTTCGATGGTTTCTAAGCCTGTTACCGTTGCCTGAAACATTACCACGCGCCCCTTTCTTTTTTCTCTCTCGTTTCGATGTATTGATTTAGGGAAAATCCCCGTCGCCAACAAGGCGTTTGTATATATGCCTCTATCGCGACGGGGATCGTTGCCCCTTCTTTTCGGTTATGCGCCCGTAACTTCGACCGCGCAAACGGTCGTGACAGTCGGACGGCTCGTAATGCTGATGTTGATTGTCGTATTACCCTGAGCAACGCCCTCAACGACACCTTCTTCGGATACTGTTGCGGTTTCATCCGCGACAGATTCAAAGGTCAGGTCTGCATAGTTCGGTGTAACAATGCTGTTGTCAGGCATGACATAATAGACAGGAATCTGCGCCTGTTCGGAAGTAGCAACGGTCACGCTACCGCCGACAACGACAAGACCTGAAACGGCCTGCGTTCTGTCGCCACACGGTGCATAAACCATGTAGCCGAGCACAGCCGTATCCAAAGCGCATTCGCTGCACGCCTTAACAGCTTCGCGATAAGACAAAGACGAGAACGTCCAAGTCGTTGTCGCGACTTCCGTCTGCGACCCGTTCACGCCAGCGTCGCCGTTGATAAACTGCGCGTAAGGGATGTGGATATACAGATAGCCGTCAAACGAGCTATTCTCGCGGGTAGCACCCTGCGCTGTATAGCACGCCATACGGATAACGACACGCTTCACGCCAGGAGTAAAGGTTGCGGGGATCGTCAGCACCTGTGCGCTCGCGACGTTCGTAAAGTATTTCACGCAATACTTCTGCCCCGAAACGGCAGTAAAACCCTGCACCTGCTTTGTGGTCGGGTCGACGCCATAATTCTTCTTGTCGTTGTCGACATAGCACGAATATGTAGTCGCGTCGGGCGATTCACCGTAAGCCGCGACAGGCGTCTGCGTCACCGTCAGCGTTGTACCGGTCGCAGAAATTTCTTCCGCGACCATAACGGCAGCGTTATAGCTCAAGGTGCCGCCTGTCTGAAGCTGACGCGCCTTCAAAGAAAAGTCTTGCGCGGTGACTTCGCCCGTAAACCGTGCAGAATCGGGGATGTTGATAAGCACGGGAGAACCGAGGCCGCCCGTAACTTCGCCTGTATTCACGCTGGACGTGAGATTATTCGTATCGATTTTGTCTGTATACGCCTCAATATCGCCAGTTTGAATATTGAAAACAAACAAGTCAGCCGTACCCTTTACAAACAGGGCGGGATCGTTAAATTCAAACATTCTGTCTTGCTCCTTTTAGGTTGATTTTGTGGTTTGTGTTTTTACACCGCCTTTGTTTACCGCAACGGCAATGTTGCCGATCGCCTTGACGTTTTGGTTAACATCATTGACTGTACGCAGCGCCCGCGTCATGCCTTTCGCGCGATTAAAGCACCAAGACGGGAACGGGTTTCCTTTTTTGAATTTCACCATCCCGCTAAGCTCTGCTTGTCCATAGAGCATAAAGCGTTTATCGCGCTCGATTGCACTTCGGCGTCGTTCAAACTGATAAACAGTCCATTCGTCCATCTCGCTCTCATTCGCTAATCCGCTTTGATACGCGACGGACGCCAACATATCATCAATGTTGTAGTCCAAAGGTAGGCTTTGCATTGCCGCCAAGTCCTTCTCCGCCTTTACAAGTTCCGGATTAAAACTTTCATTCGGCAACTCTAAACCGTTCTGCTGTGCCATCAACGGACGATAATATGAGGTAAACTCCTGCGGTGTAATTTTGACGGTTTTTCCGTCCTGTTCGACTTCAATATGTTGAATCGTTCGGAAGTCGTGCCCATTGTTTGCAAATTGTATCTTCTTCAACACGTCTGTCCTTTCATACCCGAGCCGCAAAGATAGGTATAAAAAGTGAATGACCCGTTCAAAAAGTCCTACTATTTTGCCTGTCGCCTGATATGTATCCCAGTCCAGCGCCCACAAAGCTGATAAAAACGGCATTGCCAAGTACTGTACCGGCAACGATGTCATGCGCAGTAACAACGCGCCTTGCACTTCTAAAAATTCTTCATATTGCGCCATTCGTATCGGATAAAAGACAAGCTCACGGCATTGAATCGGTTCTCCTCGCCGTATCTTTGCTTTTAACTCCGAATTTTGTGCTTGCTTAGCTCCCGCCATCTCGACTTTATACTCCTTCTTTTTCCGCGCCGACTTGGCCTTTCGCTAAATTTAGCTCCGATATATTTTCTAACGCTTGCCCGCCTTAACAAATCACTTTCCGGGCTTCGTCAGTAACCATTTGCAGTCCCGAGCATCGTCCGTGTTCACGTTGTATCCGTAATCACGACAGAACTTTTGTCGCGGGCAAATTGCTTGTATTGCATTATGAGAATCGGTATAATCAACGCCGTCACGCTGAAAACGCCTACAAATCAGATAGTTTACCCCGCGCATCCGCACTGCGTTCTTGCAAAAGTATGCCATAAGCCTTTTAATACGCCTCCAGCCTAATTTTGACGCTGTTTTCAACGTCACCATATGACGCTTTTACCGTAAGAGGGGTGCCGTCAGAGCGTAAGCAAGTAAGAGTAATCGTATTTCCGTTAACCACGGTGAGGTATGCGCCTTCATCTGCGCCGCTAAAGCTCCATTCGACTTTCACGTCATCCGACAGCACCCCGTTCTCGTAATATGCTGCCCCGAATGTGGCAGACGAGTATTGCGTAATAACGCTCGGCACAACACCGTTAAAAGTGATATACGGCTTGGTTTGAGCCTCCTCGACAACTAATTCGACCGTGGCGCTAACACGTTCACATTCTTCTAATACGGCTTTTATTTGCACGTTACCAGCGCTCTTTGCCGTGACCGTGCCGCTCGCGTCTACCGTTGCAATCGTTTCATCGGAAGATGACCATATCCATGTCTGTGGATACTTTGCTGTGGCTGGGACGGCAACGCCGTTTTTAACAAAAGTTGCCTCGAGTGTGGCTTGTGTGCCTACCGTCAGTTTTTCTGCTCCGTCAATAGTAGCCGTAAAAGAATAATTGCGCCCGTTCTCTATATGGTTTTCAAGGTCATCATCAACCGTCGGTTCTTCGATACGGACGGTAAACTGCAAAATGTGTACACTGTTGTAGTCTCCTGTGAACTCTTGTATGAAGTCGGTAAAGCCTGTGATGTGATACGCCTTGCTTCCGAGTATAATGCGCTTACTTTGACCGAGCCGGCTTGTATATTCGTTTAGCTGGCAAGTCACATTAAAATAGCCGTCCATCAGCACAAGCGTTTGTGGCGTTGCATTATCGTTACCAGACATCAACCGCTTTTCGACAACAATTGGCTCCGTGACGATGTTACCATAGTAGTCATACAAGCAATAAGCCGCATTGCAACGCTGTACAACGGCTTTGCCATGCACGCTGGATATGTTAGACGGGTTTGTACAAAGCCAAGTACTTCCCATCGTTTCGAGCTTTGCGCCTACAGGGAAATAATCGATTTTTTCGTCTGCGAACAAAATGACCTTTACATCATCGATGTTCTTTGTACTTGTTGCCGACAAAGATGCAATATCTGACAATCGAATATAGGTTGAAACGTATTTATAAAAATCGTTCGGACAGATACCCTGCACAAACGCCTGCACAAAATCGCTGGAATATTTCGCCCTTTCGTGAATAAACTTTTGTGTGCGCTTCGCATAATACTGATGCTGGCGGTTTATATATTGAGTCGGAGCATTCCTACCGATAAAAGCACAAGGCGTACCGTCGCTTTGTATCGCCACATCGCGGATATACTTTTCGCTTCGGGTTGACATCTGTAGAGCCCTCCTTCAATATTTCAAGCCAGAAAAAGATTCTCCCCCAGAGGTAGACGGCTGTGACTTTTAGGGCTATTTTTCGTGTCGCTTGTGACCGTAAGTCCCATAATAAGCCTGCGTCCTACATTTGATTCTTTGTCTGTAAAAGGCTGATCCGTACAATCGGCGTGCTTTGAACGGTTATAGTAAAATGACCCTACGCCCGTCATATTCACCCCGTGTAGCGCCGCCATGATTGCTTGCGTGATAGTAAGGCAGCGTGAATAGGCTTCCGTGACCTTCGTATTAGATTCTTCGGTATAGTTCGTCCAAACCTCAAACACGACCGACATTTGTACTTCCAAATCACTTGTCGCGATTGTACGACCCATATAGACATACAAGCGGGTTTGCGCATCCGTTTGCGCGGGTTTTACAAACATCTGCGGGAAAAGGCGATACCCTTTCTCTTTGTTCGGTGGGTCTGTCGGAAATTCAGGATTAAAAAGAACCTCCATCTTTTGCTGCGGCGTCGGAAGCGGCTGCGCATCGGGGCGAGGCCCGTCATAATACAGATACTTCCAAAGTCGTGTACGAGGGTATTTGTTATCATCCTTCGGCATGTATGCCGCATCTGGCATATCAAGCAAATAGTCGATAACTTTACGCGGAATAAACGTTGCCTCTGAAAGATCATAAAACCCGCTGTAAACCTTTGGATACGGATAAAACGGAGAATCTGGTGACACCGTCAATCTCTGTTTTTCTTCTCCGATATTATTCGGCATTCTCGTCTTTCCCCTTTGCTTTTACCGCTTCGAGCTTCTTTGCATCTGCTGACTTACGGTGCGTATTGCGCTGTTTCAGTTTTTCCTCAAGCTCCCCGCTTTTGCTTTTCAGTTCGGTGAGTAATTCTTTGATATTTTCGGATGAGCTCAAAAGGGTTACACCGGCGAGGAAACGCTCTAACGGGTCGTTTCTGTTTTCAAGCTCACTATGTATTTCAACTTCCAAAAACCGCTTCAAGTCGCGGAAGTCAGATAAAAGATCATAGACCTTATCTTTGATCGCCGGAGAAGATTTATATTTGAATCGTTCAAGCTGGCATATCGGATGAAATTTTGCATATGCGTTGTAATCGTCCGTACCGAAGCCATCGGGGACATTGATATGCAAATACTCCCGCAAGAAAAATTGTAAAAGATACAGCTGTTTAAGCTCTGTCTTTTCTCGCCACATTTGAGGGAGAGTAAGCGTTGCATCACTCTGCGTTTTTTGCACAGACATTTCAACCTTCTCAATGCAATCCGGCGCAACAAGTTTTGCAAAAAACATCTTCTTTTCAAGCGGAATATATGAATCCGCTTTTTCGATCATCTCTTCCGTAATGTCCAACTCAACAATTTTTTTCTGTTCTTTATCCATCGTTTTTGTTTGTTACGTCTCCTTTCAGATTTTTATAAAACGATTGTTGATCTGTCAAAATATCCCGCCGATTCGCGGACGAATCGTGTTCCTTTGAGCAATTACCTGCTCATAACGCCGCATCGCCTCCGCCATGTTTCTCTTGATTTCATTAAGGCGTTCCGTATCGGCGCGCTCTTTATTCGCACGGTTTTGCTCAGTAAACGATCTGTCTTCCACCTTTGGCACAAGCGACAGATAATCTGTATTAAACCGATTTTGCCATGTATATTGGAAACAAACACCGAGTACAAGCATGATTTCCGGTGAAAGCTCATATTTGAAATGTCCATCCGTATAAAAGTCCATTTCATATGTTGTGTTTTCTTCAAGCGGCTGTTCCACACTGGCATTAAATGTAACGTCACCTGTTTCTGCGTTATAACTCGCTATATCCGTCGGATACAGATAAATATTTCCAAGCTCGTCCACTACACGGATGCGGCAGGAAAAAAGTTCATATCCGATAAAATCCTCTCCGAGTGCTACGGTATAATTTTCCGTCTGTTCTGTCGGAATCACGATTGTGTTAGAATCATATTTCGGTTCCTGTATATGGGGGTCATCAGATGTACCGAGCAAATAAATCGGCATTTCGGCAGGCGTATTAAACAATGGTATTGCAGGACGAAAAAGTCCCCATACCCGCCTTGCATATAACGGCATATCTTCATGCGCAAGCTCCTGCAATCGCTGATCGTTAACGTTTTCCATACAATATTCGGAAATCACTTTTAGGATAGGAGTGCCTGTAAATTTTTCAGACATTGCGGTCGGCATGAAGGTTATCCCCCTTTGAGTTATTCTTCCTTCTTGATTGCCGAAGCAAGAAAATCTCGCTTCGGCAACCATAAGGAGGTTAATGAAGAACAAGAAGTGTGTGCTAAATGTGATTACTTGGTTTCTGTATTCGTTTTCGTTGCAGTTTCAGTGGTATCTTGCTTCTTTTCCTCTGTTACATTGCTTTGCGCAGAGGTTGAAGAGGTATCAAGCTTTTTCAATTGCTTGCCGATTTGATTGATACCGGTAGCACCAAGTCCTGACACAAGACCTACGGCCAAGGCAACAACAAAATTATCAGCAGGTACAAGGTCGGGCGCAGCCCAATAACCAACAATACCCAAAACAGCACCAAGCAGACCGGCCCAAAGCGGAGTCAGGTTTGTCCATACTTCTGCCTTACCATCTACGATCTTGCGATAAATCGCCATAAATACATAGACGATGACCACAATCACGGGAACCGCTGCAATTTCGTATGTGTTTTCCATATCGTGCATTTCTCCTTTAATTTTTTTTGTTGTCAGATGGCTCCTCTGGAAGAGCCATTACATCTTTGTATAATTTTGTAGCCACATCATTGCCGCCTAACGCATGATAGGCTGTATAGCACTTCGTAAGTGCTTCCTTAACATAAATAGGAGCATAGCCTCGCTCCGTGTACTTATCGTGTTGTTGGATGATTGTTGAGCGTAAAAGGCTAACAAGGCCGTCTTTCATCGCAAACATTTCATTTTTTGTCTTACGATATTTCGAGAGCAATACCCCGCCGATAATGCCAAGTACACCCGTTATCACCCACGAAACGATGCTAAAAATCAGTGACTCCATCTATAATCGTCCTCGAAGATTTTTTGCGCCTCCGAGCCTTGACGGAATCGCAATGAATTTTAGTCCTCGTCGTCTTTGAGCATTTGCTTGCCCATGTCTTCCAAAATCGGCGTAAAAAGTCCGTCTTTTTCAGGCTCGCCCGTAAAAGGATTCGTGACTTTTCGAGAGAGCTTGTTCAAAGCCTTCACTTTATCGGCATTGACGCGTAAATCCCCTTTTTCGTAGGCTGTGATAAACATTGTCGCAACAATACGCTTATGCTCGTCACAGAGTTTTGCATACATCGCTTTCAAGGTCGCAATGTCGAGGTCAAGTATCTTGTAATAGGTTTTTTGCGTAAGCAATTCACCTTCCTTATACGCGACACCAAACCTTTCGCGCTCATTGTCCGTCAAACCGTTCACAACAATCAGCTTGCGTTTTTGCAGCAGTCGTTCTACGGTATAGTTCAGGTTTTGGAAAAATTCGGTTTTAGGCACATCGATCGTCCCGCCTGCGCGGTTGATTTGGCCAAGCTTCCCCAAATCGACAACTGTTCCGTCCGCAATCGCACCGAGGAAAAGCAGCGTCACTGTTTCGTCAGACTTGACTTGCATGATGACTTGCGGCTGCGAATTTTGCTTCGCAAGCTGCTCATCCAGTTCCTTTCTTTGTTCGCGCAAGGCTTCCGCGATCATTGCTCTGACCTCGGATTCTGTAAAGTTTTTCCCCGTTGCTTCCGCTTCGGGCTCTTTTACAGAAACCAGGCCCTTTTTTGTAGAGGTCGTACGTTTTGCGGTCGTGGTCGCCTGCGCCGTTGTCTTCGTCGCGGGCTTTTCTGCTTCTGTCGAAGCGGTATTTATGTTCTTTTCTTCTGCCATTTTTGCGTCTCCTTTCAGATTTTATATAGTAGCAGTCGTTTGTTTAAGATTGAATTGTTTCTCGTTAGAGACATACGGGGGGACGTTAATCTGCGTCCCCACGCATCTCTCGTTTTAGAGTTAAGCCAACTCGATCATGCCGACTTTCGTCGCAAACACGGGTGCGATGTCAAACATAGCACTGACATTGATGTCGATCGTAAAGTCCGCTGTACCCTGAGCCATTCCGTTGCCGCCCGAAGGAGTCGCGGTAATGGTAATAGGCGAACCGTCCATACGCACGCCGTACATCGGGGCATATCCCATACCGCCACGTGCAGCGATATAAATGACGTCATCGGGGAAAATCTGTTTGAGCGTGCTGTTCTGAGTACCGGGAACAATGGCAGGCAAAACTTCCACGAGCGAGACTTGTCCCGCGCGAGGCAGATAGCCGTTGTAGAACCACTGCTCGCCAAGACCATAGGACATACCGAGAATCGCCCCTTGCGTATCCTGCGGAACGATATTGTTCAGCGCGATTGCAGTACCGTAAGCAACAAGGTCACGCCGTGACAGCCCATTAGCCGCCGCAACATTCTGCGAAATCTTCAAGAAATTTTCAGTCGTATAGGTCGTGGCTTTCAGTCCGCTCGGCATATACTTGGTGTTCGCTGCCGCCGCATTCAAGCCGCCGACAAACATGGCATAGATTTTATTCCACATGCCACGCATGAGCGCGCCATAGTACCATCCGGGATCGCCATTGACAATGTTCTGATACCATTTAATCGTAGCATTGCAAGCCTTGACCTTCGGGGTCAGCGTGATTGTCTGTGCATACAGATAATTTTTCGTAGTGCTATGCCCGCTACCCCAAGCACTGTCTTCAAACAGGAAAGCATCGTTCGACTGAATCGTGATTTCTTTTGTTGCGCCCGGCGCTACGGTTTCCCATTGCAACATGTTTCCGGAAGCATCATCAAAGACATCAAAGAGCAACGGTTCAAGAACTTCGCGGTCGATAGCAGCCATTGCGTTCATGAAGTTTTGATCGCCCGCACGGCTCATATCACGCTTTGCTTCTTCCAACGACGCAGGGGCCTCAATGCCGCGAGCTTTATAAGCCATTGTCGCGCAGAAAATGAAGCGTGCATCTGCAAACTCTTTGGCAATGGTCGGATAGTCGAGTTTAACTGAGTTCAGGCGCGACGTGTACTTGTCCTCGCCTTCATGTTTTGTTGCGTTAATCATGTTGCCAAGATACTCACAAGCAACAAGACGTCCGACGGAGATAATATCATTGCGGGAAACCGCGCGGCCACAGGAACGAAATTTCGCATCCTGCGTGTTCTTGACCGCAAACTGTGCGTTAGAAATGCTGTTAAGTTTCAACATCGTTAGTTATCCTCCTTCCTTATTCCCCAGCCGCCGCTTCAAGCGTACGAGCCGCTTCAAGGACATAGCCGTCGCCCCAATAAGTGATGCCTTCGTTCACGGGCTTACTGCGCAGAATCTTGAAATACACGCCAGTACCCGCAGCAGGAACGGATGCAGACGGCGTCAGCTTGCCATTCGCAATCGTCGCATACAGGCTTGTACCCATCGTGGGCGCAGCCGTGAAATTGCCAACGCCAAATGTGTATTGCTCGCCGATAATGATTTCGGTGAAATCGCCGTATTCCCCGCCGGGAAGCCCAAGCCCCAGTGTATTCGCTCCGACATTCCAGACATTGCCCTGTCCGTCGCTTGCTTTGTTTACATCGTAGTTGTTGAAGGCGTAAATGCCTGTATGGTCGCCATATGCGCCGCCTGCCGCGCCGTTGGTCGCTGCGATCATATACCAGGTGTTGCCGTTCAGAATATTGTTGTTGCTATATTTCTCGCCAAGCCCCTCGTATCCCTCGTTTGGAATAAGAGCCGCGCGCGTGCAAAGCTGACCTGCATCGCAATCGGCTGCGGTGTAGGTATCAGCAGAGTAAGTGCCGTATTTACCCGGAATGTTTTGCGTCTGATTGCGGACGCTGTCGGAAACGGTCACTTCAAACATCGTATTAGCGGTAAATGCCATTTTCCTGTCTCCTTTTAATTATTCATGATTCCGCAATCTCTCGATTGCGCCAACAATGCCGGAAGAACCTTGTCCGCTTTCTTTGTCGAGCGGAAGCTCCCAAGCATACTTCGTATTGGCCTTGTGTTTTGCCTGTTCTGCCTTTTCCTTTTGGATGGCATTCTGCTTATCGACGCAAAGCGTATCTACATCCTTACAGGCGTTGACGTCTCCGCAGAAATCGCCGTTTGCATCCACCATTTCGGTGTACTTGTCGGCATCCGCATCTGCGAGCAATCCGTCACAGGCATGTTCATCCAGTTTCTCATCCTCTACACGGTTCTCGTTGAACTCTTCGAGGCGCTTTTTGATGGCAGCCTTAACAGATTCTTTTCTGCGGACTTTTTCTTTTTCCTGCATTTCTGCAAGCGAGTGCATAGCCGTTTCGCGTTCTTTCTTCGCCTTTTCGAGTTCGACGCTAAGGCTGTCGCAGCGCTCTGTCAGCGCAGAAAAAATGCTGTCAACGGGAATACTCATTTTTACATCCCCGCTTTCAAACATTGCGTTCGGATAGACTTCCGTTTTCGCGCCGACAAGCAGATCGT
>ERZ1090880.435-NODE-435-length-23072-cov-6.229656_pt1 | contig 23072 bp, 18 predicted proteins | sample MGYA00478471_ERZ1090880 | MGnify/ENA primary metagenome ERZ1090880 (study PRJEB33644, sample SAMEA5815734) | chicken gut metagenome | biome: Chicken; feature: Gastrointestinal Tract; material: Caecum | place: Ireland | collected 2019-01-01 | study: A study of the... | reverse complement strand
CCCCGCGGCTCGGCGCATTTTTTATTTGCGTAAAGACGGGTATGGCGAGAGAATGCAGATGCAGGGAAGCGCGCCTTGTTCCGCGCTCGGCAGCGCCCGTGCTCGGCTGATACCGCAAGAGTATTTACCCTCGCACGTTCGCGACCGATCATCGGAAAATGCGCAGCTCGGCGGGCGGCTTTGTCCCCGCGGCTCGGCGCATTTTTTATTTGCGTAAAGACGGGTATGGCGAGAGAATGTAGCGGCGGGCAAGCATGCCTTATTCGGCGCGCAGATCGGTCTTGTTTTCACAACAAGATCACGGCAGAGGTATTCCGCTTTGTCCGTGAATATTTTTTGTCCTCGTCGTCGGTCGGCATGACGTGCGGACGGTTTGCGGTCGGGGCGCGGCTTTTGTGCGGAATGACCGCAGATACGGTATTTGCGCGCGGAAAAATGCGGCGATATACGGAATATAAAGTATTTTCGCGTTCAAAATTCAATCCGTGCGTTTAATGCTTTGCGCTCGGGCGCCTCGGTTGTTATAATAAAAATATGAAGACCGATCTGAAAGCCGCAGGGAATCGCGGAGACGAGAGATACGACGTGCTGATAATAGGCGCGGGAGCCGCAGGCACCGCGTGCGCGATAATGCTTGCGCAAAAAGGCGTACGCGTCGCCGTGTCGGAAAGGGACGCGAGAGCGTGCGTCAAGCTTGCCGCGACGGGCAACGGCAGGTGCAATCTGTCAAACTCTGCCGTATCGCCTGCGCGCTACAACGATCCGATATTCGTTGCGCCCGCTCTGCAAGCGTTCGGACCTGCCGAAACCGCGGCGTTTTTTGCCTCGCTTGGCATACCCGTGCGCGAAAAGGACGGCAGACTTTACCCGTACGGCAACAATTCGGGATGCGTCGTCAACGCGTTTGTTGCCGCCGCCGAGAGGCTCGGCATACGCATGACGGTTTCGTCGGAGGTGTCAGGTATTGAAAGACTCCGCGGAGGTTACCGCGTGCGTGCCGCGACAGGAGGAGAGGAAAAAGAATTTTTTGCGGCAAACGTGGTCTTTGCCTGCGGAAGCAACGCGACTTTAGGAAAGGATTCGCTGTCGCTGATGACCTCGCTCGGATATAAACGCACCGCCTGCGTGCCGGCGATAGCGCCTATACCCACGGCGCTTTTCAAGGGAGTGTCCGGAGTGAGAGCGATCGCGCGCGGAATATTGACGTCGGGAGAAGAGATACTCGCCGACAGGCGCGGAGAGGTCCTGTTCAGGGACGACGCGCTTTCGGGGATGCTCGCGTTCGAGCTTTCGTCGGCATATGCCCGCGCTCTGCGCACCGGCAGGAAAGACCTTTCGCTGGCGCTCGATTTTGCGCCCGACATAAGCGCCGCGTATGCGGAAAAACTTATATCTTCCGCCCCGGCGTGCGACATAAGAGGTTCGCTCAACGGTTTCGTACCGCGTGCGCTTGCCGAAAAACTCGTGGTCATTGCGGGGCTTCGTCCCTCCGATCCCAAAGAGGGCAGATGCTCCGCCGTTGCCGCGGCTCTCAGATGCACGACGGCTCTTGCCGGAGAGGCTCCTCAGATAAAGCAGGCTCAGGTCGTCTGCGGAGGATTGGAAGTTTCGGCTTTCGATCCTCGCACGATGATGTCGTTGACGGATCGCGGACTGTATGCGATAGGCGAAGCTCTGGACGTGGACGGCGAATGCGGAGGTTTCAACCTCCAATGGGCATGGTCGAGCGCGGCGGCGTGCGCCCGCTCGATAACGGAGAACATATCATGATAAAGCTGAACGGGCTTACGGTACCGATCGGATACGGCAAAGACGACGTCGTGCGAAAGGCTGCGGCGTTGCTCGGCGTGCCTGCGGGCGAGATAAAGAGAGTCGAGGTGTTGAGAAAGTCGCTGGATTGCCGCAGGAAACCCGATATAAAATACGTACTCACCGTAGGCGCGGAGCTGTCCGCCGAAGCCGAAGCTGCGGCGAGAGAGAAGGGCTTCGCCGCCGTCGGAAAGACGGAAACTCTGCGAGAGATAGCCCGCCGCGCCGCTTGCGGCAAAGAAACGGACGTGCGTCCCGTAGTCGTAGGAAGCGGTCCCGCAGGGCTTTTCTGCGCGCTTACGCTGGCATATGCGGGATATAAGCCGATAGTGTTGGAGCGCGGCGACAGCGTAGAGGAGAGGACCCGCAAGGTCAGAGCCTTCGCGTCGGGCGGAGCGCTCGATCCCGAAAGCAATATCCAGTTCGGCGAAGGAGGAGCGGGAACGTTTTCGGACGGAAAACTCGCCACCGGGATATCGGACGGATTGATCGCCACCGTGCTGCGCGAGTTTGCGGACGCAGGCGCGGGACACGAGATAACCGTGGACGCTAAACCGCATATCGGCACCGACAGGCTCGTATCGGTAGTCGCCGAGATGCGCCGCAGGATAACCGAAGAGGGCGGAGAAGTCCGATTCAACAACAAATTCGTCGATTTCCGTACGGAAAACGGCGCGCTTTCCGAAATAACCGTTATCGGTCCGCAGGGAACGTACTCGATACCTGCCCGCGTATGCGTGCTTGCGGTGGGGCACAGCGCGCGCGACGTGTTCGAAAGACTTGACGGGCGCGTGCTGATGACGCCCAAGCCGTTCGCGGTCGGCGTCAGGATCGAGCATTTACAGCGCGATATAGACGTTGCGCAGTACGGTTCCGCGAGAAAAGAGCTTCCCGCCGCGGATTACAAACTTTCCTGCCGCACGTCGGACGGAAGGGGCTGTTATACTTTCTGTATGTGTCCCGGCGGCTATGTAGTCGCCGCGTCTTCCGAGGAGGGCGGAGTGGTGACCAACGGAATGAGCGAAAGCGCGCGGGACGGAGCAAACGCGAACAGCGCGCTGCTCGTCGGAGTGAGAGAAAGCGATTACGGGGCGGAAGACGCGCTTGCGGGCGTTCGCTTCCAGAGAGATATAGAGCGCGCGGCGTTCGCGGTATCGGGCGGATACCGCGGGGTATGTCAGACGGCGGGCTCGCTGCTCGGGAAAGGTCCCAACCGCGTCGGAGCGGTAGCTCCGAGCTATCCTCGGGGGGTGGCTTTTGCCGATCTGTCCGAGTGTCTGCCGCCTTTCGTGATAACGGGGCTGAAAGAGGCCCTGCCCGTTTTCGGGCGGAAGATAAAGGGTTTCGACGCGCCCGACGCCCTGCTTACGGGCACCGAAACGCGTTCGTCGTCGCCCGTAAGGATACTGAGGGACGAAAATTTCGACAGTTCCGTAAAGGGGCTGATGCCTTGCGGCGAAGGCGCGGGGTATGCCGGAGGAATAACTTCGTCCGCCGTGGACGGGATAAAAGCCGCTCTCGCGGCGGCGAAAAAACTGTCCGCAGGCGGCTGAAAACGCCGATAGGCTCCGTCTGTCCGCCGTATGAGCGAAAACCTCATATTTTTATTGTAAAAATGCGCGTGCGTGTGTTATAATATACGCGCCGTCGTAAGATGTGGCAAATCCGCACAAGGAAAAGATCATGACAAAGAAGCAGACAACGATACTTATTTGCGTCGTCGCGGCGATAGCCGTAGTGCTCGTCGCCGTCGGAGGCTATTTCATAGGCACTTACTCCTCTTCGGACGGAGAGATGCGCAGCGGCGGTTTCGTCTATGAAACGAGCGGCAGCACGGCTACCATAATCCGTTACGAGGGAGACGACAGGACGATCACGATCCCTGCAAGGATAGGCGGCAGACGCGTCGCATATGTCGAAGCGGGATTTCTCGACGGCACAGGCGTCGAAGAGGTGATATTCAGCGAAGAGATCAATATGATCGAGCTCGCGGACAGGGTGTTCGAGGACAATACCGACATCGTGTACGTATCTCTGCCCGACAGTCTTACCGAGATACCCGACAGCGCGTTCGAGGACTGCACTTCGCTCGAAAGGGTCAAGATGCCCGCCTCTCTGACGACGATCGGAGACAGCGCGTTCGAAGGCTGCTCGTCGCTGGTCACCAGCGGCGCCGACGGAGAGAACGTATTCGAGATCCCCGAAACCGTGACCAACATAGGGGTGGAAGCGTTTATGGACTGCGGCGATCTTATCTCCGTTTCGATAGGAAGCAGGCTCAGCGCTCTGCCCAACAGGATATTCTACAACTGCGACAGTCTGAGGACCGTGACGTTTGCTTCCGACAGCGCTTTGGAAAACATCGGCGAGAGCGCGTTCAGGAACACTCACGTCAACAACGTGACTCTTCCGTCCTCGCTCACTTATATCGGAGCGTACGCGTTCGCGGAAAACACTTATTCGAGTTTTACTTCGATCAATATCCCCGCTTCGGTCGGCAGGATAGGCGAGTATGCGTTCTCGGGCTGCACTTATCTCAACACCGTGACTTTCGGCGGTACGGACGATCCGTCCGAGCTCTACGAGATAGGCGAGGGTATATTCATGAATTGCAGCCGTCTGAGGACTATATCTCTGCCCGAGAGCGTCACGGCTATCCCGACTTTGGCGTTTTACGGCTGCGTCAGACTGGGCACGTTCACGATAGGAGAGCAGATCGCGTCGATAGGCGACGGCGCGTTCTCCAACGTCGGCTCCCAGGCCACGAGCATAAACTTCACCGTCAACGCTTCCGGCTATATGCTTGTCGATCTGATGAGCTACGTCGAGTTCGGCGACGACGGCGTAGGCGAAGTAAAAGAGCATTGGATCCTTACGGATTCCACAGGTACGGTCATGTACGCCTACATCGGCGCGTTCGATCCCGAAAACTGCTCCAACGACTCCGATCCCGAGACCGCGCTCGCGTCGCACAATTCGTTCGACTTCCTGCTCGACATGATCGACATAAGGGAGATAAGGAGTTACGGACTCGCGGGAGTGAAGGGCAGCGTCTGTATCCCGTCCTCGGTCACGAAGCTCGGCGAATACTGCTTTATGGACAGCGAGGCGGCGCGCGTGTATATCGGCGGAGCGAACTGCGCGTTCGAAGAGACCACTTTCGACGATACGGCGGCGGGCAGTCTCGAGATCATGCTTCTCGACGCGAGCGGCAGCGCCAACGAGTTCCTGCAACAGCTTATAGACGAAGGCAGGAACGAGCTGTCGGTGAGGAACGCCGATTCCTTCCCCGCATAAATAGCATAGCGCGATTATTGTCTTAAATGCGCGCACGCGAAAAACTTGATCGCAATCAGTTGCAAAATCACGCGATAATTGTTAAAATTATTGCGAACCCGAAAGGGGGCTCCCAGAGCCTGAAAACGGAATCATTTTTGGAGGACAATATATTATGGCAAATGTAAGAGTAGCTATCAACGGCTTCGGCCGCATCGGCAGACTTGCTTTCAGACAGATGTTCGGCGCCGAGGGTTACGAGATCGTCGCGATCAACGACCTGACCAGCCCCAAGATGCTCGCTCATCTTCTCAAATACGACACCATGCAGGGCAACTACGTCGCTATGGGTCATACCGTCACCTACAAGGACGCCGTTATGGCTGAGGACGGCAAGACCGTAGTCACTCCCGGCAGCATCACCGTAGACGGCAAGGAGATCACCATCTACGCTATGGCAAAGGCTGCGGAGCTTCCCTGGAAGGAACTCAAAGTAGACGTCGTGCTCGAGTGCACCGGCTTCTACACCAGCAAGGCGAAGGCGCAGGCTCATATCGACGCCGGCGCGAGAAAGGTCGTCATCTCCGCTCCCGCGGGCAACGATCTTCCGACCATCGTCTACAACGTCAACCACAAGACCCTCAAGGCGGACGACACGATCATTTCCGCTGCGTCCTGCACGACCAACTGCCTCGCCCCCATGGCAAAGGCTCTCAACGACTACGCTCCGATCGTCAGCGGTATCATGACCACCGTTCACGCTTACACCGGCGATCAGATGATCCTCGACGGTCCGCAGAGAAAGGGCGACCTCAGAAGATCCAGAGCGGGCGCTCAGAACATCGTTCCCAACAGCACCGGCGCCGCGAAGGCGATCGGTCTGGTCATTCCCGAACTCAACGGCAAGCTGATCGGCGCCGCGCAGCGTGTTCCTACCGCTACCGGTTCCACGACCATCCTCATCGCCGTCGTCAAGGGTAAGGACGTCACCAAGGAAGGCATCAACGAGGCTATGAAGTCCGAGGCTACCGAGTCCTTCGGTTACAACACCGACGAGATCGTTTCTTCCGACGTTATCGGTATGAGATACGGCTCGCTGTTCGACGCTACGCAGACCATGGTCAGCAAGATCGACGACGACACCTATCAGGTACAGGTCGTTTCGTGGTACGACAACGAGAACTCCTACACCAGCCAGATGGTAAGGACGATCAAGTACTTCTCCGAACTTAAGTAAGAGTTACCGAAAGCCCTGCCTTACGGCGGGGCTTTTGACGTATAAGGAGGTAAATCATGGCAAACAAGAAGAAGTCCAACAACACCGGTAAGACGGGCAGCGTCATCAGCACAGGCAACCTCATCAACCTGCTCGCGTGTATCGCGATCTGCGTTTCGGTCGTCGTCTATATCGTCAACCTCATCCTCAGCGCCGTCGACGGCGATATGGGTACGGTAGGCATGGTCATGACCACGATCAAGGACATCTGCGTCGTCATCGCGCTCGGCGTTCCCACGCTGATGTACGCGAGAGGCAAAAAGCAGTGGGTCAAGCTGATCATCTACGTGCTTCTCGTCGTGTTTTTGGTCCTTGCCATCCTCGGCAACGTATTGGTCTGATACAAAGGCGCAAGACGGAGACTTCGGTCTCCGTTTTTTGCTTGCTCCGAAAATCGTTTTGGGTTAAAATGTCGGTATGGAAAGCATAATGACAAAAAGACTCGTACTCCGTCCGTGGCGCGACGAAGACGCGCCGTTTATGTACGAGTGGCTAAGACGCGACGAGATCGCCAAGGCGTGCGGCGTGCGTCCGCATATCGGCATGGATGACAGCCTCGCGGCGATAAGGAGTGCCGAACATACGCCCGACTGCCGCGTCGTCACTCTGCACGACGGCTGTCCGGTGGGCGCGGTCGCCCTCGTCGAGGATACGGGGCGCGCCGTTGCGGCAGGCACACAGGCGGAATTGATATTTTGGATCGCCGCACCGTATCGAGGCAGCGGTTATGCGACCGAGGCGTGCGAGGCGATGCTCAGACGCGGCTTTGAGGATCTCGGCTTCGACAGCGTGTCCTGCAACATCGTCGGGATGAACGATCGACCGATGAAGACCGCCGTGCGCCTCGGTTTCGAGTACGCTTTTGTCGAACGCACGCGGCTGTTCGACGGCGAGATAACGTCGCTTGTCTACACCGTCATGCTCAAAGAGAACTGGACATACAGGCACAGGTTGGGATGAAAGAGATATTACGCACAGATCGGCTCGTATTGCGCGAAATGTGCGAGGACGACCTCGCCGCGTTGACTGAGATACTGGGCGACGAAAAGACCATGTACGCCTACGAGCACGCTTTTTCCGCTTCCGAGATCCGCGCATGGCTCGACAATCAGTACCGCCGCTACCGCGAGGACGGCTTCGGGTTGTGGGCGGTCGTCCTTGCGTCGACGGGGAAGATGATAGGGCAGTGCGGTCTGACGTTGCAGGATTGCGGAGGCTTTACGGGCGTGGAGGTAGGCTATCTGTTCAACAGAGCCTATTGGCACTGCGGCTACGCGACCGAGGCGGCGCGAGCCTGCCGTGATCACGCGTTTGAGCGCTATCCCTCGCTCGGAGCGGTGTTTTCCGTGATACGCGACAACAACGAACCTTCGAAAAGAGTCGCTCTGCGCAACGGTATGACCGCCGGGCGCGGACTTATCAAACATTATTACGGTATGGATATGCCCCACACGGTCTATTCGGTCACGAGGGCTGAGTACGACGCGTTGAAAGCGAAAGAAAGACAGGACGGATGAAAGAACAAAACGGAGCGCTGCCGCGCTCCGTTGTTCTTTGTTTACGAATTCGCTTGCTTTTTGTTTATTTTGCAAGATCCGCGTCGAACACTTCGTCGCAGAGTTTTTCGGCGTAAAGGGGTTCGTGACTGACCAGAAGCACCGCGCCTTCGTATTGTGCGAGAGCTTCGAAAAGAGCTTCTTTCGCATTGACGTCGAGATGATTGGTCGGCTCGTCGAGAACGAGCAGATTGCTCTCCCGCTGTTCGAGCGCGCACAGTTTTATCTTTACCTGTTCGCCGCCCGAAAGACTTCCCACGGCTTTGGTCGCCAGTTCTTTCTTTATCCCCACCGACGCGAGGGCGTTGCGTATGTCTTTTTGGGACATACGCGGATACGTTTCGTTCATGAACGTGATCGCGTTCATTCCCGCGCTGCGGAATACGAGATCCTGTTCGATGTAGTTTATCTTGGCGTTGGGGTTGAAACGGAAAGAGCCGCTTACGGGTTTGAGCCGTCCCATCAGGGTCTTGAGCAGAGTGGTCTTGCCTATACCGTTGGTCCCTCTTATCCAGAGTTTCGTCGTGCTCGTCACCGTGAAATCGATCGGGGGCAGGATCGCTTTGCCGTCGTAACCCACACTCAGTCCTTCCACGTCGAGCAGGTGTTTTGTCACAAGCAGAGTATACGGAAAGGAGAACGTCGGCTTTTCCACGCTCACGGGCTTTTGCATGATCTCCATGCGGTCGAGCATTTTTTTACGGCTGTTCGCCATGCCGGCGGTCGCCGCGCGCGCCTTGTTGCGGGCGATGTATTCTTCCATGCGTTTTATCTCGCGCTGCTGTCTTTCGTAGCTGTCGGCATACTGTTTCGCGTTCTGCTCGTGCTGGGCGAGATATTCGTCGTAATTGCCCCAATATTTTTTTATCTGTCCGTTTTCGATGTTTATGATTATCTTACAGACCGCATTCAGGAACACCGTATCGTGCGAAACGAGTATGAACGTTCCCTTGTACGAGTCGAGAAATTTGCGGAGCCACTCGATGTGTTCCAAGTCGAGAAAGTTGGTAGGTTCGTCCAGAAGCATAACGTCGAGATCTTCCAACAGAAGTTTCGCGAGCATCAGTTTCGCTCTCTGTCCGCCGCTGAGATTGGCTATCGGGGTGTCGTACCCCAGAGCGTTTACCCCCAGTCCCCCCGCGACCTTCTTGATCTGCGATTCCAGGTCGTAGAAGTTCGCCTTTTCCAATTCTTCCTGCATACGGCTACTGCGCGCGATCATCTTGTCGAGCTTGTCCGGATCGCTTTCCGTACCCATATCCGCGTACAGCTTTTCCAACCGCTCGTTGAGTTCGAACAGATGGGCAAAGGAGCCTTCAAGATATTGCATGACCGTCAGAGAGCGGTCGATCTGCGCGTGTTGGTCGAGATATCCGTAGCGGATACCGCTCAGCCATTTTATCTCGCCCGCGTCCTGCGTCAGTCTGCCCGCGATGATGTTCATGAAAGTGGACTTGCCCGCGCCGTTCAGTCCGACTACGCCGATGTGTTCGCCGTTGTTCACCGTCAGATCCGCGCCGTCGAACAGCACCCTGTTGTCGTAGATATGCGTCAGTCCCTTTATCGTAAGAATGCTCATGACATATATTGTAACCGTACGGGGCGAGCAAGTCAAGCGCCGAGGTCCGCACGTCGGAAAACGCCGTCGTTCGCCGCTTCGTTCTCGACGTCGGACCTTTGCGGGACGGCAAGTGTATTATCCGCCGAAATTCGCGCTTTGTGTCTTAAAATTAAATTAAAAAAATCTCATATCGATATTGAAACGCGCGTATTTGTATGGTATAATAAGGAAAAACGGAGTCTGCCTCAGGGCGCATACTTTATGGAAAAAAATCTTCAGTTACCGATCTATCTGTTCCGCGAAGGCACCAACTACGAGAGCTACAAACTTTTCGCGCCGCACGTAAGTCCCGCAGGGGACGGGACGTGGATATTCCGCGTCTGGGCGCCTCACGCGAAGAGCGTGTCGCTCGTCGGCGATTTCAACGGCTGGGACAGAGAAAAAGATCCCATGAAGACGATATCCCCCGGCATATGGGAATGCTTCGTCAAGGGACTGAAAAACTTCGACGTCTACAAATACAGCATAGAGGGCGCGGACGGAAAGATCGTGATGAAGTGCGATCCCTACGCTCAGCATGCCGAAACGGCGCCTGCGAACGCCTCTAAACTGTTTATATCCGATTACAACTGGCGCGACGGCAAATGGATGAGCGCGAGATCCAAGCGCGATCCGTACCGCGCACCCATGAACATATACGAAGTGCATCTCGGCAGCTGGAAGAGGTACGACGACGGCAACGTGTTCGATTACCGCAAGCTCGCCGAGGAATTGTCGTCTTACTGTGAGGACATGGGATATACTCACGTGGAGATCCTGCCCGTCACCGAATATCCGTTCGACGGCAGCTGGGGATATCAGGTCACGGGTATGTTCGCTCCGACGTCGCGGTACGGTACCCCCGACGACTTCCGCGCGTTCGTGGACGTCATGCACCGCAAGGGCATAGGCGTGATCCTGGACTGGGTCGTGGCGCATTTTCCCAAGGACGAGCACGGGCTGTGCGATTTCGACGGTCAGGCGCTGTACGAATATGAGGACGAACTGAAAAAAGAGCATAAGGAATGGGGCACCAGAGTGTTCGATTACGGCAAGAAGGAAGTGCGCAGTTTCCTTATCTCTTCGGCGAACTATTGGGCAAGCGAGTTTCACGTGGACGGCATCAGGATGGATGCGGTCGCGAGCATGCTGTATCTCGACTACGGCAGAAGAGGCGGCGAGTGGAGGCCCAACGCATTCGGCGGCAACTACAATCTCGAGGCGATAGACTTTATCAAACAGCTCAACTCCGTCATGCTGACCAAGCATGAGGGATTGCTGATGATAGCGGAAGAATCGACTGCGTTCCCGATGGTGACGAAGCCTTCGTACGACGGAGGACTGGGATTCAATTTCAAGTGGAACATGGGGTGGATGAACGATATGCTGTGCTACGTTTCCGCCAATCCGTTCTTCCGCAAGGATATGCACGACAAGGTGACCTTTGCGATCACCTACGCTTTTTCGGAAAATTACATACTGCCGATATCGCACGACGAGGTCGTGCACGGCAAGAGATCGCTCCTGGACAAGATGCCGGGAGAGTACAACGAGAAATTCTCCGCGATGCGCGCGTTCCTCGGATTCATGTACGCTCATCCGGGTAAAAAACTGTTGTTCATGGGCAGCGAATTCGGGCAGTTCATCGAATGGGATTACAAAAAGCAGCTCGATTGGTTTCTGCTCGGATACGAGAGCCACAGAAGACTGCGCGATTTCGTCAAGGAGCTGAACAGGTATTATCTCGAACATCCCGAGATGTACGATCTGGATTGCAGTTACGACGGATTCAAGTGGATCTGCGTCGACGACAATACGCAGAACATAGTTTCGTTCAAGCGTGTGGACGAAAAGGGTGAATATACCGTCGCCGTCGTCAATTTCTCGCCGGTCCGCAGACAGAGCTACTGTATGGGCGTACCCGAGATGCGCAAGTACAAAGTGGTGTTGGACAGCAACGACGTCCGTTTCGGAGGCGACGACGCGGAGCTGCCCGAATACACCGCCGAGGACGGAGAGATGCACGGCATGGAGCAGTTCATTCGCATGGATATCCCCGCCAACAGCGTGCTTTATCTCAAACCGGGCAAGGTGGTAAAGCGTAAAAAACGCGCCGAAAAGCCGTCCGCAAAAGAGGACGCGAAAGCCGAAAGCGGCGCGAAGACCGCAAAGACCGCGGAGAAAAAGGCTGTCGCTAAGAAGGGCGGCAAAGAAAAGACGGATAAGTAAAAAACGCGCACAGCGCGCTTAAATAAGTGATTCGGAGGAAAATATGTATTCCAACAAAAAAGAATGCGTTGCGATGCTTCTTGCGGGCGGACAGGGGACAAGGCTTTACAGCCTGACCGCGCACGTAGCGAAGCCGGCGGTTTCTTTCGGCGGCAAGTACAAGATAATAGACTTTCCGCTGTCCAACTGTATCAATTCCAACATCGATACGATAGGTGTGCTGACCCAATATCAGCCTTTTGCGCTCAACCAGTATATCGGCAACGGACAGCCGTGGGACCTCGACAGGCTCAACGGCGGCGTTTACGTTCTGCCGCCCTATATGAAGAGCGCAAAGTCGGACTGGTACAAGGGTACGGCGAACGCGATATATCAGAACATTGAATTTATAGACAAATTCTCGCCCGATTACGTGCTCGTTCTTTCGGGCGACCATATCTATAAGATGGATTATTCGGATATGCTCGATTATCACAAGAAATCGGGCGCGGACTGCACGATAGCGGTCATCAACGTGTCGTTGGAAGAGGCTTCCCGTTTCGGCATAATGAACACAAATCCCGACGGATCGGTCTACGAATTCGAGGAAAAGCCCAAAAATCCCAAGAGTACCAACGCTTCCATGGGTATATACATATTCACATGGTCCGTTCTCAAAAAGTATCTCATCGAGGACGAGGCGAAACCGGACAGCCACAACGACTTCGGCAAAGACGTCATCCCCGCGATGCTTGCGGGAGGGCAGAAACTGTTCGCATACCGTTTCGACGGCTACTGGAAAGACGTCGGGACGATCAAGAGCCTTTGGGAAGCCAATATGGATCTGCTCGATCAGAGCAGCGGGCTCAATCTCGAAGACTCTTCGTGGAAGATATACGCCCGCAACGCCGCCGAGCCGCCGCATTTCGTAGGCGATCACGCCGAGATAGAAAATTCGCTCGTCACCGAGGGCTGCGAAATAGACGGCACTGTCAAGAACAGCGTCATATCCTCGCGCGTCGAGATATGCCGCGGCGCGTTGGTCGAAGACAGCAACGTGATGCCGGGCGCGGTCGTCAAAGAGGGCGCGCAGGTGCGTTACGCGATAATCGGCGACGACGCCGTGATCGAGGAGGGCGCGATAGTCGGCGGAGAGCAGGAAGGAGTGCCCGTGGAAAATATCAAGATAACGGTCGTCGGACCGGGAGCGGTCGTCAAGAAGGGGACCGTAGTGCCCGAAGCGGCTATGGTGGACTGAGGAGGCGGATATGAACAACGAAATGATGAGCATAATCTTCGCGAGCGATAACGAAACCAAACTCAACGAGCTTACGATACACCGCACCACCGCGTCGCTGCCTTTCTGCGGCAGATACCGTTTCATCGACTTTACGCTGTCCAATCTCGTCAACAGCAATATCACCACGATAGGCATCGTCACCAGGAGCAATTATTCGTCGCTGATGGATCATATCCGAATGGGCAGAGATTGGGATCTTAACCGTAAAAACAGCGGTATAGCCGTGTTCCCGCCGTATGCGTCCAACACTTCGCGGACGATGTTCAAAGGCAAGATAGAGGCGCTGTACGGCATTCTCGACTATATCGAAAAGGCGACGGAAGACTATGTGGTACTGACCAACAGCAACATAGCGACAAACCTCGACTTCGAGGACGTCTACGCCCGCCATATCGAAAAGGGCGCGGATATCACCATGCTGACGTATTCGTCGCATTCCACTTCGTCCAGGCGCGTGCTCGTGGACGTCGACGCCGACGGCAGAGCGGTCGGAGCGAGGATCACTTCGACCATCAGCGAAGACATAGCGGAGGTCGGACTCAACATATATCTCGTCAAAAAGGATCTTCTCATTTCGCTCATCACCGACAGCTACGAGAGAGGCCTTGCCGATTTCGAGAAACATATCATACAGCAGAATCTCGATAAGCTCAAAATATACACGTATCACGTGGACGGCTATGCCGCGATCATCGACGACGTCAAGTCGTATTATACCGAGAGTATGCGTATCCTCGATACCGATATCCGCAACGATCTGTTCTACCGCTGCGGCAAGATATTCACCAAGGTCAAGGACTCCGTGCCCACGAAATACGGCAGGGGAGCTTCGGTGCGCAATTCGCTGATCGCGGACGGCTGCGAGATCAACGGCAGGGTGGAAAACAGTATATTGTTCCGCGGAGTCATCGTCGAAGAGGGCGCATTCATCAGCAACTCGATCGTAATGGAAAACGGCAGGATAATGAAGTATTCCGAGCTCAAATATACGATCACGGACAAAGACGTGACCGTCACCGAAGACAAGACGATAAGCGGTTCTGAGAATTATCCCGTAGTCATCGTCAAGAACAAGATCGTCTGAAGGAGGGCATATGAAGAACGAAGCCGAAAAGAAAGGTCCGGAAGTAAAGCCGGAGAAAAAACCGAGAGCGGCGAAGAAGGAGCCCGCGGACGTCGCGCGCTCCGCGGCGGCGGATAAAAAGCCGTCCGCAAAACGCGCTCCGAAAAAGTCCGTCGGCAAAGCCGTCGCAAAAGACAAGACGGCGGAAGCCGTGCCGGCAGAGATCACGGCGGCGAAGAGTGCCGCGGTGAAGGAAGCTGTGGTGAAGGACGCTGCGGCGGGGATCGCAAAGCCTGAGGAAAGAAAGACTTCGCAGGTCGACCGCGCCGTGAACGCGCCCGTAGCAGAGCAGGCGGCGGCTCCCGCGAAAAAGAAGATACTTTTCGTCGCATCCGAAGCTTATCCGTACGTTAAGACGGGAGGGTTGGGCGACGTCGCCGCGGCGCTGCCCAAAGCGCTCGTGCGCAAGGGCTACGACGTGCGAGTGGTCCTTCCTCTGTATTTCAATATCCCCAACGAGCTCAGACGCACGATGCAGTATCTCGGATGCTGCTACGTGTCGCTCGCGTGGCGCTATCAGTACTGCGGCGTGTTCACTCACAAGTACGACGGAGTGCGTTATTATTTCCTCGACAACGAATACTACTTCAAGCGCAACGGGCTGTACGGACACTATGACGACGCGGAAAGATTCGCGTTCTTCTCCAAAGCGGTGCTCGAAGCATTGCCGATCATGGATTTCAAACCCGACATCATCCACTGCAACGACTGGCAGAGCGGACTCACGCCCGTCTATCTGGATACCTATTACCGCGGTTCCGATCACTGCCGTACGTCGCGCACGGTGTTCACGATACACAACATAGAGTTCCAGGGCAAATACGGCGAGGATCTCATAGGCGACGTGCTGGGACTGCCCGCGGACAAGAGGTCTTTGGTCACTTATCAGAATTGCGCCAACTTCATGAAGGGCGGCATAGAGTGTTCCAACAGGGTGACCACCGTGTCGCCGACCTATGCCAGGGAGATACTCGATCCGTATTACAGTTTCGGTCTGCAAGACATACTCAACGCGCGCAGATACAAGCTGTCCGGTATCATAAACGGCATAGATACCGATCACAACGATCCCGCGACGGATAAAGCTCTGTTCAAGAATTACGACAAAAATTCCGTAGGGGAGAAGTATCAGAACAAACTCGGTTTGCAGCAGCTGCTCGGGCTTCCCGTCAAACCGAACGTCGCTATGATCGGCATGGTGACCCGTCTGACCGAACAGAAGGGCATGGAACTGGTCAAGAGCGTATTCGACGACATCCTGTCCAAGGGGATACAGATGGTCGTTCTGGGCACGGGCGACTGGAAATACGAATCCATGCTCAAAGACATGCAGCGCAAATATCCCGAAAAGCTGCGCGCGATCATCAACTTCTCGGGCGACATGGCGAGCAAGATATACGCGGCGGCGGATATGTTCCTCATGCCCAGCAAGTTCGAGCCGTGCGGGCTTTCGCAGATGATCTCCATGCGCTACGGCACAGCCCCGATAGTGCGCGAAACGGGCGGACTCAAAGATACCGTCGTTCCGTACAACGGCGTGACGAAAGAGGGCAACGGCTTCACGTTCTACAGTTACAACGCGCACGATATGCTTTACGCCATAGAGCGCGCCGTGGGACTGTATTACGATTACAAGGAGGATTGGGCGAAGCTGATCCGCAACGCTATGGATACCGACTTCTCGTGGGACAAAATATCCGACAGCTACGCGCAGCTTTACGACAATCTTTGATAGAACGATATGCGGGGCGGTATTGTGGAAAATTTCGCAATACCGCCCAAACGCTGTACAAAAATCGGCGAAAAGTGTATAATTTAGCAGTCAGAGGCTTGCTGCGGCAAGCCTTGCGGATTTAGATAACGGAGAGTTTATGGAAAAGGAATTCAACGCAAAGAGGATAAAAGATATTCTCGAGCTCAAAGCTCAGACCTATTTCGGCGTACCGCTTGCGGAGGCGAGCAAGACGCAGATATACAAGGCGGTCTGTATGACGGTGAGGGACATCCTCACCGAGATGAGGCTCGAATTCAAGAGAAAACGCAAGGAACAGAAGACCAAACAGGTCTATTATATGTCGATGGAGTTTCTGCTCGGCAGATCTCTGAAAAATCATCTTTTCAATCTCGGTCTTACGGACGTGTTTGCCGACGCGGTCAAGCCGTTTGGCTGCACTCTCGACGAGCTCTACGCCATCGAGCCGGACGCGGGTCTCGGCAACGGCGGTCTGGGCAGGCTCGCCGCGGCGTATATGGAATCGCTGACCAACCTCGATTATGTTGCGAGCGGATTTTCGATAAGATACGATTACGGCATATTCAAGCAGAAAATAGCCGACGGTTGGCAGATAGAGATGCCCGACGAATGGCTGGAAAACGGCGACGTATGGCTCGCTCCCAGAGAAGAGGATACCTTCGAGGTCAGATTCGGCGGCACCGTCGACCAGCATTGGGACAACGGCAGACTTTACGTCGATTACAAGAACTGCGACACCGTGCAGGCAGTGCCCTATGACATGAACATAAGCGGATATCACGTGGGAGCGGTCAACAAACTCCGTCTGTGGTCCGCAAAGGCTCCCGTCGATTTCGATATGCACCTGTTCGCGCAGGGCGAATACGTAAAGTCGCTCGAAAACAAATCGCTGGCGGAGTCCATCTGCAAAGTGCTTTATCCCGCCGATCACCATATCGAAGGCAAGATGCTGCGTCTGAAACAGCAGTATTTCTTCGTATCGGCGTCGATACAGTCGATAATCAAGACCCATCTGCGCGATTACGGCACTCTCGACAATCTTCCCGACAAGGTCGCGATCCACATCAACGATACGCACCCCACGCTGTGTATCCCCGAACTTATGAGACTGCTCCTCGACGAGCACGGTTACGGTTGGGACGAAGCGTGGAGCATAGTCAGACGCACGATATCTTACACCAACCATACCGTAATGGCGGAGGCGTTGGAGAAGTGGCCCGAACAGCTTTTCAGACAGCTTCTCCCGAGAATATATCAGATCGTATGCGAGATAAACCAGAGATTCTGCAACGAGCTGTGGTCTTTCTATCCAAACGATTGGAACAAGGTCGCATACAACGCCATACTGTCGCACAACCAGATAAAGATGGCGAATATGTGTCTTGCGGCGTCGCACACCGTCAACGGCGTGTCCGAACTGCATTCCGAGATACTCAAAAACGACGTGTTCAACGACTATTACCGTATGCACCCGAACGTTTTCACAAACGTAACGAACGGTATCACGTACAGGAGATGGCTTGCGCAGTCCAACCCCGAGCTGACCGCGTTCATCACCGAGCTGATCGGCGACGGTTTCCTGAAAGACGCCGACAAGCTGAAAGATCTCGAAAAATTCAAGGGTAAGAGAGACGTTCTCGACAAATGGCTCGATATCAAGCGCAACAATAAGCTGAAACTCGCCGCATATATCAAGGAGGCGAACGGCATAACGGTCGATCCCGACTCCGTATTCGACGTGCAGGTCAAACGACTGCACGAGTACAAGCGCCAGCTTCTCAACGCGCTGCATATACTCGACACGTATTACGCGCTGAAAGCGGATCCGTCGCTCGACATCAACCCGCGCACGTACATCTTCGGCGCGAAGGCGGCGCCCAGCTACTATATGGCGAAGCAGATAATCAGGCTCATATGCTGTCTGGGCAATATGGTCAACAACGATCCCGATATAAAGGACAAACTCAAAGTCGTGTTCCTCGAAAACTACCGCGTCACTCTCGCCGAGATGATAATGCCGGCATCCGACGTGTCCGAGCAGATATCCGTCGCGGGAAAAGAGGCTTCCGGCACCGGCAACATGAAGTTCATGATCAACGGAGCCGTGACGATCGGCACCATGGACGGCGCGAACATCGAGATACACAACGCCGTCGGCGACGAGAACATCTTCATCTTCGGACTTTTGGCAAACGAGATAGAGGAACTGAGCAAGAACGGATACGAACCGACTTCCTACTATCACAACAACCACCGCATCAAGGCGGTCATAGACGGACTGCACTCGGGCATAGCGGGCGTAGGTTTCGGAGAGATAGCGGACAGTCTGACCGTAGGCAGCGGTGGCGCGGATCCGTATAAGGTGCTCGCCGACTTCCAGTCCTATTGCGACGCGCAGGACAGACTGGACAAGGCGTATTCCGACCGCGAGCGTTGGGGCAGGATGTCGCTGATGAATACCGCGGGATCCGGCTTCTTCTCTTCGGACAGAAGCGTCAAAGAATACGCCGACAGGATATGGAATCTCAAACCCGTCCGTATGAACGGCGCGAAAAAGAAGTGATATGCAGGTAAGATACGACGAAAATTCCGTTGATTGCAAGTCCCCGTTCGGGGCTGTGCAGGCGGGCAGAAAGGTCACTTTCTGCGTCTTTGCGAAGGACGGAGTATTCGTCAACCGCATCAATGTGATAATCGCAAGCGACGACGGCGAAAGCCTCGTCGTTTCGCCTTTGTCCTATGTGGACAAGACGGACGGAGTGAGCCGATTCTGCGGCAGCGTGTCCGTGGACAAGCCCGGGCTGTATTGGTACAGATTCGAAATAGACACCGAAATAGGGATCTTTTTCAAGAAAAAGAGCGATACAGAGGACTATCAACTGACCGTTTATTCCAAGAGCTACCGCACGCCCGCGGCTTTCAAGGGCGGGATAGTTTATCATATCTTCGTCGACAGATTCCGCAAAGGCGACGATCCCGACGTCGTACCGAAGAAGTACGGCGTGGCAAAGCAGTGGGACGAACCTCTCACTCTTTGCGATCCGGACGGCGTTTACCGTGCCGACGATTTTTACGGCGGCAATTTGCAGGGGATAATCGACAAACTGGATTATCTCGCTTCGCTCAAAGTGACCGTCATCTATCTGTCGCCCGTCTTCGAATCGTCTTCCAACCATCGCTACGATACCGGCGACTACCTGAAAATAGACGGATTGCTCGGCACCGAAGAAAAATTCGCTGAGCTGATCGAAAAGGCGGCAGAAAAGGGGATATCGGTCATGTTGGACGGAGTGTTCAACCACACCGGAGCGGACAGCCGTTATTTCAACAAGTTCGGCAGATACGACGGCGTCGGCGCGTATCAGTCCAAAGACAGCAAATACGCGGATTGGTATCGCTTTTACGACTATCCCGACGGGTATGACTGTTGGTGGGGCGTCACGGTGTGCCCGACGGTAAACAAGGACGCGGAAGGCTGGCGCAAGCTGATACTTCACAAGGGCGGCGTCATCAAAAAGTGGAGCGCAATGGGCGTGAAGGGCTGGCGGCTGGACGTAGTGGACGAACTGCCCGAGAAAACAGTGCGCGACATACGCCGCGCCGTAAAGAGCGTTGACAAGGACATACTCATCGTGGGCGAGGTGTGGGAGGACGCTTCCAACAAGATCAGCTACGGCAAGCGCAGGCACTATCTGCTCGGCAGCGAATTGGACGGCGTTATGAACTATCCGTTCAAGGAGGCGATCCTTACATATGCGAGAGGAGGAGCGGCGTCGGATTTTGCCGACGCGGTCAAGAATATCTGCAACCATTATCCCAAACAGTCGCTCGATTGCAGTATGACGCTGATAGACTCTCACGATACGGTCCGCGCAATAAACGCGCTTGCGGACTTCGACGCGTCGCAAATGACCAAGGAGGAGCGGTCGAGGCTGACATTGGAAGGTGAGGTGCTCGACGAGGCAAAACGCCGTCTGAAACTCGCCGCGGCGCTGCAATTCGTTCTTCCCGGGATGCCGTCGGTATATTACGGCGACGAAATAGGGATGCAGGGCTACGAAGATCCGCTCAACCGCCTTCCCATGCGCTGGGACGACGTTGACGAAGAACTTCTCGCATATTACCGCAGGCTCGCGCAGATAAGGACGTCGCACAGACCTCAGGTCACGGGCGATATAGACGTGACGGAAAGAAAAGGTTTGCTCGTCCTGACAAGGACGGCGCGTGTACGTTCGCTGATACTCGTCTGCAACAATTCTTACGAACCGATATCTCTCGAAGCGTTTTCCGGCTCGACGGATCTGCTGACGGGCGGACCCATCGACGCTCTCGGACCTTTCGAGGCGGCAATATTCGAGGGCAGAAGAGAAAAATAAGTCCGGAAGACGGTTATTTGCTCATGCGGACCGCGCGAATGCGCGGTCTTTTTGCTTGATTACGGCAGCATGGGATAACATTCCCGGCAGGGGCGAATACCTTCACGATAGGAGAGAATACGCTCACGATCTTACCGTGATAGCGGGAATATATTTGATCTTTGAAAAAAATTATGAGTTAGTGTTGACAATATTTATCATATTGTATATAATCAATATATACAATATTCTGGGAGAGATAAATGCAGCTGACGATAAGCAATTCTTCCGACAGACCGCTGTACGAACAGATCTATACTCAGATCAAGGTCAAGATAATGTCGGGGGAACTGAAAGAGGGAGAGGCTCTGCCTACGATACGAAGTCTTGCGCAGGCGCTTAAAATAAGCGTGATAACTACGGCGCGCGCATACGGCGATCTCGAAAAGGACGGTTACATACATACCGTTACGGGAAAGGGCAGCTTCGTGGCTCCGCGCAACGAAGAACTGTTCCGCGAGGACACGCTGAAACAGGTCGAGCGCAAACTCACTGAGGCCGTGGAACTGGCGCGGATAGGCGGTATAAGCGACGACGAACTGCGCGCGGCTTTGGAATTGCTGATGGGAGAATGATATGGACGCATTGAAAATCGAAAATCTGACAAAGACTTATCCGAATTTTACTCTCGACAATGTGAGTTTCAGCGTTCCCGGAGGGAGCGTAGTCGGATTGATAGGCGAGAACGGCGCCGGTAAGACCACCGTATTGAAGGCGGCTCTGGGGCTCATGAAGCCCGATCGGGGCAGAGTGGAGATATTCGGCAAAGACGTTACTGCGATCACGGGCGCGGAAAAATCGCGGATCGGCGTCGTACTGGACGACGTGTGTCTTCCCGAGAGCGTGACCGTCAAAAAGGTAGGCAATATCATGGGAGGAATGATCGCGGGATGGGACGGAGCGCGATATGCGGAGTTGATGCACAGGTTCGCGCTGCCCGCAGACAAGGAGATAGGCAAACTGTCCAAGGGCATGAAGATGAAGACGGCGATCGCGGTCGCGATGTCGCACGGCGCCAAACTGCTGATACTCGATGAGGCTACGAGCGGTCTGGATCCCGTCGCGCGGGACGAGATATTGGATCTGCTGTACGAGTTCGTGACCGACGACGAACACGCCGTGCTCATGTCTTCGCATATCGTCGAGGATCTCAGAAAGATATGCGATCACGTCGTCTTTATCCACGGAGGCAAGATAGTGTTCCGCAAGACCTCCGACGAACTGCGCGACGGATATGCGGTCGCGGGTTGCAGCGACGAACAGCTCGCACAGCTTCCGCAGGAATCGGTGATCAGAGTAAGGCGCACGCCTTATTCGCTGTCGGTGCTGATGGACAGGAGCGTTGCGGAAAAGTGCGGATTGCCGTACGAGAGGGCGGGCATAGAGGACATCATGCTGTTTTATATCAAAGGAGAGGAGAAATGAAAGGACTGCTGATCAAAGAATGGGAGACCTCGAAGGCAATATTCAAATGGTATGCGCTCATCGCCGCGGTGCTGTTCGTGATAGGAGCGGTGATGGGCAACGAAGGCTTTTTTCTGGGGATAGGGATATTCGTATCCGTAAGCTATCCCGCCGTGTCGATAGCCTACGACGACAAGGACAAGTGGTTCAAATTCGCGCTGGCGAGCGGATGTTCGCCGAGAAAACTGGCGTGGAGCAAGTTCGTGATACCGGTATCGGCGTGCTTTGTATTGAGCTGCCTTTCCGCGGTCGCAATGACTTTTATACAAGACAAAGATCTTCCGTGGGAAGAGATCCCGATCATGTTCGCCATCATGCTCGTGATGCTGTCGGTCATGATACCGCTGTATATCAAATTCGGAGCCGAACACGGCAGAGTGGTGGTGGTGATAATAATGCTCGTCGCCATGATAGGAGCGGACGCGTTTTTCGGATCGTTCACGAATCCGGAAAGTATCGGGTCGTCCGCGGCGGGGATCGCATTGTCGTGGCTGTCGCCGATAGCGGGCACCGCCGTGGTCGCAGGTTCGGCGGAACTTACCGCGAGGATAATAAAGTCAAAAGAATACTGATGCCGACTCGGACGGCATGATAAAACGGCGCAAAACATGAGTTTTGCGCCGTTTTTGCAATATACGGTCCGACCGTAAGGATTACTTTTTGAAGAATCTGTTGTACAGACCCTGGAAACCGCAGCCGTGACGGGCTTCGTCCTTCGCCATTTCGTGAACGGTGTCGTGAATGGCGTCGTAGCCGAGCTCTTTGGCGCGCTTTGCGAGCTTCATCTTGCCGGAGCAAGCGCCGTTTTCCGCTTCCATGCGCATTTTGACGTTGGTCTTGGTGTCGGCGGTCAGCACTTCGCCGAGGAGTTCCGCGAATTTAGCGGCGTGTTCCGCTTCTTCGAACGCGTATCTCTTGTAAGCTTCCGCGATCTCGGGATAGCCCTCTCTCTCGGCCTGTCTGCTCATAGCGAGGTACATGCCGACCTCGGAGCATTCGCCGTTGAAGTTCTCGCGCAGACCCTGGACGACTTCTTCGTCGAGACCCTTCGCAACGCCGACTCTGTGTTCGTCGGCCCAGGTGAGTTCCTCGCCCATTTTCTCGAATTTGCTCGCGGGAGCGCCGCAGATGGGGCACTTGTCGGGAGCGGAATCGCCCTCGTGGATGTAGCCGCAGATGGTGCATACGAATTTTGCCATAGTTATAATCCTCCGAATATTTTTAGTTGTAAGAGCTCACGCTCTCAGATCGCATTTTACGTTTTGCCTCGCAGTCGTCGCACAGTCCCGTGA
>ERZ1090880.429-NODE-429-length-23148-cov-6.625211_pt1 | contig 23148 bp, 20 predicted proteins | sample MGYA00478471_ERZ1090880 | MGnify/ENA primary metagenome ERZ1090880 (study PRJEB33644, sample SAMEA5815734) | chicken gut metagenome | biome: Chicken; feature: Gastrointestinal Tract; material: Caecum | place: Ireland | collected 2019-01-01 | study: A study of the... | reverse complement strand
GATTTCGTTATAATAAAATGAACGTATTATAATAAACTAATCAATCTACTAAAAGGTGGTTAAATGAACACGAAAAGACGACTGTGCCTGACTTTGGTAGCGCTCATGCTGTGCGTGGCTCTCGTATTCGGCGTCGCCGCTTGCGACGATACGACCGAAGAGATCCCGAGCGCCGAGACCGACGACGGACTTTTCACCAACGGTACGTTCGGCACCACGACGGGAAGCACTTATCCGCTTACGCCTTCCAACTGGACCGGCGCGCCCGGCAGCTCGAGCTCCAGCTCCAGCACCGCCACGCCCAGCGGTTCCGATAATCTGATCGCGGGCGTAATCAGCGTCGATCCCGACGTGTACAGCGCGAACAGACGGACCTACGGCAACGTCGGCAACCCTTCCAAGCCCGAAGGCGCGAAGGACGACAACATCCTTATGGTCTACAATAAGGTGCCGACCGTCTATAAGTACACTTCTTCTTCGATCACGCTCGAACCGTCTTCCTATTACCGTCTTTCGGTATGGGTCTATACCGATATAGACACTTCCGCCGACGGATACAGCGAAGAACGCTGCGGCGCTTACATCTACGTCAACGGAGCGGCATACGCCGCGTTCGAGGCGATAGATACCGACAATCAGTGGAGACAGTACACCGTCTACATCGAAACGTCCGACATCTCCTCGCAGAGCATAACCGTCGTACTGTCGCTGGGCAACGGCACCAGACAGCAGAATTCGATGACCCAGGGATATGCGTACTTCGACCAGGTCACGCTCGAAAATCTTTCCGACGTGAACGAAGGCGAAGAGGAATTCACTTCCGAAGATTTCGACGCCGTCGAGATCGGCTCCACGGTTTCCAAATATACGATGAAGATCGGCGACGGCGAATTCGATTATACCACGACCACGTCTTCGCCCTACACCGCTTCCAAATGGACGGGCGTCGCGGGCCGCGGCAACGGCAGCACCGCTCCCTCGTCCTCTTCCTATGTGAGCAAGGGCATCATTAACGCCGCAAACACTTCGACGATCACCTCGGGAGGCACCGACACCCCCGTTACGGTCGCGCCCAATACCGTCGGCACGAAAATGCTGATGATAAACAACAGACGGGCTACGGCTTACGGCTACCGCAGTTCGGCGGCGATGCGCTTCATCGGAGGCAGCGACAGCTATTACAGAGTATCGGTACAGGTACGCACGACCAACATCACCGGCAACGGCGCAAGGGTCGCCCTGACCGACGGCTCCAACGGCAGCGAGCCTTACGCGGAGATATCCGATATAGTCACGAACGGAGAATGGACCACGGTTTCCTTCTATATCCAGGCGAACCAGTTCCGTTCCAGAGACATCTATCTCGAACTGTGGCTCGGTGAAGGCGGCGCAGACGATACCGATATGCACGTGACGGGCACGGCGTTCTTCGACGGAGTCAAGCTCGAAGAGATCACCGCCGCCGACTACGAGAGCGCTTCCGAGAGCGATACGGTCTGCGTGACCTCGTTCAGAACAGACAGCTCCGCTCTCGACTATAAGTCGATGAGCATAGCCAACTTCGACAATGCGAGCGGCGACGACTACATCGAGGGCCGCACCAACTGGCAGACCGTTGACACTTCTCTTACCGGCGACGACTGGAACAACGCGGTATCGTCCGTGTTCCCCGGACTCGAGAATCCCGGCGCTCCCGTGTCCGACGAAGACGCGTCCGTACTCGTTATCAACAACTATCTGCCGTCCTCGTTCCTGCTCTCGACCGTCTACGACACCGAGGCCAAGACCTTCACGGTAGCTCCCAACAACTGCTACATCATATCCGTATGGGTCAAGACGCAGGACATCGAATCCGGCTCCGGCATCGAGCTGTCGCTGTTCAGCTACGACCCCGACGCGAAAGAGGACGAACGTAAGACCGAGCTGTCCTCCTTCACCAATATCAATACCGAGGACCTCGAATCTTATCGCAGCACCAATAACGGCGATTACACCGAATTCAGATTCGTGATCAAGGGCGCCAACGACAAGGCTACCCAGGTCGGACTCGAAGTGTCTTTCGGCAGCGGCAACTCGCTGTCGCCGTCCACGCACCTGTCCGGTTATGCGTTCCTGTCCACTATCTCGATAGAACATATCGATTACAGCGAATACTCCTCCGTCTCCACGAGCACGGTGGTCAAATCCGTATCGCTTCTGGGCAGCGCGCAGAATGCGGAGCTCTCCTCCAACGGATACTTCAACTTCATCGACGTAGCCGCGACCCAGTCGCAGTATGCCGACAGGACCGGTTCCGACGATCAGCCTCTCGAGATCTTCGACGAGAACGGCGATCTGGTCAACTTCCTCGGCGTGCCGACCGGTTGGACGATAAACAATTCCGACGCGCTCGACAGCGACGAGACCGCGGCGGGCATACTCGACATAACAAACGAAACGCTGCTCGCCAATCATCCCGAATTCACGGTCGGAGACGACTTCTACTCGTCTATGGACATGATCGGAGTGACCCCCGAGCTGTATCCCAACGTGCTTGCCATACACAGCCCCGACTACGTAGTCTACGAGAGCGACGAGATATCTCTTTCCGCCAACACCTACTACCTTGTCGGAGTATGGGTCAAGACCGACGGCAGCAGCACCGTGACCGTTTCGCTGAACGCCTCTACCGACAGCGAAGCTCTCACTACGTTCACGCCCGCGGATTCCGACTGGCATCATTATTTGTTCTATGTAAGAACGGGCTTTAACTCCGTAGACGCGACCCTGACTATCGGCGTAGCGTCCGAAGGCGTTACCGGCAGCACGAACACCGCTTACTTCGCGATGGCGAACTATGCGGCGGTCACCGAATCGGCTTACAACGCCGCTGAAGAGGCTGATACCGACAGCGATTACGTTACCGTAAGATCGTTCGTCGTGGATTCTTTCGACAGCGCCGGCTCCCTTTCCTCCGTCTCTGCTCCCGACAACTGGACCGGCAGCACCGTAGACGAAGACGCGAGCACCGAAGAGGACGACTTCGCAGGCGGAGTATTCAACCAGCGCGAAGGCGACTGGGACCGCCTCGGCATCGATCCCGACAGCGCCGAATATGCTGACATCGCGGCAAAACTGCGTGCCGACACAGCGACCGGCGATACCGTACTGGGCGACAACGTCCTCGTTATCAACAACAAGATCGCGGGAGCTTACAAGTTCACGTCTTCCGACGTCACTCTGTCCGGCGACACCTATTACAGGATAAGCATATGGGTGCTCACCTACGGACTTGACGAAGACGACACCGCGACGCTTTCGCTCAAACTGAACAACCTCTCCTACACGTTCGGCAGAGAGGAGCGCACCGAAGATGACGATATCGCGCGCAAAGTCAACACCTCGACCTATGCGGACGGAGCGGAAACGGTCGGAGACTGGACCTGCTACACCTTCTACGTTCACACCGAAAAAGACGTGACCCCCACCGCCAATATGACCGTGCAGCTCGGATTCGACGGCGCCATGATAGACGGATACGCGTTCTTCGATAACTTCTCGATCGATACGATAACTCAGGAAGAGTTCGAAGCCGCGACGGGCGACGATATGAGCGTTGCGACCAACTACTCCGTCACCTTCACTCAGGAAGACGCCGACGCGGAAGAAGATACTACCGACGAAGGCGGCGACGACACCCCCGCCAATACCGACCTCATCTGGGTATGGATCACGACGGGCATCATCGGCGCGATCCTAATCGTAGTCGTCATTGTCGTACTCGTCAAGAAGTACACGCACAGCAGACGCTTCACCACCAAGAAGAAGCCGACCGCTCCCGTGAACAGAAGCAACGACAGACGCGGCGACAACGACCGCAACAACTCCGGGGACAGGAGATAACGTAAAATAAAAGGATCGCCCGATCGGGCGGTCCTTTTTTCTCGCGGGGCGAATCATACTTTCACGCGACCGTTGATTGCTTTAAGGCTATGCGTACGCCGTCGACGTTGACGGCAAAACAGGGTAAGCGGCAATGCTCGTCCCGTCAGATACGGACTCCTCTCAAATCGTGCGCTGCCGTTCCGTAACGGGCTGCCGCAAGACCGAAAACGGTTCGGCAGATCGCGCTTATTTTCATAACGCAACGCCGCGCAAGTCAACGATCCGTTGCGTTATACTGCGAAACAAGTTATTATATGAGCGGACGATACGTCGATATCGGACAAAACAGGCGTTCCGAAAAATACGACCATCGAAGCCGCACGGAAAAGTCCGCCGCACATCCGAAAAACGGAAATAGCCGCGCAGGACGACGGAGGAAAGCATGATATTGAATACAGGCGCAAGGACAGACACTGTGCAATATTTTTCAGAATGGCTCTTGAAGCGATTCGAAGAAGGATTCGTCTATACCCGCAATCCCCTTTTCCCTCATAAGGTAACGAGATACGAGCTTTCGCCCGACAAGATAGACGCAGTACTGTTCTGCTCGAAAAATTACGCGCCGATCCTTCCTCGGCTCCGCGAAATAACGGACAAATACCGTACCTATTTCCACTACACCATCACTGCGTACGGCAAAGATATCGAACCGGGCGTCCCGTCGATAGACGAAAGCATACGCACTCTGTATGAACTCGAAAAGATCGTCGGTAAAAACAGGATATCGTGGAGATACGATCCGGTACTGCTCACCTCAAACTATACGCCCAAGCGGCACCTCGAAACTTTCGGCTACATGGCGGAAAAGCTCGCGCCGCATATAGACAGATGTATTTTCAGTTTTGTGGAAATGTACAAAAAGCTCTCGGTAAATATGCCCGAACTGATACCTATGACCGTGGCGGACAGGACCTTCATAGCGGAGGGCATGGGCAAGATCGCGGCAAGATACGGAATAAGGCTGCAGACTTGCGGAACGAACGGCGATTATTCACGGTTCGGGATACATTCCTCAGGATGCGTTACCGCAGAGATATTGGGAAAAGCCAACGGCTGCGAATTCAGATCGGTCAGGCATAAGGGAATGCGCGAAGGCTGTCATTGCATAGAGAGCCGCGATATCGGCGCATACGACACCTGCCTGAACGGATGCAAATACTGCTATGCAAACAAGAGCCCGCAGAAAGCGCGGAAAAATTACCGCCTGCACGACCCCGCGTCGCCTCTTTTGCTTGGGCATCTCGAAAAAGACGACGTGTTGATTTGCGGCGATCAAAGGAGTTTTTTACGCCCCGACGTGCGACAAATTTCCGTTTTCGACGACCTGTCGTGACCGCCGCGGGAACCCGCGAAAAGAACTTTTCGAAAGCGCTCCTCCCCTGTATCTGCCGACGATCGTCGCCGTCAACTCTTATCTTTTTCGATATACAACGTCTGTCCCAGAAAGACGGCGTTGTTTTCCAGCCCGTTGAGTTCGGCAAGCCGCGCTTCCGTTATCCCGAACGCGCGCGCCACGCTTGCCGCGGTGTCGAACGGTTTGACGGTATAATATATCCCGTCCCTCTTTTTGACTGCGAGTTTCATGCCGCAGAACACTTCTCCCGTGATATTGTTGTCCGCGACGAGAGTCGATTCGGGAACGTCGAATTTCCGCGCTATCGACGCCGCCGTATCTCCTTCCTTTACGGTATAAACGCTGTATTTCATAACTTTTTCCTCCGATAGATGATATTCCTCTTCTCCCGCGCATATGCCCGCAAAGCGCGCTCGCCGCGGCGGACAAAAGCGCGTAAACGCACGGAAAAAGGCAATTTAGCCTGACGCCCGGCATATAAATCATACGTATGAAGCGCGTTTTCAAGGCGTTCGCTCTCGTCACCGCGGTATCCGTGGCAACGCGGCTTATGTCTTTCCTGTTCAAGATCTATCTCTCGCGCGAACTGGGCGCCGAAGTTCTCGGTCTGTACCAGATCGTGATGTCCGTTCTGTCGCTGATGTCGTGCGTCGGCAGCAGCGGTCTGCCCGTCACTCTATCCAGATTCGTAGCCGAGGGCAAAGCGCTGGGCGACAGACGAGGCTCGGACGGGCTGACGGCGTTCTGCCTTTCCGTCTCCGCGGGAGCCGCGCTGCTGTTCACTCTCGCTTCGCTCGCGTTCCCGACTCTTGTTTCCGCAATATTTTCGGACAAACGCTGCGTTCCGATATTCTACGCCTGTCTGCCCCTGCTTCTGACCACGTCCGCTTACGCTACGCTCAGAGGCTGGTTCTGGGGCAATCGCAATTACGGCGTTTTCGCCGCGACGGAATTGCTGGACGAGATATCCAAGATCGTCCTGTCCGTACTGTTCATAAGCGGACTGTCGGCGGCTTTTGCCTCCGACAATGCGTACGCATACGCGCTGGTCGCGGGCGACGTGGTCGTCGTCGTCGTTCTCGCGGCGTGTTATTTCATATTCGGGGGACGCATCGCAAAGCCGCGCGGCGCGAAAAAAGTCGTTATGAGCGCGGCGCCGCTGACCGCCACCAGACTTGTAGGCAGCTCGATAAGCACGCTGACGTCGCTGCTTCTGCCCGCTCTTCTCGTTTCTTTGTACGGACTCACGACCGAACAGGCGACCGCGGAATTCGGCAGGGCTTCGGGAATGGTCATGCCTCTGCTGTTCACGCCCTCGTCGCTGACGGGTTCTCTAGCGGTCGTACTGATACCCGAACTGGCGTCGATGAGCGCGACCGGAAGCAAGTCCGCGATAGCCGGAACGGGCGCTCTTTCCGTGAAATTCGCAGCTGCGGTCAGCTCTCTGTTCTTCATCGTCTTCTGCTCGTGCGGAGTGCCGATAGGCGAACTTCTTTACGCCGATCCCAAGGCGGGCGAATATCTTACGGTCGCCGCCGCAGCCATGATACCTATGTGCGTCAACGGCATATGCACGTCCGTGCTCAATTCTTTGGGAAAAGAAACCCTGACCTTCGTGGGTCATACGGCGGGCGCAGTCACGCTTGCCGCCGTGATGTCGGCGGGAGTTGCGTTTTTCGGGATCTACGCCTACTTTATAGCGATGTTGGTCTCGCAGACTCTCACGCTCGGGGTAAATCTGTTTCTGATGTGCAAATATGCGGGACTCGAACACAAGGAGCTGCTCAAACTCACCGCGCAAATAGCCTTTGCCGCGATCTCGGCGTTCGCGCTGTCGCAAGCCGCGGATATGTTGGAAAATGCTCTGCCCGATCTTGCCACGATCGCGGTAACGGGCGTCGCGGCGCTTGCGTTCTGCGCGGCGTATCTGCCGCTCAGTTCCACGATCACGAAAGACGAAGTGCGTCTGCTGCTGAAAAAATAAACCGTCCGCGGCGCTCCTGCGACACGGAGCGCCGTGGACGGAAATGCCGTCAGGCAAATACCCCGTTATGCCGTTCCGTTTCCGTCGGCGGCTACGGACGCGGGCTCTTCGGCCTTGTTCTCAGGCTTTTTTCTGATATAGCCCGCCTTTTCGAGCACGGGTATCAATCGGATATAGATGACATATGTGACGATGCCGTTGAGGACGATCCACAGCGGCTGCGAGATCATCTTGGAGAGCATCATCTGGAGATACGGCGTTTCTATCCCCCACCCCTCACCTATTATCACTTTTGCCAAAGTATACGGATACAAGGAATACAGGCTCGCCGCCTCGGAGTCGCCTATCGGTATAACGAAGATGCTGGTCGTTTCGCCCAAAGCCGTCAGCCCGAGCGTACAGACCACAAAAGCGGTACCCGCCGTGGCGAGCAGTTTGAATACGATCCGCCAATTCGTATAACGATTGTACAGTCCCGCGATCATTGCCATCAAAGCGTTGGACAGTCCGATAAGTACGGAATACGGTCCCTGAGGCAAAAGAAGCCCCGGGATAAGGTCCGCAATGAACGCGACCGCGAATCCCTGCCAGGGACCGAGAATGAACCCCGACAGATAGCAGAACAGATATACAAGACTGATCCTGCCCAAATAAGTGCCGAACGACTGAAACGAACAAAGATTAAGCACCACACCGAGCGCTATAAAAATTGCCATATCAGCTATCCGTTGAGTTTTGCTGCGCATAAAGCACCTCCCGAATAAGTGATACGGCAGAGAGCCGACGTAAAAACACTGTCGCATGTCTTTCGCAGCGGACGCAACACAACACCGCAAGCTCGCGCTTTTCGTTTGAAGGCGACATCCCATCCCTCAACACTTAACGCGTCGTGTTTACTCTGCCGACACCTATGATACCACACCCCGAGGATATTGTCACCCGTTCGCGCAACGTAATACGGAATTTTCCGCGGCGTACACGAAACGTGGATGTTCCCTACGCTCTTTTGCGCCTTTGCGCATACTCCCGCGCTCCCCGCGCACAATAGCGGTATGTTGACCGCATTCGTCAGAACGCTCGTAATATATTTCTGTCTACTGGTGATACTGCGGCTGATGGGGAAAAAACAACTCGGAGAACTTCAGCCGTTCGAACTTGCGATAACGTTGGTCGCGGCGGACCTTGCGTGCATACCGATGTCGGACACTCAGGTCCCGATACTGTACGGATTGGTACCCATCTTCGCGCTTTTCATCGCCGAGTTCGTGATAACGCGCGCAGTCAAAGGCTCCGTCAGACTGCGCGGCGCCATAAACGGCAAACCGGTGATCGTCATTACCCCCGACGGGATCGACGCCGCGGCGCTGGACAAACTCGAAATGACCGTCGGCGATCTCAACGAAGCGTTGAGAGGCAAAGACGTCTTTACGCCGCAGCAGGTGAGCTACGCGATAGTGGAAACTAACGGCGATCTGTCCGTTATCAAAAACGAAAACTGCGAAACGCCGACCGAGATCCCCTACACTTTGATCTGCGACGGAAAAATGATGAAGGACAATATCGGCAAGTCGGGCTTCCCCGAAAGCGCGGTGCGCGATCTACTCGACGAGAACAGGCTCAAACCGAAACAGGTGCTGCTCATGACCTCCACCGGAGGCGAAGACTATTATATCCAACCGCGCAAAGGCAAATTCATAACGGGGACGGTGTGATGACGGGCTCGAAAACCAACAGGATCTTTTGGGTAAAGTTGGCGTTGGTATTGCTGCTGGCGCTCGCCATACCCGCGCTAGGCATAGTCGAACAGGTCTATATGAAAGACAGCTTCGACGAGCTCTGCGGCGATTGCCGCGAGATAATCGCCCTTCTGTCGGAAGGCGACGACGCGGGCGCATACCGCAAGACGCTCGATATGAAGGCGCGTTGGGAAAAGACTCGGGATATGCTCGAATTCATGTATCCCAACGCCGATATAAAAGAAGTAGCGCCGCAGATCGGAGAGTTGCAGGGCGACCTCGAAGCCGATCTCGCGGACGACGCGATCGCGCGTGCGAGAATGATAGAGAGCCTCGCCGAAAACAGCAAGAACCTGCTCGCTTTCAAATGGAAAAACATCCTGTGAGCCGTTCAACGCGTAACGCTTAAAAAATTTTAAACGAACCCGGGCGCCTAAACCCGCGCCCGCTTGCGTATCGGATCACTCTACCTTCTCAGCGTTTTCCCAACTTGGGGATCAGATACCTTCCGGTTTCGCTGAGCTTGTTTTCGGCGACCTGCTCGGGCGTGCCCTCGGCTATCACCGTACCGCCCGCGTCGCCGCCCTCGGGTCCCAGATCGATGATGTGGTCAGCCACTTTTATCACGTCGAGATTGTGCTCTATCACGACGACGGTATTGCCGTTGTCGGCAAACTTCTGCAATATCGATATCAGTTTCCTGACGTCGTGGGTATGCAGTCCGGTCGTAGGCTCGTCGAGGATATATATAGTCTTGCCCGTGCCGCGCTTGGACAGCTCGGTCGCAAGCTTGACGCGTTGCGCCTCGCCGCCGGACAGCGTGGTCGCGGGCTGTCCCAGTTTGATATACGAAAGCCCTACGTCGTAAAGAGTCTTTATCTTGTTGTATATCTGCGGTATGTTGCGGAAAAACTCGCACGCTTCTTCCACGGTCATTTCAAGCACGTCGTATATGCTCTTGCCCTTGTACTTGACCTGCAGCGTTTCGCGGTTATATCTTTTGCCTCCGCAGACTTCGCACGGAACGTAAACGTCCGACAGAAAATGCATTTCTATCTTGATGATGCCGTCTCCGCTGCAGTGTTCGCATCTGCCGCCCTTGACGTTGAAAGAAAATCTTCCCGATTTATATCCCCTTGCCTGAGCCTCGGGCGTCTTGGCGAACAGTTCCCTTATCGCGGTGAATACGCCCGTATAAGTCGCGGGGTTCGACCTCGGGGTCCTTCCGATCGGGCTTTGATCTATCCTGATGACCTTGTCGAGGTTCTCTACTCCGTCCACGCCGTCGCATTCCACGTCGGTCTCGCGCGCGCCGTTCAGCTTCGCCGCGAGCGCGGGATAAAGTATCTCGTTTATCAGACTGCTCTTGCCGCTGCCCGACACTCCCGTCACAGCCACGAATTTTCCGAGAGGGATCTTTACGTCTATGTTTTTGAGATTATTCTTGCGCGCGCCTCTTATGGTCAGATAATTGCCGTTGCCGGAGCGCCTTACGCCGGGGACGGCAATGCTCTCCCTTCCCGACAGATACGCGCCCGTGATCGACTTTTCGCACGCCATGACGTCTGCGGGAGTGCCGCAGACGACCACTTCGCCGCCGTTGACGCCCGCTCCCGGGCCTATGTCAACTATCCAGTCGGCGCGCGCCATCGTGTCCTCGTCGTGTTCGACGACTATCAGCGTATTGCCCAGATCGCGCAGTCTGCACAGCGTCGCGAGCAGTTTGTCGTTGTCGCGCTGATGCAGTCCTATGCTTGGTTCGTCCAGGATGTACAGCACGCCCATCAGCCCGCTGCCTATCTGTGTGGCGAGCCTTATGCGCTGTGCCTCGCCGCCCGAAAGCGTGCCCGCGGACCTGCCCAGCGACAGATATCCCAAGCCCACGTTGCGCAGGAAATTGAGCCTTGCGTCTATCTCTTTCAGTATCTGGTCGGCGATGATCTTCTCGCTCTTGCCGAGCTCGAGCCGCGCGAAAAAGTCTATGAGTTTGACTATGGACATTTCGCACAGTTCCCAGATATTCTTCCCTCCGACGTAGACGGAGAGCGCTTCGCGCTTCAATCTCTTACCGTGGCAGACGTCGCAGGGGACGTCTTTCATGTACCGCTCGATCTCCATCTTTACGTAATCGGAATTCGTTTCCCGATAGCGGCGGCGCAAATTGGTGATGACGCCCTCGAAATTGCGCGTAAACGACGCCTTGAAATTGGCGGAATCGAACTTGTATTCTATCTTGGTGCTGTCGCCGTACAGAATTATGTTCTGCACGCTCTCGGGAAGCTCTCTGAACGGAGTGCGCAGACTGAACCCGTACTTACGGCTGAGAGAGTTGAGCGCCGAAGCGGAGATCTTGCTCGAATCCAGAAACCACCCCGTGACGTCGACCGCGCCTTCGGCAAGACTTTTGTCCCATTTGACGACTTTGTTGACGTCTATCTCCTGCGTAAAGCCCAATCCGCTGCACTTGGAACACGCTCCGTAGGGCGAGTTGAAAGAAAACAGCCTCGGAGTAAGCTCTTCGATGCTGACGTCGCAGTCGGGGCAGGCATAACGCGTGGAATACAGGACCTTCGTCCCGTCCGTTTCAACTTCGACCAGCCCTTCGGCGAGTTTGAGCGCATTTTCCAGACTGTCGGTAAGTCTGCGGTTTATCCCTTCTTTGAGAACGAGTCTGTCCACGACGATGCCTATGTCGTGCTTCTTCTTTTTGTCCAGATCGATCTGTTCGTCGAGTTCGCGGTCCTGCCCGTCGATCACGGCGCGCATATAACCATTTTTGCGCAGCTGCTCGAGCTGTTTGCCGTACTCACCCTTGCGCCCCCGTACGATGGGCGCGATCACCCTTACCTTCGCGCCTTCGGGACCCGCCAGCACTCTGTCCGCTATCTGGTCTACGGTCTGCTGATCGATCTTCTTGCCGCATACGGGACAATGCACTTCGCCCGCTCTGGCATAGAGAAGGCGGAGATAGTCGTATATCTCCGTGACGGTGCCGACCGTGGAGCGCGGGTTGTTGGACGTGGTCTTCTGATCGATCGAGATCGCGGGCGAAAGCCCGTCGATGTAATCCACGTCGGGCTTGTCCATCTGCCCCAGAAACTGCCTTGCATACGACGACAAACTTTCGATATACCTTCTCTGTCCTTCGGCAAAAATGGTGTCGAAAGCGAGCGACGACTTGCCCGAACCGCTGAGCCCCGTGAACACGACCAGCTTGTCGCGCGGTATGGAAACGTCTATGTTTTTCAGATTGTGGACCCTTGCCCCTTTTACGAAAATATTCTCTCTCATTGCTCAGTTGTCCTCCGATGCGCCGTTCAACGGCAAATATACCCCTCCGAAAGACTATTGTCAAGCGCTCGAAACTTATCCGCGCTTCTTCCCCCCCGATTCTTCTATGCGCTTTTTTATCGCGGCGACCTGTTCGCGGTAACGTATCGCCAATTCGAAATCCAGACTTGCCGCGGCGACCTTCATCGCGCTCTGCACGCGGTCGAGTTCCTTATAAAGCTCTTTTACGCTCTTTTTGTCGCCGTCGCCGTCTTCGGATATCTTCTTCGTTATCTCCAAAGTGTTCGTGACCGGTTTGACGATCGTCCTGGGGATTATGCCGTGTTCGTCGTTGTAGCGCTTCTGTTTCTCGCGCCTGCGGTCGGTCTCGTCGAGTGCGCGCCTCATCGATCCCGTGATCGTATCCGCATACATGACGACTTTTGCCTCGCTGTTACGCGCCGCCCTGCCTATCGTCTGTATCAGCGAAGTTTCGCTTCGCAAAAATCCTTCCTTGTCCGCGTCGAGTATAGCAACGAGCGTGACCTCGGGCAGATCCAGTCCTTCCCTGAGAAGATTGATGCCCACGAGTACGTCGAAGTCGCCTCTGCGCAATCCGGCTATTATCTCTATACGGTCCAGAGTATCCACGTCCGAGTGCATGTATTTTACGCGTACGTGTTGTTCTTTCAGATATTCGGTAAGACTTTCCGCCATCTTTTTCGTAAGCGTTGTGACCAGCACTCTGCCGCCCTTTTCGGTCTGAACGTGTATCTCGGACAGCAGATCGTCTATCTGCCCTTCCACGGGGCGCACCGTCACTTCGGGATCGAGCAGTCCCGTCGGTCTTATGAGCTGTTCCACCACCTGCCCCGCCTCTTTGAGTTCGTACGGCCCCGGCGTCGCGGAAACGCAGATCATCTGTCCGACCCTCGCGTCGAATTCTTCGAAACGCAGAGGTCTGTTGTCATACGCCGACGGCAGTCGGAATCCGTAATCCACGAGGTTGACTTTGCGCGAGAGATCGCCGTTGTACATCGCGCGCAGCTGCGGCAGAGTCATATGGCTCTCGTCCACGAAAAGAATAAAGTCTTTCGGGAAAAAGTCGAGCAGCGTATAAGGCGGCTGACCGGGACTGCGGCCGTCGAAATAGCGGGAGTAATTCTCTATACCGCTGCAATAGCCCATCTCGCGTATCATCTCTATGTCGTAACTGACGCGTTCTTTGAGCCTTTGCGCTTCGAGCAGTTTGCCGTCCTCCTCGAACTTCTTCACGCATTCGACCATATCCCTGCCGATCTTTTCCAGCGCGCGCTCTTTTTTTTCTTTTTCCACCACGTAATGGCTCGCGGGATAGAAATTGACGTGTTTGAGCTCGCTTATCGGCTTTGCGGTCAGCGGATCGAACTGGACTATCTTTTCGATCTCGTCGCCCCAGAACTCGACTCTCACCGCTACTTCCGAGCTGTCCACGGGGAACACTTCGACGACGTCTCCCCTTACGCGGAAACTCGCGCGGTCGAACTCTATGTCGCTGCGCTTGTACTGTATCTCGATCAGTCTGTCTATCAACTCTTCTCTGTCGATCGTCATGCCGGGACGCAGCGATACCGCCATCGAGAAATATTCGAGCGGCGCGCCGAGTCCGTAAATACACGAAACGGAAGCGACGACAATGACGTCCCTGCTCTCGCACAGCGCTCCCGTGGCGGAGTGACGGAGCTTGTCTATCTCGTCGTTTATCGAAAGGTCCTTTTCGATATAAGTGTCAGTGCGCGGGATATACGCCTCGGGCTGATAATAATCGTAATAGGAAACGAAATATTCGACTCTGTTGTTCGGAAAAAATTCCCTGAATTCGTTGCAAAGCTGCGCGGCGAGGGTCTTGTTGTGAGCGATCACGAGAGCGGGACGATTCAGCTGTTTGATCACGTTCGCCATCGTGAACGTCTTGCCGCTGCCGGTAACGCCGAGCAACACCTGCGTACGCAGTCCGTCGCGCACGCCTTCGACGAGTTTCTCTATCGCCTGCGGCTGATCCCCGCACGGCTCGAATTTACTGTGCAGCTCGAACATGATTCAACCGAACAGCAACGTAAGCACCCTCACCAACGTGACCGAAAGTATCGCGCCGGCGACGGTCAGTACGATCTTGAATTTTATCGCGCGTCTTTCGCTCTCTATCTGACGGGCAAAAGCGTAGCCGTTCTGGTGCAGCGTAAAACAGAACACGCGCTCTCCCTTCTTCTCGGTGTCTATCAGTTCGAAATAATCCTCGAGGACCAGGGTTTTAAGACACGGCTCGAGATCTTCGCGGCGGAAGTCCTCCTTGAACGATATGTCGGTAAGGAGTTCCGTCGGAGTCATCAGGCACTTGCCCTCCGTCTTGACGGCCTTGGAATAGACCGCTTTCATTATGAGTTTCTCTTTTCTGCTGAGCACGGTTATCCTCCTAAGCGAGCGCGAAGTGCATTATCAGCGCGACTATCACTCCGCCGATGACGCCTCCGACGATCCCGCCTATCAAGCCGAACACGAGCGCGCTTTTCGAACTGCCCGCGATCTTTCTTATCTGTTTTCTGAATCCCGCATCCTTGTTGTCGAACACTACCACGGGTCTGCCGACGGCGTCCGCTTTCACCACGGTGGCGGCGTCGTCGCTTCTAAGACTGAGCGCCTTCAATTCGGCATTGAAAGCGCGTCCTTTGACGGTCACGGTACAACAGACGGAAGAACCGTCGTCGTATTTTTTCTCGGCGTATCCTCCGAATACGAGTTCCGTCATGGCGGCGGTGCGCTCGCTCTCCCCTCCCGCGGCGGCGTCGAGGTCCTCGCGGTCGAAGACCCCGTATTTGCCTTCCTTCACGTTGTCGCAAAGGTACGAAAGCAGTCTGAGCGCGCCGTCGGTCATTTATCTCTCCACGCGGATGACGTTTCTCACGCCGATCACGTTGCCGAGTCTGCCTATCTCTTCGATCGCTTTCTGCATATCGAATTCGCGCGTCTTGTGGGTGACGAACACTACGGGGATTATCTCCTTGCTGTCCGCCTGCCGCATCTGGCTTATCGACACCTTGTGCTTTTTGAACACGGCGGCGATATCGGCGATGACACCGACCACGTCGTGTACGTCAAGTCTGATGTAATATTCGCTCTCGTAGTCGTACTCTATGTCCGATTCAGTCATGCTTACGTTCATCTCCGAGTAGCGGGCGTGCTTCTCCTGTCTGGCGCAGAAGACTATGTCGCTGACGATCGCGCTTCCGGTCGGCAGAGCTCCCGCTCCCCTTCCGTACAGCATGATATCGCCCACGTTGTCGCCGACGAGGAACACCGCATTAAACGAATCGTTCACGTTGGCGAGCGGATGATCCTTGGAAAGGAACACGGGCGTGACCCTCGCCTCGATCTTTTCGCCGCGGCGCTTGGCGATCGCGAGAAGCTTGATGACGAAGCCGAGTTCGCGCGCCACGGCTATATCCGTCTTCGTGATGTTCGTGATCCCCTCTCTGGATATGAGTTCTACGGGAAGACGCTTGTTGAACGCAAGCGAAGAGAGAATGGACAGCTTATAGCTGGAATCGTATCCCTCTACGTCCGCGACCGGATTTGCCTCGGCGTAACCGAGCGCCTGAGCGTCTTTGAGCACTTCGGCGTAATCCGCCCCCTCCTGCGTCATCTTGGAGAGGATGTAATTGGTCGTGCCGTTGATGATAGCCTTTATCTCCATTATGGAATTGGCCTGCATCGCCTGGGTCATGACGCGTATGATCGGCATGCCGCCGCCCGTGGTAGCCTCGTAATAAAGCCCCGCGCCCGTTTTGGCGGCAGCCTGTTCGAGTTCCACCCAGCTTTTTGCGAACATCTCCTTGTTGGAAGTGACGATGCTCTTGCCCGCTTCGAGCGCCTTGATCAGGAACGTGCGCGCAGGTTCGAGTCCGCCCATGCACTCCACGACGATATCCACGTCGGGATTGTCGCATATGTCGTCGATGCTGTCCGCGCATATGCTCGTATCCAGTCCGTATTTGAGCACCTTATCCTTGAATTTGTCGAGTACGGCGACGACCGTCAGGTCGACTCCGTATTCGTCGGCTATCTGCTTTTTCTTCTCGAGCAGTATTTCGAGCGTACCGCCTCCTACCACTCCGAGTCCGAGTATTGCGACTCCTGCTTTTTTCATATATTTCTCCTTCGTGCCGTCAGGCAAAATCATTTCATTGCGTCGGCGTGCTTGTCCGCGTCGGTTTTTTCGTGCCCGTGTCGGTTTTCCGCGCCGTATCTCTTTTTGTTGCCGACCGTGCCGGCGTTGACGTCGTACAGTATCTTCAACCCTTTCAGGGTCAGCGATCTGTCCACTATATCCAATATCTTTTCTCCGCCCGTCTGTACCAGCTGGCTCAGACCTCCTGTCGCGACGACTTTCGCATTCGCAAGTCCGCTCTCGCCGCGGAGTTTTTCTATTATGTATTTGACCAATCCCGTAAAGCCGTAAATGATGCCCGCCTGCAGATTGGATTCCGTAGTCCTTCCGACTATGGTCTCGGGACGCGTAAGTTCCACATTGGTCAGTCTCGCGGTGTTGTTGACGAGAGATTCCATAGCGGATTTTATACCGGGAGCGATGCACCCTCCGAGGAATTCGCCTCTTTCCGATATGAGATTGAACGTAGTCGCGGTCCCGAAGTCCACGACTATGCACGGTCCTCCGTACAGCTTGTAAGCCGCGACGCTGTTGACGATCCTGTCCGCGCCGACTTCCTGAGGATTGGTGTATTTTACGTCAAGTCCCGTCTTGATCCCCATACCCACACTGATGGGTCGTATGCCGATATAGTATTCGCAGGCGTGTTCTATCGTGTAATTTACCGACGGGCACACGCTGGACATGATCACGCCGTCTATGTCTGCGAAGGTGATGTTCTTGCCCGCAAAGAGCGAACTCATCACAGCGCCGAATTCGTCGCTGGTACGCTCGACCTTGACGGACATACGCCACGACTGCACCAGCTTGCCGCCGTTGTACACGCCCATTTTGATATTCGTATTCCCGACGTCAATCACCAGAAGCATCGGATCGTCCCTCCCGCGCCGTCACCGCATATACCACGGGAGGCGTAAGCAGCGTAAACGCTATTATCTCTATCACGAAATTTATCGATATCATGCCCATCATGAATTCGGGCGTTATCGCGCTGTCCCCAACGGTCTTGCCTCCGTAGAGCAGCCATATCATGCCCAGCACGGTCGCGGTATTCGTCACCACTCCCACGGCGGCCGCAAAAGCGTCTATCGCAAGCTTCGCCGCTTTACCGGGTCGGTTTTTGTCGGGTCGTCCTTTTGCGCCGGCGATCGCCAGACACAACCGTTGCACCGCTCTCGCCGCGACGGGCGCGAGTATCCTCGGCAGTATCGACACGAGCGGGTTGCGGAACAGCGGCGCGGTAGGATTGCCCGCTCCCGTAGTAAACGCGCCTATCAGCGATACGAGTCCCATAAACAGTCCTCCCGCCGCGGCCGTTTTGAAATCCTGAGTCAGAGCCAGCACCAATACCGGCAGCAACGTCAGAGCTATCGTCGCGCTCCCGAAACTGATCGGCATCAGACCGAACAATATGATGAGCGCAAGACCGACAGCGGTCACCGCTATTCTTTTCGATCTCTTCATATAACCTCGCTTGGGCTTGCACGGCAATACCCATCAAGACTGTATTTTGATTTTTACGTACGGCGCCCGAGGCTGCCGCCGTTTTTGATATTGTATCAAAATTTTGCTCAACTTTCAACCGATTAAGCCCCGATATCGCAGATTTGACAATATTTGCGCGATCGGTCGCGCGAAAATAACGCGAATATTCGCGCGAAAAGCATTAAAATCGATACCGAAACGTATGCCCGATCTTTTCGAGCGCATATCCGCTTTTTCGGCGGATATCGCGGGCGCTGCCGTTTCCATGCCGATCGCGCGCTTTTACCGAATCGGGACGCGGCGGCGGATCGCCGTATCCCGCAAACCGTTGCGGCAGAGCCCCTGCGCTCCGTCCTTTCAACTTTTTTCGTGCGGGTGTGCGTTATACGTTCATTATCGTCACGAAATACGCCAACACGGCGCAATAGAGGGCCGCTGCCGAAGCGACGGCGGCGACGATCCTCGCCAACGCGTCTTTGAAACATAAAACCGCGGCGGCGATCCTCAGCGCAGCCGCCGTTATCGCGAAAACGAGCGCCGCCTCGAGCGAATGCAGGGAGAAAAAAGTAAAGCTCCACAGAGCCCCCGCCACGCCCGACGCGATCACGGCGACCGATCGCGAGGTCTTCTTCCCTACCATCGCCCTGCACAGCACGACGACGTCGCAGGTATAACAGACCGCCCAAAGCGCCGTCATGGCTCCCGAAGAAAGAGCGAACGAGGGGAGTTCCAACCCCAGATACCAATCTCCTATGCGTACGGGAGCTGCGGAAGCCGCCGCATAGACCAAAACGATAGCGAGCGCGGCGGCGGACGCCCACAGCGTCTTTATAGCCTTCATACAACAACTTATTCCGACCGCGACGTTTTATGCCCGGACGGTCACCTTATCTTCCGCAAAGGCGGCTGCGTCCGACCCGCGATTCCGATCCGTTGTTTTTGTCATACGACAGGTATCCCGCAAGGCGTAAAAAATCCCGACCGAAGTCGGGATATCACGTACCGTTTGTCACTCTGCGGACGCACCGTCCGCGCCGTTCCGCGCCGCCGCGTCGTATTTTTTTCGGTAAGCGCGGAAGTTGAATACCTCCCACACGGTGTCGACCACTCCGACGGGCAGGACCGCACAAAGGCAGAAATTCCAATACATATCCGGATAAACCGCCACGAAAGTCACCCACGCTATGAACATCGCGGGCGTCACGATCATCTTCCAGATCCTGTAAGGAAGAGGCTTCGGCGACAGATCCAGCCACCATGTGAGGAAATTGTATTTTTTCATATCTCTATGATAGCACCGCGGCAAAGCTTTGTCAACGCCGCCGAGCCTACGATCCCGCCGTCGGCGGTCGCGGATCTCCCGACGCGCGAAAAAGCGGCAAAGCCTTTGCGCCTTGCCGCCGTCGGGCGTATACGCCTTTGCGGTATGTATTACTTGCAGCCGCAGTCGTTGCAGCCGCCGCAGCCGCAGCAGCTGAGCGCTACGAGTATCGGGATTATGTTGCAGCCGCCGCAGCCGCAAGAGCTCTTGCATCCTCCGCAGCACAGCATGAGCAGGATAATCCACAGGCAGTCGTTGCCACCGCCGAACCCGCATTCGTTAAAATTGTTCATATCTGAGACCTCCCGTATGATTGAGCGGCTTGACCGCTCTTACTAATTCACAATACGCATTTCCGCCGCAAAGTGTTACTTCTCGCCAAACGTTTGACAATCACTATCAAACTGCCTATAATCATTAATGCACAAAACGGCGCGCGTGCGCGCTTTTACGGAGCGAATTTATGGCACAGCTTACTATGGACAAACTCGTGGCTCTCTGCAAAAGCAGGGGCTTTATCTTCCCCGGGAGCGAGATCTACGGCGGTCTCGCGAATACGTGGGACTACGGTCCGCTCGGCGTGGAGTTGAAAAACAACGTCAAACGCGCGTGGTGGAAAAAATTCGTACAGGAAAATCCGCTCAATACGGGCGTGGACTGCGCGATACTTATGAATCCCAACGTATGGGTCGCAAGCGGACACGTCGGAGGATTTTCCGATCCTCTTATGGACTGCAAGAGCTGCAAATCGCGTCATCGCGCCGACGATCTGATCGAAGATTATATGCGCCGCAAAGGCATCGAAGAGAGCATCGCGGGATGGGATAACGCGCAGATGGAAAAGTACATCGCCGATCACAAGATCCCCTGCCCCGTATGCGGCAAGAGCGATTTCACGGGAGTGAGGCAGTTCAACCTTATGTTCAAGACCTTCCAGGGCGTGACCGAGGACACTGTCAGCACGCTGTATCTCCGCCCCGAGACCGCGCAGGGCATATTCGTCAATTTCCTCAACGTGCAGCGCACTTCCCGTCTTAAAGTACCGTTCGGCATCGGTCAGATCGGCAAAAGTTTCCGCAATGAGATAACTCCCGGCAACTTCATCTTCCGCGTGCGCGAGTTCGAGCAGATGGAGCTGGAATTCTTCTGCAAACCCGGCACCGATCTCGAATGGTTCGGGTATTGGAAAAATTTCTGCAAGGACTGGCTGCTCGGTCTGGGCATAAAGGAAGAGAACCTCAAACTCCGCGATCACGATCCCGAAGAGCTTGCGTTCTACTCCAACGCCACGACCGACTTCGAATTCAGATTCCCGTTCGGATGGGGCGAGCTGTGGGGCGTCGCGGACAGGACCGATTACGACCTGAAAGCGCATATGAACACCAGCGGCAAGAGCCTCGAATACCTCGATCCCGCGACCAACGAGAAATACGTGCCCTACGTCATAGAACCGTCGCTCGGCGTCGAGAGAATGGTCCTCGCTCTTCTGTGCAACGCATATGAGGAAGAGGAACTCGAAGGCGGCGATACGCGCGTGGTCATGCATCTTCACCACGCGATCGCGCCTTACAAAGTCGCAGTTCTGCCGTTGCAGAAAAAGGCGCTCGGAGAAGAAGCCGAAAAGATCTACCGCGAACTGGCAAAGAAATTCTCCTCCACTTACGACGAAACGGGCAGCATCGGCAAGCGCTACCGCAGACAGGACGAGATCGGCACGCCGTATTGCGTTACCGTAGACTTCGAAACCGTGGAAAACGGCACCGTCACGGTACGCGAACGCGACTCCATGGCGCAGGTAAGGATACCCGTGGACGGACTCGCCGAATATCTGGAAAAGAATCTCGTTTACTGATCGGGATCTACGCGAAGGCGCGCACATGAAGTGCGCGCCTTTTTGCCGCCCTGTTGCAGCAGCCGCCGTTTTCGGCTATAATTACCTCGGAAGGATCGCCTCCGCGACCGCGGCATACCGCCGCAGAATTCGGATCGAAACGATCCCGCATGAAAAGGAAAGAAATGAACGAAGAACGATTTACAGGCAAAGCGCTGATATACGACGAATACCGCCCGTCGTATCCTCCCGAAGCTGTGACGCGGATATTGAAAGAGATCTCCTCGGACGAGCCGCCGATCGCAGCCGACGTCGGTTCGGGCACAGGTAAATTCGCCCGACTGTTGCTGCAACGCGGCTGTAAAGTCTTCTGCGTGGAACCGAATGCCGATATGCGCGCCATAGCGGAAAAAAATCTGAGCGGATACGACGGCTTTGCATCCGTGGCAGCAAGCGCAGAACATACCTCTCTCCCCGACCGATCGGTAGACCTTGTGACCGCGGCCCAGTCTTTCCATTGGTTCGACCGCGCGGCGTTTGCCTCGGAATGCGAAAGGATATTGCGAAAGGGAGGCAAAGCCGCCCTGATATGGAACGGCTACGACACTTCAAGCGACAAGGCGATCGCCTTGAAAGAGCTTTGCGCCGCATACTGTCCGGGGTTCAAAGGCTTTTCGGGCGGCGCTCGCACCGACCGCTCTTTCGACGACTTCTTTTCCGATTACGAAACGAACGTCTTCAACGGCGAGATCACTTACGACCTGCGGTCGTTCACGGGCAGATGTATGTCCTCATCGTATTCTCCGTCTTCCGATACGCCCGCTCATGCGCAGTTCCGAAATGCGTTGGAGCGGTTTTTCGATTCGAACGCAAAAGACGGGATCCTCGTAATGCCGTTGATCACCGTCTGTCATTGCGGCTCCGTGCGCAGCCGCCTCTGAACCGGTCTTTTCATGATAACTGCCGCTCCTGCGGAGTCCGTCCGCGCGAAAGGGCAGCGACGCGATAAGCGCAATTCGGCTCTTAAAAATACTTCCCCGAGCCGCGCGGAACACGCGTAACTTCCCGTTCGCAAACACGCTGCGATGCCCTGCGGCAAGCCTCGTTTTAATCCCGACAGAGCGCCACCCGAACGACGAACAGAGCCTCGAATAAATCTAATATCAGCCCGCGAATTTCCGCCGTATATAAAGAAAAACTCGCCGCCCGACGATCGGCTCGGCGATATGCCGCGGGATCCGACCCGGACGAGAGTCGGGTACGGTAAAACTCTCCTTGTTACGATGATCAATAAACGGTTCCGTATCCGTTCGTCAAAAACGATCGACAAAGTTCATCTGCGATCGCGGCATAAAAAAGGCGACCAAAAGGTCGCCGATCATTTTGTATTCGCTTATCGATCCGAGGTCCGTTTGCGACGGATATCGACGCCTCCGCATCCGGCATATGAGAGGCGCGGGCCCGTAAAAGACCGTTTGCGCAATGTCTCAGAGCGTTCCGCCGTCTGCGAACCGCGCCGTTACGCCCTTGGGTAATGCGGAAATGTGCTTTACCGTTCGCGCTCCGCGACGGGGCTGTCGTAACTGCGCTTTTTCTCGAACGTGACTTTCTTGGACAGCAGATTGACGTATGTGGTCATATATCCCGCCCTCATCCAAGCGCGCGAGATTGTATGCGTGTCCGTGTTGCTCCAATAAGCGCGGTAATTGTATGCGGACGGAGGAAGTTTCCCGCCTACGAGTTCCTCTATCTGCTCGAACGAAAGCGTTACGCTGTCGCCGCCGTGTTCATGCAGAAAATCCGCGAGAAAACGGTATTTGCCCTTGATGCCGATCTCGAACACGGGCTGTTTCTCTCTCGTTCTCGTCTGCCGAGGCTGAACGGGAGCTTCCGCAATACGCTTTTCAAGCAGCTCCTCCACCTTGTCGAGTCTGCTCTCCAAAGCCTCGATCCTCAACATCAATTCGGAAATATCGTCCTCTAACATATTCTCCTCCCGCGCAAAGCGCTCATATTACGATCGTCTGTTTCTTTTATTT
>ERZ1090880.426-NODE-426-length-23231-cov-8.398731_pt1 | contig 23231 bp, 29 predicted proteins | sample MGYA00478471_ERZ1090880 | MGnify/ENA primary metagenome ERZ1090880 (study PRJEB33644, sample SAMEA5815734) | chicken gut metagenome | biome: Chicken; feature: Gastrointestinal Tract; material: Caecum | place: Ireland | collected 2019-01-01 | study: A study of the... | reverse complement strand
CATATCAGGAGAAAGTCCTGAAAGCAAGGCTCCAGTCATTGGGAGTTCCGACAGAGGATCTCGACATCTAAAACGGATACAAAGGGAGGGCGGGCTTGCCACCGCTCCCTCACACAAAAAGAATAACATAGATATTAAAATAAATCAATATCGTTAAAAAGAAGGGAAAAATTATGGAAAATAATAATCTTTATTTTGCATCGATAGACAATTTTGATAAAGACGGGTTTGGAACAAGAAGCGGCTGGGGATTTTATGTATCTGCTGAAAAATGCAAACCGTTTACCGTAAAAGCCGCACAAGAAATTTTGAAACTGGCTATAGCTGAGCATAACAAGCGTTTCGGGGAAAATGCAGATTTTAATTATGTATGTGTTAAGATGGAAAACGGAAAAGGCGAATACTGGCGTGACAAGAACCTTCTCCGCATCTGGAAAGATGATCTGCCAGTATATGAAAATAATAACGGCGTTATTTGCCGCGATTCTGCGGCATTGGCTGATTGTCTAATGTAAAAGAGTAGAAGCATAATATTTACATTTATCCCCGGAGCCATAAAGCCCCGGGGCAAATTTTTACGCTCTTGCGATATATGCCGAGTGGACGAATCCGTAAATGCGCCCGTCAATCCGGATGTAATACCACAGCGACCCGTCTGCCGCATTTACGCTATCACAGACATCGACCAGGTTGCCGTAGCCCAGCTTCGGCCAGGACTGAATGTTCGGATTTTCTTCTCCAGCCCATGATCTGACATTCAGGACATCGGCTGTTACCTTGCCGACCCACTGCGGGGTACGGTTTAGGCTGCCGGAGTTGGAACTTCCAGCAGCCGGAGCAGACGGCGCAGTATCATAGACCACATAATCTTCGTGCATATAACCGATACCATAACCGGCCACATTCACATGCACCCACTCTCCAGACTTCTGGCCGTCAACCTCGAAGCGCTGTCCTTTGTTCAGCGTGCCGTAGCTTCCGTAGTTGGTTCCGGGTCCTTTTCTCACATTGACAGAGTTTCCGCCACAGGTGGCCGTGCCTGTAGCTTTCCAGGTGCTGGAGGCCGCTACGGGTTTCTTGATGACCTGTCCCACGTTAATCACATCCGGATTGCCGATGCCGTTATAGGCTGCCAGATCAGATACGGAAACTCCCATCGCCGCTGCAATTTCGGACAGGGTATCCCCCTTCTGGACTATATATGTATCTCCGGAGACATTTACACTACCACCGCTTCCGGATGACTGTCTCGGACGGCCAGACACGACAATAACAGTATGGCCTTTTGTTTTTGTCACCAAGACATCTCCGTTATATAACTGGGATTCTGACGACACACTGAACCGCTTTTCAAAAAGCCCGGATGCTTCCAGCGCCGAAGCCAGATTACCGGTGTAAATATCGCCAACGTCCTTTCCCGTCGCCTGATAAATGCATGCCCTTACAAGGGATGAGCAATCCGCTTCACATTTTGTCTTGATTGCTGCAAGCGATCCGTATTTTTTAAGCTGTGTCATCACAGTATCGCGCTGGTTCTGATCGTAACCAATGTTGGGGTTATCACATGCCTGCTGCATAGCTGTGGCAATCTTTTCGGCCACATCCGCACTTTTCGGCCGCAGGGCATACCAGCCTTTGCTGTGCATATAATACGCCTGGGTAGATACTTCGTTACCGCTCTGATCTCCAGCGGCCCCGCCTGCAATGTTTCCGTTTTCGTCAATTCTTGCTGACCCGAATATAACTCCCATATTACTCTTCCTCCTTCTTATATTTTGTGCGATCCCATATTGCTTTTAATTTCTCCCAGCCGCCGGTCGCCACAAGATAAACCAAAAACGCCGCGATCAGAGCGGCCACAATGTAATACCAGGCCACCAGCATATTGTAATAAGTGCACAGCAGCAGCATGGCCACTATGCACAGGACTGCCGCAACGGCCAGCGCCACTACGTTGGTTTGGATATTTTTGATCCCCGGCAGCTCCTTAACGACCTGCACGATCAGAGACGTTAAAAACGCCAGGACGCCGACCAAAATTAAAAATCCTGTCATATACTGCATAATTGTTTCAAACATTATCTACTCTCCTATCTGATAAATGCTACTACAGCGGCTACAAGGCCGCTTCCAATCGCTGCCGCAACCGCCCCCAGAATGCCGGTTTTTAAGGTGCCCCAGTTCTTTGCCGGCGCTTTTTCCAGCGCGTCGACCCGGGTGACCATATCGCCCTGCTTTTCGGCCAGATTGCCGACACTGACCGTTAATTCCCGGACAGAGGCCGTGAGGTCTGCCAGCTGCTGTACATTTTCTTCCAGCAGCTCCAGGCGCTTATTGGTGCGCTTGTGTTCCTCTTCCATCCGCCGGGAAAATTCCTCATGCTCCGGACGCGTGATAAAATCATCCATCCTGTCACTCTCCTGCCACTACAAAATACTGTCCGATCAGCGCTGACGGCGCAAAATACAAGGTTTCTTTCTGTCCGTACATGGATTCGGGATCTGCAACACCACCACGCTGGCACAGGTAGACGGTATCGCCCTCTTTGTAATACTTGCCGTACTCATACTCCATGCCGGACGTTGTCACGGTATCCGGCACGGGGATCGGGTCCTCCAGCGTACCGGCTTCGCTACCGGATTCCAGAGCCACCCACAGGGACGGCGCAACGCCGGGCTCCCAGCCCTCCTGTGACGTATGCTCCTGCAGCGATTTGTAGAGGATGCCGTTGTATACCGCTCTGTCTCCCTGCTTGTACAGCACGCCATACGCATAGGCCGGATACAATGCCTTGACCGTCAGCGCCTGCTCATCGGACAGGTAGGTGATTGCCGTTTCTACAGTAGGCGCTTTTATCTCTGCCTCTGTTAGCTTGCGCAGGCCAAATTCTACTTTGATTTTTCCGTTCTGATCAGTGATACGGAAATGCGGATTCCCCAGCGCCATGTTCTTGTATGTGCCGGATATCAGCACTCCATCCGAAATCTTCACCTCTGCCAGATTTTCCTGCGTCAGTTTTTCGGCCAGCGTTTCCAGATCGGCATACGCGCCAATGTAAGTCGTGATTCCGCTTATGCTCGCGCCCGGCTCGATCTCGATTTCCTCCTGATTTTTCAAAATCAGCTTTTCCATTGATGCTCCTTCCTGCCGCTCTCCGGCGGCTTAAATAATAAAATACACAGCAAAGCGCACCCCGCAGGATGCGCTTTGACATGGATTTTATGAGGCTAAATAGCAATTCATGGTTAGCAAACCCGGTCTTATATGGTAATTCTGAAGAAAGAGTCAGCGATGTCATTGACAATTTTTCAAAGGATTTGCCGGACAATTCTTTCTACAAATTCACCATTCAGGTCACCTTTGTTCACCCAGTTTTGGGCGGCGGCAACAAAAATTTCATTGGAGCCAAGACTGGCGATGCATATGAATGGCAAATCGCAATCGACTATGCGCATGATAATCTCTTCTTTCGCAGAAAGAACGGTGGCACATGGCACGATTTTAAAAGAATTAACGCTGTATAGACCCAGGATTGAGCCTAAACAGCGGAAACTTCTCGTTCAGGAATTAGAACCTATCAAATATATTGGATCAAGCCATGTTCCATTATTTTTTCTCAGATAAATAGGAACGCTTCCGTAAGACAGAGCGAGTATCGAACAATAGGCAGACGAATGATATGTCTGAATTATGAGGACGCAATTATACCCAAAAACGAAATTACATATATATATTCGTAATTTTTCTAGCTTATCATAATCCTCGTCATAGAATTCCATTATCGCATCAGCAGTATTCTTTTCAGGGTCATATGGAACGGTTTTTGAGATATATCTTATTGAACCAATATTGCTATTTAGTTCATTAATGGCATTCACGATCGAGGACTTGTTGCTGGTCGCCAGCGCGTTCAGTTCCCCAATCCTGTCGCTCAGGCTCTTCCCCTGCCGGGCGTCCAGAACATACCCAGACTGCGTGGTCGTCAGGTTGTTGGCAACCCTCTGGAACGCCGCCACCGCAGAATTCCCCAAGTCTGCAAACCACTTTGCGATTTTCCCGAACGCCGTGATTACCGTGTCCCCTGATGAAATGTTGGAACGTGACGCCGCCTGCGTGAATGTGATGGGTGTGTTACCAAAATCCACCACCATGCTGTCCACCGTCTCAGCGGCTTCGTTGGCTGCCGCAGCTGCGCTGTTCGCCGCCGATGTCGCAGCGTTGGCGTTGCTGGCTGCTGTATTGGCAGCGCTTGCGGCGTTGTTCGATGCCTGAATCGCCGTGTCCAGCTGTTCCTGCATCTGTTCCAGTATATCGTCCAGATAGGTGGGTTCGTTTTCTGATTCCGGCCAATCCCCGGCTAGAGATTTGCCAACCTTAATAAAAAATGAAAATGATTTCACTTTTTCCCCGGACTGCATGATTTCTATCTGTGCGGTCACCAGCCCCGGTTCCGCCAGTATCTGGTTGTCCAGCTCGACCGTTACCGCATTGCCGGACACCGTTGCGGATTTCTGGACGTATTTCCCGGACGGCTTCAGGGCGTAGAAATTCCCGGTTGCCCCGGACGGGATTGTCCAGTCCGTGATCTTGCACTCCAATGTTCTCCCCGTATCGCCCTGCACAGCGGCGGCGATGGGGGAAATGCTGTCGCTGTTGATTGATAGATTGATGTTGTAGTTATCCATTTTTTCTCCTATTCCGTCACGATATACCCAATTCGTGAGCTGTCAACATATAATTCTAACCGGGATCCAGTCCATTCTAGGCGGATCCTGTTATCATCGTTGCTATATACTATTCCCGGAGTGTTGAAGCGAACAGTCGCTCTCATGGAACCGTCCGGGTTAGTGCCCCTATTTACCGAAAGTGGAACATATGCTGTATTCCCTTCGCCTATGCAGAATCGAATCGCAGTATCGGTCAGTGAGATTCCACTCCACTTATTTTCAGTCCCGTGACCTCCGTTTGCCTGAATCCATAGGGCGTGGTTTGAATTGATGATATTGTATGCACGATCTGTATAGCTATTAACATTTTCAAATGGCCCGGGGGAAATCGTGACCTCCCCGTGGTTGTCATCATAATCCGTTCCAACCATGAAGCCGCCTCTTATTATTTCACGCCCGTAATACTGTGTAGCGACCTCTCCTATATTTGATTCGAAATCCCAGCCACCAACTGTTTTTCTGGTGATAATATCTCCTATTATCGTCGCCAGCCCTGAGATATAAAGTTCGCCAGTGTCCAAATTCCAGTAATTTTTTCTGGTTTTGTCTGTTAAGATTCCGGCTACCAGATAGGCGGCATTAATGTATAGCACTCCATCCTGCATATAGATGCCCTGCGCCGCACCGTTATTCGTCAGGCGATTGAACACGCCCTGCTGGTCGAGGGATTCATCCAAATCATCCACGGCTTCATTGGCTCCGTTAATCGCTTTCGCCAGCACCGGGTCAGTCTCCGTAGTGGTGCCGTTTGTCCACGTAATCACGCTGCGTGTCCAGATGTACTTGCCTTTCTGCCACGCTGGCTGATCGGTAGACCACGATCCTTCAGTCTGAGTAATGGATGAATTGGACAGGTAGTATTGCTCCACGATTGCTGATATGCCAACTCCATCACTTCCGGGGGCTCCATCCGTGCCGGCCGCTCCCTGAATGCAGGTAGGGTCAGAAACTGCCTGCGTCCCGTCTGCCATAGTGGTGACGGTCCTCTGCCAGATATATCTTCCGCTCTGCCATTCCGGGGCAGTAGTAGACCATCCGCTCTCCGGCGGTGTTTTGCTGGACGTTCCCGATGCATATTCCACGTCCACGCCCTGTATGGTTTCGTCCTTGCTGGCGATCTTTTTTCCGCCCACTGTTGCCGTGGCGGACAGGGAAAAATCACCGGTATCCAGATTCCAATAGTTCAGCCCCAGCTTGTCCGTTAGGATACCTGCGACGATTATGTCTGCGATCGCGCCTTTGAACGTTATGGCGGTTTCCCAGTCCCATCCTGTGCCGTCTTCCTTCTTTTCTCCGGCGACCATCAGCCCACTCGTCCCGACTGCCATTGCGCCGTAATTCGGACTTTCCGGGTTGTTATTCTCAAACAGGATGGCTGTCACTCCGGCGGGAGAAGCTGCGTCGTACATGGCTCCGAGCTGGGTTCTGGCCAAATCAATAAATCCACGGAGGAGTTCTGCTACCAGCGAACCGTCTGGTCGGACTACCTTGTCCACCTTATTTCCTGTGTCTGCGATGGTCTGCGCCACGTCTGCCCGGATGGTTCCGACCTGCATAGTTTCATACCGCTCCCGCAGGACGTCCGTGGTAATTTTCACGATTTCGGACTTCACGTCCACACCCAGCGCCTCGTACTGGATCGTCACGGTATCGCACAGGTCGCATTTTTCCAGCACGGCAATAGTTTCATAGCCGGACATCTGCGCCAGTTGGACGAACGACACATCTATGGACACCGGCACTGTGCCGATGTCATTGTCGTCAATATAGCGCTCTGCCCGCTCCTGCAACTGCGCCGGTGTAGGCTGTTCCTCAAAATCTGCGGTAAAATCCACAGGGACAGCCTTTTGGAACGGCTCGTCATCTATCCAGATGATGGGCGGGTCGCAGGTGACCAGAACGCCCTCTTTCTGCCAGTACGGGTAGATTCCCGTGACCGTGTTCTCGCCGTCTGTCTCCGCGGTCAATGCCGTCATGTTTTTCCCGTACCGGATGGACACGCCATTGTCCTGTCCCCTGTGCGCCCACAGCCTGACGATCCATGTGTCCCATTCATATTCGCCGCCGAAAACGTCCAAAAAAGACCCCTGCATACCGCCCAGCACTGTGCGGCAGGCAGTCGGGGCAGCGATAGAAATCTGTGAAGTGGCGTTCGTGACCGCGGATATGAATGTGAAATTGTTCTGGATCGCCATGCTGTTTTTTAGCGCTGACATGGCCTGTGTCGCCCCTAGCGCTGAAAACGGATTCACGGGGATGCTGTTCAGGTCGTAGGACAGGTGCGCTGCATATACCGTGACTACTCCGTTCAGCGGCCGGGTGATCTTGTAAACTCGGAACGGCTGCCGTGAACGGTACGGGGACGGGATCGCCGCTATGATGGAGCGATACTGGATGTCCTCATAATGGATTCCGGTAATAGGGTATTCCATCTCCAGCTCATACATGCCGTTCCGCTCTTCTGTCACCCGGCAGGAAATCGCGTCCGTCAGCGACCCCAGCCCCTGCGTGGTAAATTCGGTTTCAGTTTCTGCAAAAAGTACAGGTATCATAAGCACCACCACCTCGGCGTGATCGTCACGCTCGTTATGCCTTCAAAGGAGATCACGTTGTCGCCCCGTTCCAGCCGCGGGAATCCCTGCGGAACGGTGATCAGGTTATTTTGATTCGTCTGCCCCGTATAGGCGTCCTGTGTGTCGCAATCTATCGTCAGACCATCCACAGGTATGCTGGAGATTCCGACCGTATAGCCGCCGATCAGCAGCGTCCCCACGCCGCTCCCCGTGATCTGGATCAGCGGAAGGGCCGGCTGGTAACTGTTGAACAGGTTCTGCCCATTCTCGACCGCCTGCGGATGCTCACCGGATTTCAGCCACCTCTGGGGCATGCAGTTAAATTCCAATGTCGCCCGGCCACGTTTGAAAAAAAAGTTGTCAAATTCCATCGGCCCGGCGTAGTAGGCCATTCGGTAGACGTCCGGGTCGTAGGTATCCTCCAGCCGCTGGTATCCCGGCTTCCCGGTCAGCCAGTTGGCGATCTCCCGGGCGGTGGTGTGGGTGGTGTGCATGTCCGGGGCTTTCAGCCACACGTCATAGGGCTGGATCACGTTTCCATATTCGCCCGTGTCAAAAATCAGGTTCCCGGAGCGCCCCGGCACGGAGTAGGTTTCAATCTGCCGTTCCGCCGTAGAGTATCCGGGAATGTATTCGATTGTCAGAAAAAAATCGCTAGATGATTTTCCAGCGAAAGTGAACTTGCTTTTCATCCCCACACCGCCTTTTTCTGATTCACCTTATGCTGCATTTTCCACATCACCATGTTAGCGATCTCTTCCGCGCTCTGGCCTTCTGCCGCATTGACAATGATCTGGATGTCGGTATTCCCGGCTGGGATGGCCTGAATGGCCTGCGTGATCGGCGTGTAATCGGTTCCCGTCATCGTAATGGCCTGCGCCCGTGACAGCATGGCATTCATGCTGCGCTCAAGATCAGCAAGTACTTTGCTGTTGTCGATTCCTTCTGCAAAGCCCGCCGTGGTGTCCTCGCCGATTTCCTCAAAAACTTTAGACGGGGAGTGGACCTGCAATCTTGACCGCGCCGCCGATGCCGCCGCAGCCGCCACCGATGCCGCCGCGTTTACCACACTCGACCGCCCCGCCCGGATGCCGCTTGCCATGCCATAGCTGGCATTGAGCCCGGCGCTGTAAAAAACATAATGATTCAGGTTGTTTCTGACAGCGCTTTCCACGTTCCGGGCAAGCTGCATTGCCGCATTGATAGCCTGCGAAGTCCCGGTCTGAATACCCTGCGCCATGCCCTGCGAAGTATATTCGCCAATCCGCTTTGTTACCTGAGACGGCGACGCAACTTCCATGACGCTTTTCAGGCTTCTTGTGACATCTTCGCCCAGCTGCTCCGAAGCGTCCGTGGCCTGAGCTTTTGCCTGTAAAATTCCCTCTGCCAGCCCCTGCGAACTAAACTCACCGGTTTTTTTAAATCCGTCGCTCATGACGCTTTTTAATGCGTCAAGGTCTGCCTGTGTGGAGCCTTCCAATTCCGCGATTGCCTGACCGATATATTCCGTCCCGTTCGCTTTCAGCGTCTGGCCGGCCTCGTTCGTCAGGTTGAGGATGTCCTCTTTCATGCTCCACTTTTCGTTGAGTTTTCCGATTTCTCCCGAACCAGCATCCACGATCGCCTGCACCGCCGACCCGGTTTTGGGTCCCGCCTCGATCAGCTGCTGCAGAAGATCCTGATTGATGCCCCAGCTTATCAAGGTATTCAGATTTTCTTCCCATGTTTTTACGCCGGTGATCTGTGAATCCAGCCCGGCAAGGATGTCGTCCATTGACGTTTCCACGCCGGTATCCAGCTGATCAAAGAGCCCAAGTTGTGTCTGGACACTGTTTTGTAGATTGCTCTGCATGGTCAGCACAGAATTGGTAATGTCGATGGCTAGCTGTTGCTGCGTGGCGGACAGATTCTGATATGCCGCAACCTGCTCGCCTATTTTTACTGTATTTTCTTCGCCTGCGGCCTTTTCCGCGTTGATGCCTTCCGTGGCCGCCGCTGTGTTTTCTGTCAGCTTATTGATCTCCTCATTGAGGAGGATCAGACCTTCTTTCTGCTGCAGGTTTACCCCGGCAGCATTAAGGGTTTCCTGAATTTGTGCCTGTTGCTCTGCAGTAAGGCCCTGGTATTTTGTCAGGAGAGTATCAAGGTCAAGGCCGGCCTCTTCGGCCAGCTGACCTATAGCGTCCTTTAACTGCAAAACGCCCGGCGTGATCGCATCGTTCACAAGTGAGATCAGCTGCGCCATGCCCTCTTTGAGCAGCGTCAGAAGCGGTTCCAGCGTCTCCCCCAGTTCGGCCATTGACTCATCCAGATCATCGGCGGCCTGATTGTAGTCCATCATGCCCTGATTGTTCTCTTGCCACTGCTGTCCCAGCTCTTCCAGTTCGTTTTTAGACAGCTTTTCGATAATCTTTCGGGCGCGTTCTGACGTGTCCTGAGTAGTGGCCAGTTCTTCGTTAAATGCGTCTTCTTCGCCGGTTGCCCAGTTTAGAGCATCGGCCAGAACGCCAGTAACTTCTCCGGTCTTTGCTGTTTCGTTGATACTCTCAGCCAGTCCGTCAATCGGGATGGAGTCCCCATATTTTGCCCACGCGCCTATTGAGATATCAATGAGGCGATTCAGGTCTTCCTGCTCCAGACCAATCGCCTGCAGGTTCTGGGTAGTTGTTGCGGCCATCTGGGTGTCGCCCAGAACGCCCACCAGTTTGTCATAAGCTTCTGCCGTCTCTGCCGTGGAGTATCCGGCCTGCTTACTGGACAGTTCCAAAGAGGACATAATCCGGCGGTATTCCATCGATGCTTCGTGCAGTTCATCAATAGCGCCGACAATTTCTTTTACGCCATCAATGATGATATTACCGCCGATGATGTCGCCCAGGCTTCCCAGACTGACTTCCGATTTTCCGGCGCTGTCGTCCAAGTCGTCCATACTCCTGTCGAGTTCATCCGCGGCATCGGAAGCCCGTTTCAGGTCTTTCCTGTTCTCTTCCAGCTCCGACGACAGTGTGTTGATCTGTCTCGCCAGATCCTGAGCCTCGTCCGTGGCGCCTTTTTGTTCCACAACAAGGTTTGCATACTGCCGCTTCAGCCGGTTCAGTTCCGCTTCCTGCTCTTCGGCTGCCTGCGTGAGCTTATCAAAAGCATCATCCCCGGAGTTCATCTCCTGCGTAAGCTGAGACTGCTCCTGTTCCATTTTGTTCAGCGCAGTGGTGGCCTTATTGATATTCGTCTGCAACCTGCTGACTTCCGTTGCCTGCTTCTGATATGCCGCCTGCGCCCGCGCAGCCTCTGTGGACTGCGCCCCGTAAGCCTGCGTTGCGTCCTGCAATTCCGCAGCCAGACGGCCTAGCTCTGTTGTGGCTTTTCCGTACTGGTCATTCAGCAGATTGATTTTCTGCTTCTGCGCGTCAATCTGCCGCCCTAAAACCTGAGACTGCGCCGCCAGCTTTTCCTGACTTCTATCGTTCGCGTCAAAGCTGGACGTGACCCGCTTCATTTCGGCGTCCAGTTCTTGACACTGCTGCGTGATAAGTTTTAAAGACCGCCGAAAATCAGCGTCACCCTGTAGGCCAATCCGAGGGCCTATGTCCTGTCCAGCCATTTATCTCAACTCCATAGCTTCATCATAAGAAAGTCGAATTCTTTGTTTCGCGCCGTTGGAAATCGCCTGCCATGAGGCCATTTCCTGAATTTCACCGGGAGTGGAGCACAGGACTTCCGCTCTGGAAAGCCCCGCGCGCATCCCGGTATAAAAAAACCAGCTAGGCGTTATTCGGATGGGGTGGCCGCCTTTTTTTTTCCGTTTTTCTCCGGTGCCACTTCCACATCCGTCTTGTAGCCTTCATTCATGGCCTTGACCATCGTTTTTGTGATCTCCGGCATATCTCCGGGAAGCAGGATGGCGTTCAGGTCATTTTCGGAAATAGCATGGTACGCTTCCGCGTTCCTGCTCTCTACCTTTGCCATAACCGCCTCCCGGTGGATTGCCGCCTGAATCATGACGGCCAAAGCAAAAGCCGGATCGTTTGACAGCACCGTGGGTGCCTTTTTCAAACTTCCGGCCTTCTCAGTAAATTTGGTCTGTGCCTCGATGGTGTAGGCGATCGGGTATTCCTTATCAAGGATTTTTACTGTAATCATCTTTCCTCCTTATCAGCCATCAGTGATATTCAGTACCTGTTTAATAACCGCTTCAGCCTCTGCCTCGGTTGCCATCACATTTGCGGACTGGAGCTTCCAGTCTGCGTTTTCCGTGTCATCCCTAAACAGGGTCGCGGTAAGCTCCTGAGACTGCCAGTCGATCTGATCTTCCTGCGTAGCTGCGGAATCAGACGGCAGGCTGAACTTTGTCTTCGGGTGGATGACCGGAATCCAATATGTAACATTGTCTCTCATTACTCGCCGAATGTACGCAAATGCGACATAAGGCGCGTTCATGGCCTTGCCAAAGTGCTGCATCTCCACCTGTGTTCCCGGTTTGGAACCGACCTGAAGGTTTTCAGGCTCCGGAAGCCCCAAAATCAGTGTTGCCGCATCGTTCCCCAGTCCATCGATCGTCACGGTCAGGCTGCCGGTCGTAAACTGTGAGGATTCCGTTTCAGCAATCACGTTGTCCGCATAAAAATTGTTATCGTCCGGCGCATCAATCTCGGATTCCACGCTTACGCCGCGCCCCAACTTCAGGCCGCCAGAATAGGAATTTGTTCCGCCAGTGTTTGCGTATTTTGCCACATAAGGCTTCGAAAAGCCTGTGGTTACAAAGCTGTCACCATTCGCCATTTCTCTTCTCCTTTATTTCATAATCTTTTGAACTTCTTCATTAAAAACTTCATCTGCCTTTTTCAGGCACTCAGACTGTGCCGCGTTCACGGCTCTTCTTACGAACGGGTTCTTGTCCCGCACAGACGATCCGCTCTCAATCGCACGGGCGATCATGACATTCGGCTGGCCCTTCGGGTATTTCCGCGTTTTCACGCTGTTGTATCCGTCAAACCCCAGCTTCACGTTCATGTATCCGCCATCGTTCTGCATTTTCGAAACGCCGAATCCCTCTTGTAGCCCTTTCTTTTCGCTGTAGGTCAGTTCAGCTTTCTCCTTGTTTGCATAGCGTTTCAACCCTTCTTTGTCGGATATGTAATGCATGGCGTCGATATTTTCCCTGACCTTGTCCGCCACAATATTCGCCATCTCATACACTGTCCGGCCGCAAATCCTCGCGGTACCTTCCCCGATCTTTGCAATCCGGGACGCATAGTTTTCCAGCTCCTTTTTGTAGATCATCTTCGCCATGACTACCCTCCGATCTGGAATACCCACTCATAATGGATAAGGCCGGTATACCCTGATGTGGACGTACCTGCCTCGGTTTCGTACTGTATGGAATTCAGGTACCATGCGATGGTGTGGGTGTGCGCCAGATTATCCAGCGCCGTTTCTATTGCGGATATTAATGGATCACTTCCATTCGCGGTGTACAGGTCAATGGTTCCTTCCGTCGCCTTCTCCGCATGGATGCCTCCGGCTTCAAAATCAGCCGCTCCATCCGGCGCATATACGATATACGGCGGCGCGGTATTGGGCGGCGCAGAAAACTGGTATACGGTTGCGCCGGTTCCGGTCAGGGCATTCTTGATGATTTCAATTCCCATTTCCCACTCCTTCTATCGGTTCAATGCGCTGCAGTGTCAGGTCGGTGGCCGGGAGATTATCCTCATTGATAACCTGCTGCGGCTGTATTACCACATAATCCCCTGATATGCCGGAATCGTAAAAGGATTGCAGCCGACATATATCAGACGGCCGGATGCTGCCACATCGCTGTATTTCTATTAACAGATCAGCCTGCGACCCATTTGACTGCGCCGTGTAAAATCGTGTGATCCCGACGGTTTTCTCTGCGTAATAGCTCTGAAAAATCTGGGTATCGTACACAATATTTGGCATCTCCCCGTTGCCGGCGGTGTTCCGCCCCCGCAAGATCGTTGCAATTCCCGCGTCAAGCTCCATCAGCATTCCTCCCGAAAATCCGGTTGTTCAGCGCCCACCGGAGCATCCGGGGCATAGGCTCATCCGTTGCCCGCTTCCGGTACAGATAGGACGCATACATAACAATCAGGTTTGCATCCTCATTCGTGTATGGTTCCGTGAGCGTCAATCCTTCCCGGCCAATTAACTCAATGGCCGCATCAACCAGGAAGCAGAGCTGTTGCGCCCTGCTCCCATCCACGGAAATCAGGTCAAGGTTGGACTGCACCAATGTCAGCAGATCTTCTTTTTTCACGTCTTATCAGCTCCCTTTCGTTGCCGTGACCGTGTAGGTTCTCTTGCTCACACCGTTCTCAACGACGATGTTCACAGTGTTGGCTCCGCTGTTCCATTTCAGGCTGGCGCCGTTCGGGTAGTTCTTGCCGCCGAACTCGATATGCACCTTGGCCTTCGCCTGCGTCGGGCTTGCGGTCACGATGTCAGACGTTCCGGTCACGGTGGCGGTATATGCCAGCGTCTCCGCGGCAAAGGTCGGGCTCAGGGCTACCGTTCCAACAGTCAGGCCGGCCAGAGTGGTATCATTCGCGGCGTCACCAATGAAGGTGGAATCCGTCGCCGGAGCCGCGCCGATGCCGATTGCCACGAACGCCTCAGCGATCACCGGGACACCGTCATATCTTGCAGTGCCCTTGAATGCGATCTGGTCTTCCGCAAATTTATAATGGTCAGAACGCTCGAAGGTGGATCCCGCTCTTTCCGCCAGAAGGTACAGGTCGCCGTATCCAGCCACGATGTTCCCGTCCGCAATGATGTCATCCGACAGCACGACCACATCACCACCGACTACCGGCATGGTAGCGCCCTGTCCGGACACGATAGCGCCGGCTGCATTGATCGTCATAGCTTCCACCAGCAGATCGGTGTAGGTTGCCTCATTCATAGCCCAGAACTTCACGCCGCGGCTGTATTTGCCCTTCATGGCCTTGGTGGCTTTCGCCAGCTCCTGGAACAGCGAGATTCCGGTCTTGCCTGTGATCGTGATGAGGTTTGACGTGTGCAGGTCCTCCCACGCTCTTGCAGTCGCCGGGTAGTTGTCGGGCTCCTCTTCCTGCGCCAGTCTGGTTACGATACCCAGCGGCATCTTAATGCCGGTGCCGTACAGGATCGCTCTGTCCAGTGCGATGCCGATCGCTACACCCAGCGCGGTGATGATCTCAGATGCCAGATCGTAGGCGCTATCTTCCAGCACGGCCTTGCAGATATAGATGATTCCGCCGACCTTGTAACCGTCCACCTCGGTCTGGGAGAAGGCAAAGGTCAGCTCATTCAGGGCGGCGCAGGCTTCCGTCCACACAGCTTCCGGGAACGCACCCATGACATTCTGGCGTGCTTTTCCACCGACAGTCCGCAGCCGTACCCTTCTTGCCAACTTGGAATAATCCTCGACGTTCTCCCGCACGAGCTCCAGCACCACGTCCGGGATCGTCAGGTCAGCGCCCTGAATGGCGCGATTGTTGAGGCCGGCTTCTCTCACATTGTCGAGGAACTTCTTGACGTCCTCACGGGCCAGAAACGCGTCCCTCTCCTGCACATTCATTCCGAAAAATTTCTTTCTGGTTTCCATTCTTGTTTCCTCTCCTTTTGCTTTTTTGGTCTCCCTCTGCGTAGGCTCCGCAGGGGGCTCTTTCTCAACTTCCGTCAGCTCATCTTCCAGCCCGGTGATTTCTGTCTCCAGTGCGGATTTCGCGGCATCATTGGCGGCTTTTTCGGATTCGAATTTTTCAACCTCCTCCTGCACCGCCGCCTGTTCCTCATCGGTGGACGCCTCGGCAATCGCAGTCTCCAGCTCCGCCTCTCTTTTTTCAAACTCTGCGTCCTTTTTCCGCAGTTCTTCCAGCTCTGCGGTCTTTGTGTCGATCTTGCGCCGCAGCATCAATGCTCTCAGTGCCATCAGTTTTCTCCTTTCAGGCGCGCCTTCATGGATTCGCGCCATTCATTTATTTTCTGGTTTCTTGCTTCTTCATATCGCGCCTTCGCGGCTTCTAGCGTATCTTTATTTCTGGCCGTGATGCTTGTCTGTGTGTAAGCCGGGAAGGTACAGGGGGAAACCTCATACAGATCCACGTCAGTCAGGCGGGTGTGATAGGTCCCGTCATCGTCCCACCATTCTTCCATGCCCCGGATATCAAAACCAAAGCTGCATCCCCGCACATCTCCCCGCGACACCCGCGCGAACGCGTTCTTCGCGTCCTGGTCTTCCTCGTTGATTTCCACGGGACCATGCAGGCCATGTTCATCCTCTGACAAGTGCGCCGTCCTGTTCTCCGTACTGCCAAGCACAATGTCTGTGTTGTGGTTCCACAGCACTTTTACGTCCTTGCCTTCCCTCAGTGTCCGGGAAAATGCCCCCGGCGCGATCTCTTCGATCCAGCCCGGCCATACATCATAAGGCTGGTTAAACACAGAAAAATATCCGTCAAGGAAACGCTTGCCCCCCTCTTCCCGGGTCTGGAATTTTTCCAGATTAATCACTCGGTGTTCCACTATCCTCACCTCCGTTCTGTATCAATTTTTTCTGGTCGCCGATCATCCCGGCAGGTATATAGTTTTCCAAGATAATCAGATCATCCGGATTCTGTACCGGTCCCAGCCCGATCCAATCCCTCACTTCGTCCCGTGTCATGATTCCACGGACATACTGGTTATCAGCGATATCCGCCAGGTCTTTCAATTCATAGCTGTACAGCGACCGCGGATTAAAGCGAAAATAAAGAGCAGGGTCTATCAGAATTTTCTTCGTCAGCTCCTGCTCGATCATCTGCGCCAGCGGCATGATTCGCGATGATATGAAATTGTTCCATTCTTCGCGCTTGAAGTCTCCAACGCCCAGCACGAACGCCGGCACGCCAAGGATGGCCGCAACTGTCTTCTTGTCCAGCTGCACCATATCGGACAGGGCCAGGTCAGACAGCGACAGCGGCTTGACCTGCTCGACCTCAAACTGCTCTGCTGGTATCAGCCAGGGCTCGCCAGCTTCCGCTGTGCTGACGTAATCTTCCAGCAGCTTCCGTCTTCCGGCCTGCCCGGCAAAGGAATCCGCCAGGGCATCCACCTTCACGATCAGTGACGGTTTCCACTTTGAGGACATAAATCCTTTTTCCGTGGCTGCAGCCTGCTTCAGGTTGTCGGCCACATCTTTCAGCGGCACTCTGTATCCTTCGCCCTTCCACGGATACTGGCTGTTCTGTCCGATCCGGAAATGCAGCACATCGTCCGGCTGGTACATTGCCCCATTAATTCCAACCCGATAATCCCATATCCCATCCGGTACCAGCGTGGTCATGGATGGCGGCACCGGCCGCAGATCCTCCAGATATCCACGGCGGATGTACGGATATACAATCGCATTCCCGTTTCCTTCCAAAAACAGTGTTCGGACGATCCACTGTATCAGCATTGACCGAGTCATGTTTTTGTTCGGCTCAATGTCGATTTTTCGGCTCAGGCCATCCACAACCCTTACATCCCCGTTGTCGGTATTCCGCATCAGGTGTATGGTCATGCTACCGATCAGACGCGCAATTGCGTCCACTCCGGATATGATCTCCGGGTTGTAGGCCAGGTTTGTATACCCAGGACAGGATAAAATATCATAGGCATCTGTTTCACACAGCCATGCCATTGTAGGGATCTTAGGCTCCGCCCTGGTTTTGCTTCGTTTTTTCTTATCCTTCTTACTCATTCCACCACGCTTGTCCTTTCTTCTGTTTTTCTAGATTTTCCAAATATCTGACACACGCAAAAACCGAAGCATCGAATAGATCAATTCGATGCTCCGGCTGCACTTTTTCATATTGGATCATATCGTCCGTTTTCTCTATTGCCCGCACATTCTGCACACAATATTCATAGGCTTCTGAATGCAAATAAAAAAGAGTGCCGTCTTTTGCGCTCTTCTCGATATGCCGGAACCCTTCAGATTTTTTGTAATAATACTGCGGCTGGTCAATGATGTTGAAATGCGCCTGCTTCATGCCGATAAAATACTCTCGGCAGAATTTCCGGTCATGCCCGACCTGCTTTATTTTAAATCCCATATTCCGCATATCAATAAACCATTTCACGATATCTGTATGGTTTACTGTTGGGCTGTTGCACAGTGTCAGCCATCCATCATCCGCCCAGCCAAACAGTGGGATGTTATCCTGATCTGCTTTCAGGTGCGCCGCAACCACCGGGAAAAATGCATGCGTGATAATAATATCCACGCCCTTGTAATTCCCAAACAGGGCCGCCGCTGTCAGGTCATGCAGCTTCGACAAGTCGGCGCCGCCGAACCATTGGATAGGCAGCTTTGCCAGCTCTGCAAGCGTCCAGTTATATTTTGCATCGCTCCGCCTGAATTCTTCGATATCAAAATAGGCCTTCAGGGCATTGGTGTATACGTTCAGTGACTTTGCGAAAAAATCCTTCCGCTGCTGCGGGTCATTCTGGGCCTGCAGCGCGTCATTCAGGATTTCATCCGGCCGGATGGATACCCCATAAGCCGGGTTTGCCATTTCCAGGACTTCAGGGTTTGTATAATCAATATCCCCATTCTCATCCGGATTCGCGCAGCACATAAAGATAAAATACTGCTCATCCTGTATGGTGCCATTCAATACTTTCCGGCAATACTTTAGCCGCTGCCCTAAAAACAACTGCTCATTGTCCCCGGCGGTTGAAATGCCGATCAACAGTTTATTCGTGTAGGCCTTCATAGCTTCCTTGAACAGGTTGTACTGTTTCGGTTCTTTGAACGCATGGATTTCATCGCATATCGCTATATTACAGTTCAAGGAATCCTGGGTATCCGGATTCGCCGCCAGAGCGCGGATATAAAATGATCCATCCTCAAAATTCGCTGACATGCTATGCTCGTTATGATTATCAACTACCCGAATACTTCCGCCGGTCTTTGAATTTTCCCCCATGCGGTTTACGTTGTAATTCAGGAAATTGAACGATTCCATTGACTGCATCAGGGCCGCCGATGCAATATACATTTTCGACCCGCTCCGCCGGTACAGTAGGGACAGCGCCCAGGACAGGGCGGCGGCGAAACTGGTCTTAATATTTTTTCTGGGTATAAAAATAAGGGCCTCATGGAATCTCACGATATCCGTGCCCTTTAATTTAAACCCGACTAAATTGTATATGATAAATTTATGGAACGGCTCCAGCAAGAACGGCTTTCCCCGTAACGGCGTTCCGTCTATTTTCTCTCCCTGCTGGTGGCATAATGTTTTTTCTATGATCTGGATGCAAAATTCAGGGGCTTTTTTGTCCATCCAATAATCCGGATTGTCTAAATCCCGGAAGAACCGGTCAACCGCCTGTCGCAATTCCATGCAGGCAATCTTCCGTCCGTCGCGAATGCTCTCCGCATACTCCAGCACGGCCGGCCAGTTCTTAGCTTTCGAGGCTTTCAAGTGCTGCCGCCAGTCCCTTCGCTTTTGTCTCTTTCTTTGCCCCTTCTCCGGTGATCTTTTTATACGCCGACGGCGTAAGCCCCAGCTCTCTCCAGTATGCCAGCGCCGTTTTATTCAGTTCATCCCATAACACCAGCAGCGGATTTTTTGTCATATTTGTTGACCCGCCTTTGTTGGTGTACTCAATTACAGACTTCCCGCCCGACTTCCGGAACTCTGTATGCGTTTTATCGCGCTGCTCCAACACGGCAGCCAGTGATTCGATCACAGAATTATATGCATCATCCTGCAAGCTGAGTGCAGAAAGCTGCTGCATAATCACTATTTTCCACTTGTTTTTTGTCATTTCTGCACCCCTTTCACTTAAATTTCCCTCAGAATGGGATATGTTAACCCCCGCCAGTAGCCAGGTCCGTCCTCGTTTATTCGGCAGGTGGGGGGGGGGATACTACATCATCATCCGAACACAGGCGATAGGTTTTCCCGTCATAATTTAATTCATACGGTTCTCCGTCCGCACAAATAATATCGGTCACATCCAGTTTGTTTTCGAAGTACATAGACACGGAGCCATCCGCTCCAATATCAATGCTTGATAGCATCTTTCTTAAATCTTCCGGTATGTCGCACGGATATATGACAGGCTGCATAGCCTCTGTCTGTTGTGTATGCTCATTGCACATATCTTTTATCGTTGTCTTGTATTCTTCAATTTCCTCTGCCAGCTTCGCAATAATATCCTCCGCCTCAGTAATACCCATGAGACCCATCCGCTTAAACGTATAAGTTAATAATTGTCCTCTTGTCCATCCCGTTTTCCTTTCTGGTTCAGGTGGACATGGAATGTATAATGGCTCTTTATGTTTCATTCATAACCACCTCTATTCTTCTTTACTGCTTTCTCCGGATGCGCTTTGTTATGGCAGGTAAGACAAAGGCTTTCCAGGTTGCTGTCCGTATATGCCAGCTCCGGATATTCGTCCACATGCTTGATGTGATGCACTACCTGCGCCGGCCGCATCTTCCCATATCTCCGACACCGTACGCACATATACTGATCGCGCCGTTTGATGTGCTCGGCTTTCCGCTTCCACTTCTGCGATGTATAGTCAAACTCCATACTTCTCCTTCTCCCTTTTCGAAAACAAGAACAGCGCCCACCACAATGATGAGCGCTATCCCTATATGAAAGGAGGTGTTTGAAAAAGATACATGGCAATTCGTCTAAACTACCCGATATCATACTAGCATACTTCTATGTGTCTTTTAGTGTCCTCTTTTCTCCATTTGAAAAATTCTCCGGGATCTGCAAATGTATCAAAGCCTTTCCATGAATCTTGAGGACGTACCGATAATCATAATTCGATTCTACGGCTACCCGTTCCCATGCCCATCCATTTATGTACCGGAACCGCAATACCATTCGTTCGGATTCTGTTGGTAATTCATTGATCGCTTTAATAATTTCTTTTCGTACACTCCAACTATGTTCCTTTTCCTTTCCATATCTTCTGAACATTTCATCTATCAAAACAGCATAAGAGGACAGGTCTGATTTCCCTGTCCCATGCGGCATTCCATCCATCGCCTGCGTTGGTATCATCACACTCGCACGCAGCTCCCGGATTTCATCCTCTATGCTTTTTTCGATTTTCAGGCATTCCTGGTATCGTTTCAAAAATGCTTTTTTCAGTTCGTTTTCAGTCTGCACCCTTACCTCCTCCACTCCTTTCCGGTCTTTTTGTCCCGCAATCCTGTGATTTCCAGACCAAGCACACCGGCAGCTGCCTGCAGCATTTTATATACGTTATGTATATGTGACGGCATTTTCATAGCTTCCTTGATCGCCGCTCCAGCTGTTGGATCAGGATACCCCTCTTTGTTCCTGTACATTCAGTTCTCCTTTATGGTTAGCATCCCACTCTTCCTTGTCCCAGTACTTTCCTGATTCAGATCCCTTGATTATTATTGCGATTCCATCGCCCTGCACCCTCTCATAGGCATCCATAACAGTCCGCTCCATCATTGGTTCAAAATCCTTTAATATTTTGCACGTTTTAATCACATAATCGCCAATGGTCTGGATTTTGGAAATAATTGGCTCAACCCTTTTTAAATAGTCCTTCGTACCAACATCGAGAGACTCTATAATATCGGCATACCTCTTTATTTTCCTTAGACTACTTCTTCTTGACCTTTCGAAGAACTTGTGATAGTCTTCGGAAATTCCGTCCATCAAAGCATTGCATAACGCCTTGTTGCCCACAAATACGTAACCGCTTGAACTGCCAATATGTAAAATTGTATCCTCGTCCATTTCCGCAACTGCTTCTCTTAATTTTTTACCTGCTAAATTTTTCATGCCGCCTCCTTACCTTAAATACGGTCTGCGCCTTTTTACACTTTTTGGAGCAAACACACCTGATTGCCTGAATTCTCCCGGCCTGCATGGCCGACTTTGTCTGTGATATGCTATGTACATACAGGCGCACCTTTTCCCGGCACTCGGATTTACGCATAGAACAGAAGCATTTTTGCAATACCTGCAGTCATCCCGCTGTATTTTACAGATTTCCTTTTCTGTTACTTCTGACCATTTCTTTGTGCTGCTCATAATCCCGTCCCCCGGCTTTTCTTCTTCCGGCAACCGCTCCTCCACCGGAGCTCAGCCATCATCGTCCATGAAAAACGCGTTTTCGCATATCTCTTCCACCATTTTATCTAATTCCTGCATTCCGTCCTCGCTTTCTAAATTCTTTTGTATAATTGCACTGGTTTCCGGCTCACCGGCATCACCTCCCGTCATGGCCGACTGTATTCTCGCAGTTGCTTCCGTTGCCTCTAACACTGCATCTATCCCCCTCTCAAATCCCATCCTTATCTGGGCCGCCGCTAAATCCAACTTGTACCATCTTCCTCTTCGCAGCGCCGGCACGTCTCTTGCTCCCTCCAGCAGCTTCCGCGCCGTGGAATGGTTTGTATCATACTCACAGGCCATTTCTCGGACGCGTCTCTCGTCAATCATGATGCCCTCCCAGAAACGTATGTAGCATCCTGTCCTTCCACTCCGGCCGCTGGGCTTCTGTCTCCGGCCGGTACGACTCAGGAAGAGGACGCCACGCAATGATCTCATCTATCGGAACCGACACATCTTTTTGCGGATTAATATACGCCTTTGACAGCTCATACCCATCCTCTTTGCACATATATCTCCATATCCCATCTACGCACACAATCTCGCAGATTTCTGTATATTCCGGATGTCTTGTCCTTTCTTCCTCTGGAACCCAGTCATTATCATAATCCGTTATCCATTCGTGATGCTTTATTTTAGCTTGCAGTCTTTTCCCGGTCGGCGGAGTCTTCCTCTCCACTGGGATCCAACCGTCATTCTCCGTAGTACAGATGGTATTTGGATCAATTTCAATAATTATGTCGATAACATTGCCGGGATATATTTCTGTGTTTTCGGGGATGATGCCATGAAAATCTTCTGTTGGCCATCTCAATTTTACATAATATCCTTCCACCCATTCCCCGCCATCTTTTGATTTTGCTTTAAATAGTGTTCCTCTCATCACCGCACCTCTTCCAACTTCTCAGCCTCTTCCTCTCCAATCTCTTCCCGGCTACCATCGCCATTGTCAATCATCCATCCCCGCTCCGTTCTTCCGATCACGCAGCACATCCGGTAGGCCCGGCGGTCGTGGCGGTGGCGCTTATAGCGTGCTCCGATTTTTAGTTCATTCATTCCCGTTCACCTTCCATTTCTTCCAACGGTATCGGACTAAATTGGCTGCACTTTTTCATCATTCCACATTGACCTTCACATTCATTATGGCAATACCAATTTGTATTTCCTTCTAATGTCCCACAATATTTTCGGTTTCTGCATTCAGCGCAAAGGCATTCTTTGCAAAAGTCTCCAAGATTTAATTTATTCATTCCCACTCCATCCTTTCATCAGCTTTTAATATCTCACCGCTTCATCTCGCGTGATGAAAAAATGTATTCCGGTGCTGCACTCATTCCACCTGTTTTCATCAAAATCAGGAACCTCTACTTTTTCTCCGACTTTGTAAATAAAATTTTTATCATAATTACTGGTTATGAGCGGAGCTCCTGAATCGCTGCCGTCCAGATTGGTGATCGACAGCACAATAGCCTCGGAACATCGACATTTCCGCGTTGTGGCGCTGCTTCGCTTTGCAGTTTCTGTTATCTGTAATTCGACGATGAGTCCACCTGCTTTTTTATACCCAATAAACGCTCCTTTTTCCGGGCAAGCCAATGCGTACATAGCCGTACTCTCGTTATAGTTGGCACCGCGCAGGTTGGCACCGCGCAGGTCGGCATCGCACAGGTCGGCACCGCGCAGGTCGGCACCGCGCAGGTCGGCATCGCACAGGTTGGCACCGCGCAGGTCGGCACCGCGCAGGTCGGCACCGCGCAGGTCGGCATCGCACAGGTTGGCA
>ERZ1090880.425-NODE-425-length-23232-cov-21.795228_pt1 | contig 23232 bp, 38 predicted proteins | sample MGYA00478471_ERZ1090880 | MGnify/ENA primary metagenome ERZ1090880 (study PRJEB33644, sample SAMEA5815734) | chicken gut metagenome | biome: Chicken; feature: Gastrointestinal Tract; material: Caecum | place: Ireland | collected 2019-01-01 | study: A study of the... | reverse complement strand
ATATATTCATTTGATACAAGTATACTACACAAGGGCGTAAATGTCAATGATTTTTTATAAAAAAGTATAAGAATTTTTTTTGTAATATCCGCGACGTTTTTTCTCGTACCCATAAAGCAATCCGAAATCGTCCGAGAAATCTATGACCGTGCCGAACTCTTTCCCGTCTGCCTTTCGTGCCACACGCCCTGCGGACTGTATGACTGTGGTCTTGTCCTTTACGGGGCAGGACAAAACCACCGTGCGCAGGTTCGGTACGTCCAGCCCCTCTTTTGCCAGCTTGTACGTCGCAAAAACGACGTTCAGAGCCCCGTTGTTCAAGTCCGTGAGTATTCTTGCGCGGCGTTCCTTTTCTGCCTTTGTGGAGGCAATGCCGAGCCGAGCGCATTTTATGTTATATGGCGAGTACATAGTGATTTCCGTTTCTAAATCTTCGAGGTGATTTATCCTATCTGATAATACAAGTACTGCACCGTTTCTTGACGCCTCGAATATTTGTTGAATAATAACCTCATTCCTTTTGACATTCTCCGTAATATCGCTGATTAACTTCGCGTAATTCAGCGTACCGTCGCCGTCGGTTATTTTGTCGACATCAGGTTTATAACCTGTGTCGACAAACTTCACCCTCACCGGCACGGTATTCCCGGCGACTGCGCTTTGCGGCACTTCATGGATGACGTCGCCGAGCAAAGCGAACATGCAGCGTTCCAGCCCGTCCGCACGGTAAGGCGTGGCGGTCAGCCCCAGTTTGAAACGCGCCGAAAGTGCCGAAAGCACACGGTAGAACATCATCATTTGCGTTGGCGTTCCTACCGCGCGGTGAGCTTCGTCCACAATGATACAGTCCCATTCGTCGCGGTATTGCGTCAAATCGATTTTAGACGCGGTCTGTACCGTCGCAAAAGTTATCGTGTTCCCTACGTTCACCTTACCCGCCGTAATCGTGCCGTATTCCGTGGGAGCTAACCCGAAACAGCTTTTCGCACGGTTCATTGATTGATTTAGTAAATCTTGCGCGTGCGTCAGCCACAACGTCTTGCCGCCTATCCTTGCAACAGCTTCCAGCCCCATTTGCGTCTTGCCGCTACCGCACGGTGCAACGAGTATGCCGTTTTTAGCCCGTAAAACGGCTTCTACGGCGTTTTCTTGGTAGTCATATAAATTTATACGGCTATCATACTTTCGGGCGCGTAAGGGGCAAATAAGGCTTTCTACGCGCGTTATATCTTTTTTAAATCGAAGATACACATCTTTACAAGTGCCAAAAGGAAGATAAAGCCGATTGCCCGCTCGTTCAAACAACACGATTTCGCGCTGGGTGTTGCCCGTCCATTTCCCCTTTTCCTCTCTTTTGATATAATCGGGGTTAGGAAATGTTAGCGTACTTTTACAGTACGCTAACATCTCGGGAGTGAAATTCTGAATTAAAACCTTGTTTTTCAAATAAAAATCCATTATTATACTCGTTTTGTTGTATCAATTTTTTTCTTAATTATTTCGTCAAGAACTTTATCGTTGTTTTCGCAATGCCAAAATTCCTTAAACGATTGAGAAAATCTATATTGTTCAATACAACTTGTTTCGCATTTTGGACAAATCCAATAAATATCATAGTTCCCTTTAAAATTAAAGTCAACATCATCTTTTTGCATTTCTGCGCCGCAATATTTACATTTCATTATTCCATTTCCTCAAATAAAAATTCATTCGTAAGCTCCAACTTATCGAATTTCTCAAGCAGTTCATAATCCAACATATAAACTCGCTCTTGATATTTTACCGCAACAAAACAATTATAATTCCCCGATTTTTGGAATTTATAAAACGCAAATCTTTGATTATTTTCAAGCCGATTTATTCTAAAAATTTTATCTGCCGAAGTTTTACAATCGATTAAAAACGGCACATTATCGCGGCAGGCTATAATATCGCAGGGCTGCGCCCCGCTCGCGGAGGGCGACATAAAATGCACCCAAAACCCGCGAGCGGCTAACAGCTCGCAAAACTCACGCTCAAAGGCTGTGCCTAAACGTTTATTATTCATAATCAAAACAAATAATCGATGATTGTGTTTTAGAAAGGAATATCCCCGTCGTCCTCGAACGCTTCCAGCTGCGGCTTTTTCTTCCCGCCGCTTTCGCTCGGCTCCTTCCACGGCGGGAGGCTCTCTTGCTTTTTCTTGTTGAGGAAATACCGCACCTTCGTCCCGAACTCGTCCTGCTTTGTCACGCACGCGCCGACCTTGCCCTTCCAATTCGCAAGGTTAAAATCGCCCTCGGGAATGCCGAAGCTGTCGAAAATGGAAGTCAGATTTCTGTTTGTGATTTCGGGGTGGTCGGGCATAAACACAACGTAATGCCACAGCCTTGACTTGTACCCGCTCACATCGAGCGTAAGCACGAGCATATCATTGCCGTTCTTGCTGATTGCCTTTTCCGCGTCCGCGATACGCACGCGGTGTTCGCCGACGGGGATTTCTTCAAATGTGCTTTCTTCGCGCTGATAGTTCCATTCCATGTTTTTTTACTCCTTTTCTTCTATTTTAATCAGTTGTTCTATTACATTTTTGACTTCCGAAAAAATTTCTTCGGTAGTCCATTTTTTGCCGTTTTCTGAAAATAAAGAATTATAACAAAGGTCTCCTAAATGTGCATAGTCCCAGCCCAAATAATCTGTTTTATCAATGCCGTTTTCGTCCCAATGCGCATTTCCGCAATAAGTAAATCCTCCGTGAACTTCTATATCGTCTAATATATTATCCCAATAATCCGCTACACCTATTTTATTTTCAACGTATGCCGTCGGGTGCGAGCCAAGACTAAGAATAACATACTTATGCCCTTTGTATTCCCCGCTATCGAGTATTTCGGGCTTTTTTTTGTCACAATATACCATTTCTTTCATAGATTTACTCCTTTTCGATAAAATTTTCTACGAGACAACCTTTTCGGCTGTCGATTTGGTTCTTCGCGTAAATGCTCTGCGTTGCTTCCAGCACAATACCGCGCGTGCCGTCCTGCTTCGCCAAAATCTTGCCGACCACGTCGCACAGCCCGCAAATGTTGTCGACGATTTTCAGCGAGATTTTCGGGATAAACTGTGAATAGCTTGTGCCGTCGGGGTGTACGATGTCGCGTACCGTTTCCCACGCGGTAAGCACCACATTAACTCCGAGCGACTTCAAATAACGCAAGCTATTCACCAGTTTGAACTGCATATACTGATAGTCCGCTTGCGCGGGTACGCCTTTGTTCTTGCCCTGATTGCCGAGGTCGGACAAAATGCACCTTTCAAGTTCGCTGATATTATCAACGGCTATCGTGCTATATTCGAGCTTGCCCGCTTCTTTCAGCTTGCCGAGTTCGGCGAGTTTCTTTGACCAGTCGTCCCACGTGTGGATATTGTCGATACGCTCCACATCAATGCGCGAAAGGTCTTTCACGACCTCTTGCTTTGCAAGGGTCTTTACGATTGTTCGGTCTACGTCCAGCACAAGCGTCTTGCCCTCGCTGCGTTCAGCGATAAGCCCTATCGCCGTGCTCTTGCCCACACCAGGCGCGCAATAAAGCAACGCCGTGTAAGGTTCTTTTGTTTTGGTAAGCTCTTCTAAACTCTGATACATTTTTATTCCTCCTCTTTTTTGTTGTCTTTTAATTTTTTGTTTTCTTTTTCCAACTGTTCAATTCTTTCGAGCAGTTTCGGTATGCTTTCATACTTCGCCTTAAATTCCTCAAATTCTTCTTGTGTTTCAAATTCAAGAGTGGCATAAGGTTCTTTGTATTTTTTTAGTTCTCCAGTTTTCTCATCAAAACAAAACAATGTAAAATCTTCCATTTTTAATCCTCCTTTTTCTTAAATTCTACGTATTCGAGTTTCGGGTCATAATCAAGACAGATACTCGCGTATTCGCACTTGCGCCCGTATGCCGTGCAGTTTGAACAGTTACGGTAGAATACATTCTTCGTGTTGTAAACGCTGTCCTGTTCTTTTTGATAAACGATAATCTCACTTATAATCATTTGGTCGGCGATATATTCCAACATTGTTTTGTGTTCCTGCACTTCCTTTTCGCTGCGCGTTACTTTGATAATGCGGATTTTTTTGTCCATGTCTTCGGCATACCACGCACAGCAACGCTCGTAATACTCTTCCGCCGTTTCGTTCTGTTTCTGCCGAATAGTCGGCTTTTTGCAGACGGTGTAGTACATTTCATTTCGCCCGCTCACGAGCATATAGGTCAGTATCTGCTCGTCCCATTGCAGATTATAAACATACTCGTCGTCCACATTTGCGCTTGTGGCCTTGTGCTCCACAACCAGCCCGTCTTCGGCTATGCCGTCGAACTTGCCCACAAGCTGTACGTCGTCGGTCAAATTACACTCGAACCATTCTTCTGCCGCCTTGACTTTGAACTGTGGATAGATATACTTTTCATACGCCGCCGCCATTGCCGCAATCTTCGGATTGTTCTCGATGTCCGCCTGATACCAGCCCTCTTTGTACAGCTGTTCGAGCATTGCGTGGTAATTGCTTCCGTCTACGAGCGGTTGCGCCGTTTCTACGGGTACAAGCTCTTCGACGTATCGGAAATAATACGCGCGCTTGCATGATTTGTAACACTTTACTTTTGACGCTGAAATCTTCATTTCTTTTTGCCTTTTTTGTTTAATATTTTTTCGAGTGTTGACAGCATATTTTCTATATCGCCTTCGTCTTTTTCGCCGTCACCAACTTCTATCCTCTCCCCAACTTTCCACGGTAAGCCGTCTTTTACTGCCGCTTCAACAACTTCTTTGAATATACGCCCACAATCTTTATCGTTTTGGGATAACGAAGCGTATATAAGACTTATTGTTGCAATAGTATCAGCTATTATTGTGCTTGTACTGCCCATCATGGCAAGCCTTTTTACATTGCCGTTGTCGATTTTTAAATCAATCATTTTTTTCATCTCCTTTTAATACGTTTTCGATTTTGATACGAGTTACTTTTTGCGGTGATTGCAAACCGTTTTCGATGTAATACACCGTCTGCGGAGTAATCTTGCAACGCCTCGCAAGTTCCTTTGCCGAAATATCGTGCCGAGCACGATATTCGAGCATTCTTTTGCCTAAATTGTCCTGCATAAAAACCTCCTGTTGTTTATATAAATTCAGGGAATAACAGCGCGTCAAGCTCATAGAATAAATGTTGCCAATCGAGATTGCGTTCCTGCATATATTCTTGAACTTCGCCAAAATTTTTAAACCCCGCTTTTTTACAAAGCCATAAAAATTCCGTTAAATCACAAATAGACATTTTATGCCTCCATAACTTCTAACAGCTCATAGCCATATTTATTCACAATCAGCATACCCTTATAATACGGGTATGACATCGAGCAATTTTTTTGCCCGTACTTTTCAAAAACTTTTTCGCGCCCGTCGCCGTGGTCGGTGTGTACAATAACGTACTTACCAGCCCACGGCGTACCGCAGCCGAATGTCCAAATCCAATGGCGCATTTTTACCTCCTTTGCGCGCCTTTAGCCCGACGCGCGGGGCTTATAAATTATAATTTAATATATTTGCCGTTTTCGATATATCCGTCGATATTTTCGCTTCTTAATCGTATGCACTCTTCAAACGTCTTCCCTTCGTAAAGGTTTACTCCAACATACGCTCCGCCACCAAAGTTAAACGTCACATAAACAACTACTTCATCTATCTTTTTCATTTCTAACTCCTTCAGGGTGTTCCCCTTGATTGATTTTGTACCTTTATTATATCACCTATGTTTTATAATGTCAAATGATTTTTGATAAAATTTTATATTTTTTATAAAAAAATAGCAGGCAATCTTTTCCGACTGCCTGCCGTGTGATTATTCAATAATCCAATATACATCGGCGCACTTTTCCGTGCAGTCCCAAATGTCTACTACCGTTCCGTATAAACTACACGTTAAGTGACCGTTTATGCGGATTATCAGCCGTTTATCCTTGTGCAGCTCTGACAGTTCACCGACCGTTGCACCGTGGGCATTGTAACGCTTGTAACATAACGTACCGTCGATTAAATTGTGGTAACAATGGATATTCAGCTTGTCGCACCCGCACTCTTGCGCGGTAAGCGTAAGCAAGTTCTCCACCGCGTCGTACTTCAACCCGGTTGCCGCGCTTATCGCACGGCATACACAATCCTCGCGCAAATCTCCGTCGGGGCGGCGATTATAAAAGCGATACATTATTCCTCGTCATCGTCCACGATGGCGTAGTAGTACGCGGCGAGCTTTTCTCCGCCCTGCACCGCCGCGTCGGGGTCGTCGAGGAACGCACGCGCCATATTAACATAAATAACGGCTTCTTTTTCGCGAGGGATAAACGGGCGCAGGACTTCGGAATAATCAGAATACAGCATATTTGCCGCAAGGCAAAGCTCTTTTTCGTTGTACCCGTTCATCTGCACGCCGAGCGACTGCATAGCCTGTTTAATCTGTGTGGAAGTAAAATGTTCGCCGTAACTTCCGTCGGGGTTTTCCATTTTTTCTTTCCACATCATCATATCGTGTTTTGTCAGGTGCATTTCGCCGCCGTGATAATCGTACTCGCCGTAATCACCGCCCGCTCTATCGCCTCTGCCGCCCGAATAGCGCCTGCCGCCTATGCCATAGGGTCCCGTACCTTTCACGCCCTGCCGCCCGTCGTACATGGCTTCATCGTCGTAATATCCGTAATCGCTTCCGCGCCCGAAGCGACCTCTGCCGCCGCGGGCATAATCGCTTTCGTAATCGCCGCGGATCTCGCCTTCGTACTGACCGCGCCCGTAATCGGAGCGTCCGCTGCCTCTGCGATAATCCCTGTCGCGCATACGCCTATCCATAATTATTCTACGCGCAAAATCATTCATTTAGCTTTCCTCCTTTACGGTTGATTTAGTTGTTTTTGCTCTTGTCGCTGTCGTTACGGCGGCTGTGGTAGTAGTTGTGACAGGCAGGCTTGCCAGCGCATTATTAGGCGCGCAGGAAAGCCCGCTTAATACCTTAAACGTGCCGCCCGTTGCGCTTGTGGAAACGCATACGGGATAACGCGTCCGCGTCCTTATGGCGCAAGCCGTTATTTGCGCGCAGCACCTGTTAGTTAGCGGGTACACGGTCGCCGTATCGCCGCCGATAGATACCGCCACGGGCATATTGATTGTAGCCGTTGACGGTATGCTCTGCGCCACCACGATACAATACTTGCAGCCGTTACGATAAGTGCCTGCGGGAATATTTATAAGCAACGTATCAACGCCATTTACAGTTACTACGGCAACCGAAGTGCTTATAATAAGATTAGGGCAAAGCCGATTGCAATTTCTGTTGCAGCTCATTTTCTTTTAGTCCTCCTTAAATCAAAAACAAGGCATAGAGAAACACTCTATGCCTTGCAAATAGATTGTTTCTCAACTACCGAAGTAGGAATTAGTAACCACAACCACAGCCGCTATTGCAGCCGCAACCGTTGTTATTGAGTACGCCTACGGGCGTGCCATAGCAACAATTAGGGTTAGGGACTACATACGCGGGTACAGGGCAATCTCTGCCGAGCCTGCGTATAAGTTCTGCATTACCCGCGTCAATCGTCGCGGTAAGGTATGCGTTCTGTGCCGTCTGCGAAGCCTGGAATTTAAGCGACTGATTTTCCGCCTGAAGAGTGGCAATCTTATCCTGCGTGAGGAAGTTCAGAATCGCGTTCGTTCCGTCGCGCTGGCTGTCGATAATATCGCGCGTGCTGTTATGAAGCGCGTTTGTAATATCGCAAGTATTCTTTGCCATGTTGTAATTCACGCCGTCAATAGCACGCTGCGTCTGGCAGCAGCAATCGGCGAGCTGATAGCTAACCTGTGCAAAACCCTTTTCGCTTGCGTTCTGCGCCTGCAAAATCGCAGTGTTTACGCCTCCAAAGCCCTGGCACAGCGTCTGCTGAATACCCGCCTGACCAAGTTTAAGGTCGTTAAGCGAAGAAAGCGTGGCGTTCTGTGCAAAGCCTACGGCTACATCGTTGCTTGTTGCAACTTTGCCGAGTTCGTAGTTCAGATTGCCGCCGCCATAGCCGTTTCCACCGAAGCCCCAGCCGCCATTACCAAACAGCGCGAAAAGCACGATAATCCACAGCCATTCTGCGCCCCATGCACCGTTGCCCCAGCCGCCGTTGTTGGCGTTGCCCTGACCGACTGCATACCCTTCAGCGAATCCATTATCCATTGAATTATTCTCCTTTAATTATTTATAAAAATCGTTCTGCGCGCAAAGAACGATAATTATTTCAACTGCGCCATGAAGGCGTTCGGGTCAATTCCTCGCTGTTTCATAATGTTCATTGCGAGGTCTTGATAGCTCATTTTCCCGCGCATTTGGTCTATCATCTGCGCTACTTGCGGATTGTTTTGCACAAGCATTTGTACGACCGCTTGCGGGTTTGCCTGCCCGCTCCTGATTTGTTTTACAAGCTGAAAGAATGGATTTGCGGGCGGCTGCGGTGCATTCCCCAACGGGTTAGCCATTCTCCTCGCCTCCCTTCTTTTCTTTCTTTAACAGCCCATCGATAGTACGCTTTATGCGCCCCATTTCCGTCTGTACAGTTTTGAACTCTTCAACGCTTACGAACTGCGACATATCCACAGCAGGGGCGGAGGCGGGCGCGGCTTCCGTTTCGGTGTATTCCGAAATCTTAAACGCCTTAATCTCCATCTTCCCCGTTGCGTCTACCGTCTTGCGGTATAAAAGCGGCTTGTCATTATCAAGGAAAATAAAATCGCTGTTTGGAGGCAACTGCCTTGCCTTTGCGTCGTCAATGCCCGTCACATAAATTTTGTTTGTGTTCATCTGCGCGGGCTGTTGCTGTGATTGCATTTGAGGGGCGTAATTTGCGCCCTGCGGGGCAAAAGGCGCTTGCCCAGTATAATTTGTTTGCCCGCCGTTATAACCGCTGTAAGGCGTGCTATACGGCACATAACCGCCGTAATTATTTCCGTTCCACATAATTTTACTCCTACAATTCAAAATTGTAAGAGCGGTAGAGAGTATATGCGCACGGTGAGGGCGCGCGCAAAATACTCTCCTTGCCCTCACGCCTACATTATACGGGCATAAAAAAAGAATGTACACCTACAAAAGGTGTACACTCTTATTTATTGCAAGTTTGTTGCAATTTTGCTTTTAAACGTTTCTTTCGCGTTGTTACTGATTTTTCATCGATACATAATTTATCGGCAATAACGCTTTGCTTTGTCTTGCGAATAAAAAACTCCACGGCAAGCTCGGTGTTCTCTTGCGATAAATGAATAGCCGCGCAACGTTCGCGCAATTCTTCTTCGGTGCAAGTATCGGTATTGAACGGCTTGCGGGTAGTTGATTTTTTATAAAAGTCAACTAATTCGTTATACCGCGGCTCGATATATTCATAATCTTTTAATTTGAACTGTACTACGCCGACTTTATAGCTGATAAACGCTATTGCACAGCCAATAAATACCGAGAACACAATGCTAAATGCATTAGGGAATACCGCCATAGTTGCAAGCACAAATACTATAAGCGATAACGTAAAGCATTCACGCAACGAGCGGGAATGGAACTGTCGCGCGTAAAGTCCTTTCGTGCAAAAGTACGGCAAGAAAATCATTAAAAATTCAAAAGGCTTGCCGATTAAAAGCGAAAAGCCAATCAGCAAGCCCACAATTATGGCAAAACCTCCGAACCGATACGCTTTCGATAAGGCGTTGTATTGTCGCTGTGTGATTTTAATCTTTCTTTTCATCGTCGACGACTTCAAATTTTTCTTTCAGGTCGTTGTCCACGCTGTTTTCGTTGCCGAAAAACCAAAACGGACAGCCAGGTGCATTCGTGCCGTCTTTATGCTTTATTTCTTCATCGGCAGGTCTGCCTGAAATATCAATCTTTTTTGCGTTTTCCATAATCGAATACCACCAAAATATTTTATTACAAGATATAAGCTGACAATGAACAACTTATAATCTATTGTACCAAGCACGTTGTATATAAAATTATACGCGGCATTTTCATCAACTCCGCCGATTCTGCCGACTAAAAATATAACGCCGTAAAGCATTGATATTGCATACAGCAATATATTTTCTAAAATCGAATACCATTTGCGCACAAATATTATCGGTACAAATAATATGCACGCCGTATTAAAAATGTTTATAATTAAGTTACTTTCTTCTATAAATAAACCGAGCAATTCGCATATTATTGCTTGTGTAAATGCTATACAAAAGCATATCCACCATTTTGCACGGCATAATATTTTATACACAAAAATAAGTTCAAAAGCTAAAAGCAATATCATTATTACTTCTTGCCAAAAATCATTCGGTACAGGTATTGCTTCAAGGTCTGCGGCAAACCACAGTATGCCGCATAATCTCGCTATAACACAAAGGAGCATTACAGCGACACTACTGACGAGCAAACAGAGTACGAATATTTGCTCTCCCGATTTATCGCTGAAATACTCCCTTACGCTTTTCATTTACTTCTTGTTTTGCCCTGTCATAATTTTGGCAAACTCATTTTTGAGTTTTGTCACATCTGCGTTTTCTGTGGCGGTCGTCGTTTCAGCCGTTTCCGTTTCGTCCTTTATAATTTCAGGAAGTTCCTGCACGGGATTTTTACTCGTCTTTAACTTTGTAAAAATATTTTTTATCGCTGTGTAAAGACCCTTACCGCCTTTGCGAATAAGCTGAACTATAAACAAATATACAGCCTGTGTACAACCTGCGTAAAGTCCTGTGTTTTTAAGAAGCACATTTACATCGGTTACACCAACATAAAAACGCAAAAAACAAAATACGCCAGCCGCCGAAAGCAATAGACTTATCGCGGCAAAAAGATATTCGTATTTGTCGCAATTTAATTCGCCGCCATTGTTTTTTGCGACTTTTTTCATTATAACCTTTACAAGGCTTGATATTAAAATAGCCACAATCACAATAGCAAGACAAATCAATGCTATTACCCATTCAGGCATTGATTAACCCTCCTCGATAAAGCCGTTAATTGCGCTGAAAAATGCAGTATATTCGGTATCAACCTGTGTGCTTATTGCGGTTTTCTGTTCTGCAATATAAGTATTTTTTTCCTCGTCCAGCTTCTGCTTCATTTCGGTAACACACTTATTAAAAGTATCATCGAGTTCGCGCAGATGAGGGAGCATAACAGAATTATAATGCGCACCATAACGCGCGTCGTAATCCGCCTTTTTTGCGGCTTCAACTTCTGCTTTATACTTTTTAGAAATATCACTTATCTTGCTCATTTCTCTCACCTCTTTACATTTTTCATTATAACACCGACTTAATTAAAAGTCAATAGTTTAAAAAAAATTTTTAATTTAATTCATATATTTTGTATAAAGTATCTTGTATGGCTGTCCAATTTCCCAATGAATAACCTGAGGCGGAAAAAACCCGTATTGTAAAATTATTATCTTTATCAGGGTTGATTGCTACTCTATAAATAGTACCCGTAGCCGCTGGCGAATTTATATATCCGCCATAAGTAATAGTGGAAACGGTATGATTATCGTTAGGGAAACAACGGCATTGTACAACGCCTGCATTTTATATCTCTACAACATTGTCAGTAAAATTAGTTATAGTAGATAAAGTGCCATTAACGTTTCCTATCGTTATACCAGTACTACTGTCACCTGAGATATAGTAACCTTGGACTTTAAGATCATTAGAGGAATCAATTAAACCTGAAAAAGGTGTAAAAGATGATAAACTATTCTCTAATATTGATTGTACCAGTGTAAGGAATACGTTTCTACCAAAGTATGACCTTATACCAGAAATACTGGTAAATGGAGTTGAATCAGTGGTATCGAGTGTAATATTCCAATTATAGTTATTGGAATTACCGGCATTGTTTATCGTAACAGTACCATCTAAGGCTATTCTATAGTATACCAGATATGCACCACGTCCTGTAAAACTAATGTTATGTCTATATAATCTGGGTAATTTATCTATAACCCATTCGGTAGTGGCAACGTCATCCGAATCGGAATCTGTGGCAGGAGTAACGCCCTTAGCCGCTACATTCCTGTTCACGGCATAGACTGCGCCGCTGGGGGCGGTTGTGCCGTAGAAAGTGTTTGAAAACTGAATTTCATTGACCTGATTACCGTTGCTACCACATTCGTCAATTATTGTAATGTTGTAAGAACGATAAGGCTGTAAATGCGTGTAAAGGTCAATATTTTTTCCATTAACTACGGCGCAAAATGCTGATAAGTTAATGTTGCCGTCCATTGCGTTAAAGTTTTGAATTACTGCGGTTGCGGCATTTGCACCTATGTAACTGTCAAGCTGTATATGCCCGCTGTTTTCAACATATGAAGAGTTTACGCCGTTTACAAGGAAGATTGTAGAAACAAGCTGTGACGCCGTTCCCGAATGAGTCCACGTTGCAAACTTATACCAACCGTTATTATTTTGATTACCGACAAAAATTGAACGGCTTAAATGCCCCGCGCCAAGGGTGGGATAGTTGCCGTTCTGCTTTGCGTATGTAGCTACAATGTTGTTGCCGTCCTCGTCAGCAGAAGCGTTGTTGCGGACGGTGGCGTAAACGGCATTGTCGGGGGCGGAAGTGCCATAAAATGCAGTATCAAATTCAAACAAGTCAGACCAATTGCCTAAAGTTTCATCTTGCTGTGTTAGTATAGTAAAATCAACTTTACCATAAGTACTTACGTTTCTCCAATACAAAGTTACAACATTATTTTCAAGTACGCCGAAGAACTGTTCGGGGTCTAACGCTCCTCCAAGAACACTTATTGTAAATTCTGTAAAATTGCCATTAAGTTTAGTAACATCGAGTTCTAATAATCCCGAACGAGTAGGAGTAGCTGTGCTCTCTATTTGATAAACCCCATTTACTAAAAATATAACAGATACAGAGCCGTTGCCTTCTACAATTTTTGAAGCAGACGTAGTACCAACTTTATACCAGCCAATCGTAGAAGATGAAGTAGAGGATATTCCCTGATGCTGTAAATGTCCAGCGCCAAGAGTAGAATAGTTGCCGTCCGAAGTGACTATTTCTTTCCAGGCTTGAAAGTTTGTCCCTCCTGAACCATTTTCTGTGCCATAACGAGCAAATTCATTAGAGTGCATATCATTTAAACGCTGAACAACTCGTGCGCCACCTGTTACTTCGTGAATTTTTATTGCCTCTACCTTAAAGGCTGTTGTAACTTCGGTAGGTTTATCAGTTATTGTTTGTGCATTTCCGTCCGTGGAAACATACCACATTTTCCACATACCAATTCCATCGGGAATACAGCTGTTCAAAGAAGAGTTATTTGCAAGCAATTCAGCCTGTACACCGCCAGCCATAAGGTTTTGGTATGTACCGTTCTTCCTTGCATAGGTATTAGGTATGTTATTTCCGTCCTCATCAGCGCTTGCTCTTTTAACAGTAACACCGTCACTTTCAAAAATGTCCGATATCGCATGACCGTTGATTTGAGAGGTGACGTTCTTTGCTCTACCGACTACCGTTGTGCCGCTTTCTATGTCGTCAAGCTGGGTCTGAATGTTACTTGTTACGCCGTCGAGATAGCCAAGTTCTTTTGCCGTAACGGCACTTATCGCTACTTTCCCCTGCGCGTTAGAAACAAGCGCACGGCTGGCAGTAAGATTTTGAGAAGCAATAGTGCTTGCCGCGCCCATGATAGCGTTCTGCTTTGCGTTCCACGTTGCCTTTTCGGTGTCGGTAACTACACGGTGCGTCGCGTCTTCTGCCGCGTCGGAGAGATTTCCTGTCTTTGCAATTGTCGCGAGGTCTGCGTCGTTTGCTTTCGCGTCGAGCGCATTTTCCAGCCCGCTCACCTTGCTTTGCGCGATAGCCGCGTCGGCGGCTACGTCTGCGTTCTTTATTGCACCCGCTTCAAAATCTCCCGCCGCAACCTTGTTCTTAAACGCAAGGGCTTTCAAACGCGAAAACCAGTTTTTGACCTTGCCCCACAAGGTAGCCGAGGTGTCACCCGACGCAACGTTTGCCGCTGTACCGCTGATGTCCGAGAACGTGACAATCGTCCCCGCTAGTTCGCCGCCCGACAGCTTTACACGCGCGGCAAGGTCATCTGCTATGCTTTGAAACAGTTCCGCGTCTATCTCCGTGCCGACCTGCTGAACAGTACCCGTGACCTCGTCAAAATCGAACGTGCCAAGGACTTCTCCCGTTTCTACGTTCGTAAGCTGGTATCTGTTCGCGTACTGAACAATTCTATCAACTACTGCTTTCATTATACACCTCTAAACTTAATTTGATGACCAGCGCGGAATGTGCCGCTGTATAATTTATCAATCTGTACCGATTGATAAAATTCGTCTAATACCTTTAATATTTTTTCAATATTATTAGCCTTTACATAATCCCAATTTACAGCGATAGGTGTTTGCGGCGTATCACTTGCCACATACCATACTGCGCGTATTGCGTTTACATTGTCAATTATACTCTGCATTTGTGTGCGTGTCAAGGCTTGCCCCAAAGAAACGTTTGTAACGGTCAAATTTAGCCCTAAAACGTCCGAAAGGTATTCTATGTATGAATTTACCCGTTGCACGTCTGAAACGTTGTAAAACCCCTTTTCCGTGCCCGTAGTAACGTCCTGCGCTGTACGGTCTGCAATGAGCGGGTCTAAGTTCGGATTATTCATCTATTGCCTCCAAGGTCTCTGAGTGGTCTTCGTATGACACGTCAAACGCAACGCTCGTTATATACTGTCCGTTCGTTGTTGCGCGGGTCGCATCTGCGGCGTTTTCGGTATCAATCTCTACATGGTCGCCGAGGTCATAATTGTTTTCGCTGACTATTTCCGCGCTGTGATTGTATTTGTTTACAACGCGCTCATACTGATAGTCTGCCACGTCATCGGCAAGGTCACCCGTAATCAAATAATTGCTTTCAATCGTTTTAATATTCTTTGCGGTGCTGCCGCGTGTTATGACTGTCGTAGCGTTATTGTACGGCTTACCCGTAACGGTGACAAACGTTGTATCGCCTGCCGTGCCCGTAAGCGTTATAATGCAACGGTCGGAATAAATTTTTGTTGAAGTTATTTGCGCCGAACTTGTAGTATCGACGAATACCTGTATCGTGGATATAACGGCTGGATATTCGCTGTAAACTATTTCAACTTCCTGCGGTTCTACCGTAAGCCCTATTTCGTCCAAATGCCCGAGTTCCTGTTCTGCGCTTGCCGCACTAAATGTATATTTAGTCACATTTATGCCGAGATATTTATCGCTATTTTCAATAGTATAACCGCCTTCTACAATATCGTCAGCGGTTATCTCCCCTTTTTCCGTCGGCGTATGTTTTTTGAGTGCAATGTTGCCGTTCGCGTCAATCACGAGTATGCCGTTGCCTGCTTCTGCAATAAGACGCAATGCCTCACGGTGCGGCACTTCTGTTATATAGCCCGTAGAAATAATACTTTTAAATGCTTCATCAATGGTAAGCGTAATTCCTGCGTCTTCTGCCACTTCTTGCGCCCAATCGTACAGGCTTCGCCCATTCGGGTACACAATACCGTTGCGGTATGTGGTATCGCCGAGCGAATAAAGTTCATCATACCCCGAGACGGTTATGACCTGCCCGTTTTCGGAAACATCTGTCGTTTCGCTGTAATAATGCCCAAACGGCACATACGTTGTACTGCCTTTTTTCTTTACAAATACGGTGACTTTCAAGCCTTCTTGTAAGCCTATCGGCAAGTCATTTATTGTTCGTATATCAAATCGTCCGTCATTAAAAAACTGAAACGAAAATTCGCCGCTGTCATCATAGTCGCCTGTAAGGTCGGTAGTACGGCTTGCGGATACGCTAATGAGCATATCTTCTTCGTACATATCATTTATACCGAACACAATCTGCCATAATCTTGCGCGCTGCTGTGGATTGACTTTTACAAAAGTCAACCTCACCCTATTCCATTGCAATCTCACATCATAATTGCTGTACGCCGTGGCGGTGTTGCCCGTAACTGTGCGCGTCCCCACAAGCGTATCGTTATTATAGTATGCGAGCGTAAAAGTATCGGGCGCACAATAAGTCGGAAATGTAATCTGCACGCCGTAACTGTCGTGAGTATTAGCGAATATATATTCAATGTATTCGTTAATATTCCCGTTCGCGTCGGAAAGGCTTGCACTTTCCCAGCCGACGTTATACGTATTTCCCGAAACGGGAAATACGTGCGAGCCGTCCAGCTTGAAATAATCTTTTTCAAGATACGCTATTTTATCGTAGGTTACGCCGCTTTCAAGCGGTATGTTTACGTTGGAATACGCGCTGTTTTCGCTTGCAGACGGCGTAATAGTATCGTCCTGTATAGTTTGGTCTATAATGCCGTAATTTACGCGCACACCGTCAATTATCATCGTAGTCCACCCCTTTGAGCGTGAGCGTCCAATTCGTCCACACGTAATCTCCCGCCGTCTCATCATACTTGAAGCGCGTTTGTTCTTGCCCGAGTTCGATTATTGCTTGCCCGTTATACGTGCCGAACGGTGAGGATATTTGCACAGTCAAATATCCGTTCTGACGTTGCGTCGCGAGCAACGAATTGACCGTTGCACGCTGTTCTGCCGTAAGAAACGCATACGAAAAGTTTGCGTAAAACCTGCGCCCTTTATAAATACGGCGTATTTTTCCGCTTATCATGGTCTTTTCCACATACTCATCAGCATAGCCCATAGTAGGCTCGCGCCCGATTTGCGGAAGTTCCATGTCAATACCGTTTATCGTCAACATAATTTACGCCTCCTTATTTATACGCCGTAATGGTGCGCAAGCTCTTTCTCCCCTGTGCGCGCAACGTGTTATTGACCGTGTTCACCACATAGCTATTAAAGTCCTTGTCGCCTATTCTAACAGTTATTTCCGTGTTATTGTCCTGATTGCCGAGCCCTGTTACAATTCCGTTCACAATCGCAACTGCGGCGTTCTGTATTGCGCCGCGCAGGTCATAATCACTCATCGCCATATACTGCGCATCGGCTATCTGCTCAATGTTTGCTACACCTGTGCCCCGTGGACCGTGAGCGACTATTTCTGCGCCCGCTTCACCTGCAAGCGCATAAAGCGTGCCTACGTTTTCGGGAAACATACCGCCTTCTGCAAAATCAACTCTTCCGAATGATACCGTCGGTATATGCGGTATCGCAGGAATACCCAGCCACGTCCAAGCTGATGACAACGCGTCTAATCCTTTATTTAACAAATTGATAAGACCGTTTAATCCGCTTTCAACCGACGATATTAACCCGTTAATAAATACTTCCGCAAGATTTTTTCCAAATTCTGCAATCGACTGCCAGCCTTCCTTTGTAAAAAACAAATTCATTACAGTGTCGATTAAAGAAATCAATAAATCGACAAGCATAGTGGGAAACTGAACCGCCGCAAATTCAATAAATGCTTCCAGTAAATCAACTATTAGCGTACCCCAATTCAAATCGAGTAACGCGTCAAAAAGTGCAACAAGTATATCTATAAGCGATTGCGTAAGCGTCGGTAAAATTTCAACCGCTTTGAAAAGCAATGCTTCTATAACATCTACAAGCGAATTTATTATTTCGGGGTCGGATAATATATTTCCCAACCCGACAATAATTTCTAACAGTAAATCGCCCGCCGTGCTTATAATCGTAGGCAGTGATTTAGCTACTTTATAAATTAAACCTGTAAGTCCGTCGCTAAGCTGTTGCATAGCGTCATCACTGCCATTTGCAAGCCCTACAAGTCCTTCCGTGATAAGTTCTATCTCAGGCAAAAGATTTGCGCCTATGACAAGCCCTACGGTCTTTATAGTGTTTGTAAAATTATCCATTTTGTCGCCAACGGCGGCGATGTTTTTAATGGTGTTATCGGAGAGAATAAAGCCTAAATCTTCAAATTCTTCTCGTAAATCTTCAAGGCTTCCCTGCTCCATATTCAAAAGCGGTAAAAGCTCTTGATAAACACGATTGCCGAATATATCCTGTGCAATGGTGACTTTGTCCGTTTGGTCTTCCATACCTTGCAAGGCTTCCACAATAGCGTAGAGCTGTTCCTCGGTATTCATCGACATAAAGTCTTCATAACCTATACCGAGCTTTTGCAAAGTTAAAAGCGCGTCGCCGTTGCCTTCGGAAAGTTCTTGCGTAAAAGTCGTTAAATTTCGTATTACCATTGACAAGTTAGACGCGTCTGAACCTGCCCTTTGCAATACGAGTGCCCAATATTGATATGCTTCTGTGGAAATACCGAGCTTTTGCGAGTTATCGTCTATTTCGCTACCAGCGTCAATAAATTTAACAGCAAGCGCGCCTATTGCCGTAGCCGCCGCCGTTACGCCAGCTACAAACCCCGCAACCGCGCGAACACCCGTTTTAAAAACAGTACCTACTTTTGACGAAAACGAACCTGCCGACTTTTGGCTTTGGTCAAGCTTTTTTTCGTAATCGCTGTTATCAAGCGTAAGCGTAGCAAACAAATTAAATAAATTCATTTACTACCTCCTTTATTTTTCCATTTTACTTTTATACCGCGCGCCGCAAACGTATCTTCTATAATCTGCCGCGCCGTGCGTGTGTCTTTCTTTTCAGCAACGCCCCATATTTCATCGCGTTGCTTGATATAACTTATTCGTTCTTTATACTTATTTCCAGCGCTTATCGTGGCAAGGTTTTCTGCGACAAAAATTTGAAACAATTCCTGTTCCGCATTAGATTTAAGGCGGTAGTCAAGATATTTAACTACCGCCTTCATTGTCATATTTTGCCGTACTTCATTAAGATAAAGTATTATTCTGCCGCAGTATTTGCGCTCGCGCTGGACGAGGAAAAAAAACTGCGAAAGTCCTCATCTGCCCATATGGTTTTTATCTCGTTTACCGTTTCGCTGAACGGCTGTGCCTTTATTATTTCAACAGGCTTATCGCTCCATATGGCAAGAATTTCAAAAATATCTTCGCGGTAATTTTTGAGTAAAAGCGGAATAACTTTGAACAAAAACACTCTGTTTGACTGTTCGGCTTTATAATTCTGCATAAAAGCCTTAAATTCTTCATCTTTGGAAAGTTTTTCCGTCATATCCGCGATAACGGGCGCAACGTTACACAGTTTATCAATCGCTATATCTGTACGCATTATTCCGTTGCCCTCTCAATCGTAATCTCAAACGGTGCCGTTTCGAGGTCATCAACCGTATAATGCGCAATAAGCGCGAGCGGATAGGTGCCCTCGCCTCTGTCCGATACGGTAAGGCTGAACCCGCTGATGTTCAATGTGTTCTTCAGCTTGATAACAACGTTCTGCCCGTTCGACAAATCGCCGACCCAATAGATGTCCTTATATTCTGCGTCCTTGATCGTACGGTCTACCTTGAACGTTACGTCCTTCGTCGTGCCCGAACCGCTTTCCGTCTTAGTAACGCCCGCGCCAAGCGCACGAGCGATACCCTCGTCGCTAAATTCAAGCATAGTCGTATTCATCGTGACGACCCAATCGTCCACACGCTCAAGCCCCTTTGTATAAGTAGGCGCACCGTCTACTGCCGCCTGATGTACCGTGGGCACAGCTGTAAAACTACCGCCGCCGCGTGTTGCGCCTATAATGTCATCTTCTTCTATCGGCGTGCCTTTGGTGTATGTAGTGCAAAGTACGCCAGCGTTTAACTGTAAGTTTACTATCGTTCTATCAGTAAGCCCTGTTTTCAAAGGCATATTTATTTACCTCCGTAAATCGTGATTAAAAGATTTATATAGCCAGCTCGTACCGTTTCGTCTTCATCGGCTTTGTCCTGATAGAACGGCGAGCCTTTCTCTATCTTGATTTTCATATCCGTATCGGATATTAAAATCCCTGCTTCCGTGACGGCTTTTGCTATTTCGTCGGCAATTTTTATAACTTCCTCATAGCTTGTCGTCGGAAACGTATATATTTGCACGGGCAATATAAATTGCATTGCAAAATTATCATAATACCCGCTGAATTGCAAATACGGGCTTTTAGGTTTTTCGCCCGCAGGCAATACTCCGCGATAAGTCGTTGCAAATTGTGATAGCCATTGATATATTATTTGCCCGAATTTTAAAATATTCATTTACAATACAGGCGTATAGCTTTCAGCTAAAAACGTTTTCCATTCAGTCTGTTCGCTCTGCTCCGTATTTATCTGCTCGTCGCTTGTTAAACGGATATACTTTGCAACGCCGTTCTCCATAAATTTAATTTTATCGTCTTTTTTAAGCGGCACGTTTGCGTAAGTGTGAAATCTGTACTGTGTCTCTTCCTGCCCTCGTAGTGCGCCGATGAGCTGCTCTGTGCTGCTTTTACGCACGGCAAGCCCCTTGAACTCTACGCCTTCATACTCGACAGTTTTATATCCGCCAAGCCCGTCGGAAACGGTCACACTTTCGAGCTTATTGCATTTGTAAAAATAATCGTCCATTGCCATAGCTTATAACTGCCCCTTGAATATCTTTTCCGCCTGTTCCTGCATTTGGTCTTTCGTCTTGTCTATCCCTTCACGCAAGAACGGTCTGCCCGCCATTTTGCTCGTGCCGTTATGCACGAACCCGCTGTAAGAAACATTGCTTCCCGCAATAACACTATTTTTCGGCGCTTTGCCTGAAAGTTTATCGCCCGCTTGTGCATTAGGTGGCGACATTGCGCCGCTATCTCCTTTTTCTCCGTTTGCCGTTACAAACGACATGCTTGCGCGAAGTCTGCCCGTATCAACGGCGGGGGCTGTATCGTATTTACCGCTTATAGCGTCAACGCTCCCCTCCACAGCTTTTACGCCTATCGCGTAAAGCGCACGCTCTGTGGCTTTTTCAAGCTCTTCAAGTACAAGCTGCGAATTATTCTTAACGCGGATAGTGAAGCGCATTCCATCGTTCATATCATCACCTTACGCGCGCCGAGCACATATCGCCCAATAAACAGCGCAATCGCGCTATTGATTTGTAAGCGTATCTGTCCGTAAGTCGGCGTAGCGTAAGATACCGAATAATACCCGCTCACGCTCTCGCTGGATATTTTTGAAACGCCGTTTTTGCTCTGTTTCCAATCGCCGTACAGTATATCGGCGATACGGCACGCACAGCGTTTGAGCGCGGTCTGCGCTTCTTCCGTGTCGGGAACGCGATTAGCAAAAGGGGCGAGCTCATCGCCCGCCCGCTCCGCAAAATAGGCGTAGTCGTCGGCGGAGGTTATAAGGATTCCCTTGTAGGAATCCTTATAATAATCGAAGTCCGCATACGTCATAGCCTTATTCTCCTATTTACGATTTCGCCGAAAGCGTTACAGGCACTGCTTCCGTACCGTCAACCGTTACGCTTCCAGTGTAGGGCTGATAGCCGTTAGCCGTGATTTTGTACTGATACACGCCGTTCTGCGTCTTGAACGTTGCCACGCCCGAAGCGTTGGTCTTTGCGACCATGCCGCCGAAGCTGACCCTTGCGCCTTCAACGTAGCTCGTCGCGCCGTCATCGGTAACGGTGAACGTTACGGTGTTCGTAGTAAGTGCCGAGGTTGCCTGAATCGCCGCGAAAGGGAAACGCGTGCTTTCGTCGGGCGCAAGCGCATTAATAGGGTTGGGAATTTCCCAGCCAAGGCGCATGACCACACGAAGCGCGACCATGTCTTCCTGCGCGAGATTGTACATGATTTCGCCGTCATCTGGGTTCTGAATAATCGCCTGGTCAAGCACCTTGTAGGTGATATCCTGACGAATGGAATACACCGCCTGCGTGAAGTCGCCGACAATCATCTGCGCCTTTGTTTTATCCCATGCGCCGTTGTCGATGTACGCCTTCGGCAGTTCGTCAATCTCCGTACCTTTTATAGGCTGCCCCGACGTGTCCAGCATCATGCGGAACTTGCCCTTGACGTCAACGCCGCCGACAATACCCGATGGATTGTAACCGCTTTCCTCGACCTTGACCATTGCGTCATTGATAGCCGAATACAGCGTACCGCTGCCCTGCGGCACAAACGCATTCGCCTGCGCGATAGACGTAAGCAGGTCAGCACGCCATGCGGACGGCTTATCTACGCCGGCGAAAATTGCCTGATCGATTTTCTTGCCGATTGCCTCCACCAGGCGCGGGCGAATTTCGCCCCAAATGTCGATACTCGCGTCGTCGAGCACGTCTTCCTTGATAGGCACGATAACCGCAATTTCGGCAGGCACAATATACTTGTTTGCCCATGCCGCGTTTGTTACGTTCTTCCTGCCGTTGTTTGTACTGTCATTTACCCAGTACGCCATGGGCAGCGCGTCAAGCACGCGCATACGCATGATATTGCTCGACATGTTCGGCAGCCGCCTGAACATGCTAAGAGCCGCCGACTGCTTCGTCACGCCCTGAATAATCTCCGCAACGAGGTCTTCTGTAAACAGTGCTTCCGCGTTCTGTCTTGTAATCATGATTTATTTCTTGCTCCTCTCAGAATCTCGTTCATTTTCTTGTTCGTTGACGGCGCACTGCCTTTGCCGCCGTCATCGAAGTTAGGCTGGGATCCTTTCTGGAATACTCCCTGCCTCTGTGTGTTTACGACGAACTGCGGATTTGCTTTCAGGTAATCGGCAAGACAAGATTTAAAGTCTTTTTTGTCGGTAACAAGCGGCTTGACCTCGGCCATAACAAACTTTTGAAATTTCACGTCCACATTCGCCGCCGCGACTTCCTTTGCCAATTCCGCGTCTGCCTTTTCGGCTTTCAGAGTTTCAAGCTCTGTCTTTATGCTGTCATAATCGGCGTACTTACTTGCGTCGTTGTCCGTCTTATATTTTGCGAACTCCGCCGAAAGTTTGTCATACTTCGCTTTATCCACATACCCGCCCGCCTTGATGTTTGCGAGCTTAATGCCGTGCTCGTTGAGTTTTGCCGAGAAATCGGCATAACTCAATGTTCCCTCCCCGAACAGTTCCTGCAATTCGTCCATATTTCGTTTTACTCCTATTGCCTCGCTGATTTAATTTAAACGTGAGTTCACTCTCACAACCGCAAGGGCGCGCTGTTAAACCTCCACGCGCACGAGGAATTTTTGCTTTGCTGTAATTGTACACCTTTTTTTTGTAAATGTCAATACTTTTGCAAAAATATTTCATTTTCTAAAAATCATTGACATTTACGCCCTTGTGTAGTATACTTGTATCAAATGAATATAT
>ERZ1090880.417-NODE-417-length-23366-cov-6.419716_pt1 | contig 23366 bp, 36 predicted proteins | sample MGYA00478471_ERZ1090880 | MGnify/ENA primary metagenome ERZ1090880 (study PRJEB33644, sample SAMEA5815734) | chicken gut metagenome | biome: Chicken; feature: Gastrointestinal Tract; material: Caecum | place: Ireland | collected 2019-01-01 | study: A study of the... | reverse complement strand
ATCACCTCACAATATAAGAATACTACATATTGTAGTAAAATTAAATACACGAAAAGTAGTAAAAGTATTGACATACTACAAAAAGTAGTTTATTCTTAATGTGTAAACATCAATAAGTAGTAGAAAGGAGGAAATATGAAACGCCAAATTTTAATTGAAAAACGTGGTTCTAGAAGTCAGCAAGAGATAGCAGATGAATTACAAATTACACAAAAACATTTATCGAAGATAGAATTGGGAGAACGCAATCCCAGCATTACTTTGTTGTCACAGTTCTGTCGTCTGTACAAAGAATCTGCTGAAAATCTTTTTCCTGATATTTTTTTAGAAAACAATACTACTTTTTAGGGTATAGGAAAATGATACTACATTATTGAGTGAAAAAACAGTGATTTTAACTACCGGTTTTTGGTAAAAAACAGTGATTTTAACTACCGTTTTTTACCAAAAACCGGTAACAAGAGTAATAGGAGGGATGTATTTTGAACAACATTTACCAGACAGCCCGTGAAGCCTGTGGCATCACGCAGGAACGTGCAGCGGAACTGATTGGATTGTCAGTTGAGAGTATCCGCAACTATGAAACAGAAAGACGGATTCCGTCAGACGACACTGTAATTAAGATGGTGGATATTTATGATGCCAATTATCTGGCGTACCAACATTTGAAGTATAAGACTCGGGTGGGAAATATAGTTTTACCAGATTTAAATAGTGCTACATTACCAGAAGCGGCTCTACAGTGGATCCATGAAATGAATGACTGTATGGAGTACCAAGCGTCCATCATTGAAATTGCTATGGACGGGAAAGTAGATGATAAAGAAAAAGGCATGTGGGAACATGCAATGAAAAAATGCAGAGAACTTTGCAGAGCAGTCTTTGCACTGCAATTTGTCACCAAGAAAAATGAGAAGGAGGAATGAAGATGGATGGAAAATCTGGTGCAGGCATGGCATCGGCGAAGGTAGAAGTTATTGTTCCGGCAATGGCAGAGACATGCATGACTAAAAAGGATATAGCAGCGAAAGCAGGAGTAAGCGCTAATGCAGTTTATCGCATCGCACAAGGATATTGGGTCAGGCCGGATATCTTGGGAAAAGTATGTAAATTTCTGGGGTTAAAGGTGGCTGATGTAATGATTTTACACGGAGGGAAAAATGATAATTAAGATATTAAATGATAAAGAATTTGAAGAAAAGAAAAAAGACTTTGTAGAAGCAATTCATGATATCCACAAAAATGATGTATTTTTTAACTATTTAGAGAGAGAAAGAGTGGAACTCATATGTCTCGTTTCCTTTATAAAAGCATCAAATGTGTATTATTCAGGCGTTCAGATTGCGCTACTGGAACAGATTGCGCATGAAGAGTTTGGAAAAATTCCAATAGGAAAGTAGAAAGAGCGTTCCGTAGAACGCCCCATCAAAAATCAATTTCGTAAATTCATGTTACCTCATGATTGGATTTTTGACAAGGGGCTTTTGATGGAAAGTTATATTTATTCGGACGGGATTACAACAATAAAAGATCCCTTTTGGGACAATCTTTGCCCAATATGTGGGAAACGTTTTTGGTCTGTACATTTGGATTGTATCTGTCCTGATTGTGGGAATAAAGATCTGTATATCTTAAATGAGACAAATCATACAGCGGAAGAACTTGCAAAATTTAATCGAAAAAGAATGGAGGATAAACATGAAAACATTAACGATTATGAATTATAAAGGTGGAGTCGGGAAAACGGCCACAGCAGTCAACACAGCTTTTAACCTGGCATTTTTACATAACAAGCGTATCCTGTTGATAGACTGCGATCCGCAGGGAAACGCATCATATTTCTTCGGGAAGTATGATGAAACAAAGGCATCGATCAGTGGCGTGTTCGCTGGTGATTATGAATTGGAAAAAGCAATCCGCCGGACGAAGTACAAGAATCTGGACATTGTTCAGGCGGACAAGAATCTGGAATTTGCCAAGATTTACAGTCCGATCGAGCTGAAAGAGCAGATATCACATCTGGAAGGCAGATATGATTACGTGATCATTGATTGCCATCCAACATTTGATATGTATACTCAATGCGCTATCATAGCGGCGAATCTATGTATCGTACCGGTTAAGTTGGATCGGAATAGCATTAATGGTCTGAGTCTGTTCGATGACCATTTCCAGGAAGTTTTGGACTACAATCCGGATGTGGAATATAAAGTCCTAATGACCATGTGGAGAGATACCAGAGGGAATAAGAGAGGGCTGATGGAGCTGGTTTATAAAAACCAATATCCGATCTTTAAGAGCATGATCCGAAACTCTGCGGCTGTGGATGAATCTACATATAAGCGGAAACCGTTGCTGAAATGTGCGAGCCGCAGCAATGCGGCAAAAGATTATGTTGAATTTACCGCCGAACTCTTAAAGGAGGTGGAATGATGAACATGGATGAACTTTTGAACCGGATCGGAGAGAAAACGCAGCCGCAGCAAAAGAAGCAGACTGCGCCTAAGATACAGATGATCCATTATTCCAAATTAATTCCAAATGAAGCCAATTTTTATGATACCGATGATGTCGAAAAATTGGCGGCAGCTATCCGGATTGCCGGAGAGATTAAAAACCCTCTGAGAGTAAGAAAAACAGACATTGATGAATATGAGGTAAACGAAGGACATAGGAGACGTTTGGCGACAATCTACAACGTGGAACAGTTAGGGCTTAAGAAGTTCGAATTTGTGCCTTGCATTGTAGAAGATACGGACAACATTGTGGGACGTTTGAACCTGATCCTTAGTAACAGCACCCAGAGAGAGCGGACGGAGCATGAAAAGATGATTGAGACACAGAGACTCCGGGAACTCCTGGAAGAATATGCCCAGGAGAATGAAACGAAGTTCTCTGCAGTCGAAATTCGGCAGCTGATTGCAGATATCTTAGGTGTATCTAAAACCAAAGTGGCACAGCTGGAAAGTATCAATCATAATTTGGTTCCAGAAGCAAAAGAAAGATTTGAGCGGGATGAGATGCCGGTATCGATAGCGACAGAAATGGCATCTCTTGCCCCGGAAAAGCAAAGGGAGCTTACCAGGAAGCCAGATTTGAAATTGGAAGATGTAAAAAAAGCAAAAAAGAAGGTCTATGAGACGAAACCATGTAGCAAGGTTCCCAACATTGAATGCTGTATTGAGGAGGTAATGGGGAAATATTTTACCAAGCATGGGAATATCGTAGGATGTGCCGGATGCTGTAAATATTGCTTAAGAAAAGACGAATGTGAGCATACTTGTGTCGTTGTAAAAGCAAATCAGGCGGATTTAAAGGATCAGATGAGCATTGATGATCTGAAAGAAGAGCCAAAGTATTTTACCCAAAAGGAACTGGAGGAACTGACATTTACGTTCCAGGACATAAAAGTTGTACTTGGAAAATATAAGAAGGAACTGCAATCCATCGATCGAAAGGATGTGGATACAGCAAGGGAAATCAAGATTATAACAGAATCCATGAAAAGATTATTAAAAGAAATGGTGGTGATAGAACGTGGCGAATAGGAGGATGGTAAATATCCGCCTGATCGATTCAGATTTATTTTTGGACATGCCGCTATCAGCTCAAGCTCTGTATTTTCATATGCTGATGCGTGCCGATGATGATGGGTTTATTAACAGCCCGATGCGTTTGTTACGTACGCTGGGATGTAACAACGATGACTATAAACTTTTGATTGCAAAGGGGCTGATCCTGACGTTTGAGACTGGCGTGATCGTGATAAAACATTGGCGGCTGCATAATTACCTTCGGAAGGACAGATACCACGAAAGTGTCTGCCAGAATGAAAAAGAACAGCTTTATTTAGAAGATGATGGTGCGTATACGTTTGAAAATACAGGCAAAAAAGTAAAAAAAGATACTGGTAAACCATATGGCAACCAACTGGAAACCAACGGTTGCCCCAGGTTAGGTAAGGTTAGGTTAGGTAAGGATAGTTTAGATAATAATACTATGCCCGAACAAGTCGAGCAACCGAAGCAGGAAAACGACGATGAAACGTTTAGACAGAGTTATCCGGGAGCAAGAGAGTTCAAAGTTTTGTTGAAAAACGGCGAATACGTGGTTACGGAGAATACCATTGAACGATTGATTCAGCTCTATCCGGGGCTTGATGTTGTGGCAGAAATGAGAAAATTAGTGGCATGGTGTGAAAATAATCCAGCCAAGAGAAAAACGAGCCGGGGAATCAACCGGTTCATAAATGGCTGGATGAACCGGGCATTTACGGAATTTGTCCAGAAACCGAAGTATAAAGCTGGACAGGAAACTTCCAACAGACACAATTTTACACAACGGGAATATGATTTTGATGACTTGGAAGAGAAACTCCTGCGTAAGCAGTTTGAGGAGGGCGAGCCGTGAGAAAATATGCGAGTAAACAAAAATTGATGACAAAGATGACGTTTGAGATGATCGAGCAGATCTTAGAACCAATCCGGCCAGGACGATACATAAAGATTTGGATTAGACGGAAGCCGAGTAAGTACGATGATTCGGAGTATCGAATCGTACAGGGAAAGATAAAAGCTGTATATCCACACATGGTACTTATCCTGGTAAAAGCAAGGAAGAACGTGTATTACAACGAATGTTTTCTTAAGGCTGATCTGGCACGGTACAAATTTGAGATAAATTAAAAAAGAGGCTGAACCACCGGTAAAAGTTCAAAAGCCTCCTGTAGCGATTATACCACAACCTATCACAGGAGGTAAAGATGAATATTGACGAGACAAAAGCATACTTACAAAGGATTTATAAACTGAATTGCAAGATCAATGAGCTGATTGAGAAAAAAAGGAGTTACCGGGAGTTGTCGGAAAAAATAACACAGTCCTTTGATGGTTGTGGAGGATCTGGCAAAGGAAATAAGGACAAGATATCGGGATTGTCCGCACGGATCATAGACATTGAATACGAGATCACAGATAAAATAGATGAACTGGTGGATCTGAAGCAAGAAACCGAAGATAAAATTGATATTTTACCAAACGAGATGGAGAGAATGATTCTCGTTTTGCGACATATAAGATTTCTGGAGTTTACGGAAATTGCCAGGAAAACAAGCTATCACGTGAGGACTGTCCATAAGATATACAAGAAAGCATTAATGCATTTATCCATGATCTTGTAAGACTCTGACAAAGTAGGCAAAGAGCGGTCTGATCGGGAACTGTCATAGTAACTGTAAACCTATACTAAATATAGTTATTCAAGTGATTCTCAATTAATTTGGCAGGATCACCGTGATGATCGCTTTGAGCGCACCAGTTTCATATACCACGATTGGAACTAAGCGTATAAGAAACAATTGTATAAACCATGAGCCTGCTGCCTTTTGGCAGCGGGCGGAAAGGAGGGCGAATGCGTAATAAAATAAAATGTGAAATATACAGAGATAACATGCAAAACTATAAAAAATATGCCATACCGCCAGCACAACTGATAATTGCAGATGTTCCGTACAATATAGGGACCAATTTTTATGGCAGCAATCCCATGTGGTACAAGGGTGGAGAAAGAAAAAATGGAGAAAGTAAATTTGCAGGAAAATCGGCATTTAACAGCGATTTTAATTTTAATTTATATGAGTACTTCCATTTTTGCTCCAAAATGCTTAAGAAAGAAGATAAAAAGCCTGTTCCGAGAGGAAGGAGCTCAAACAGCCCGTGTATGATCGTGTTTTGCAGTTTTGAGCAGCAAGGAACATTGATAGATGCTGCAAAAAAACATGGTTTTGTAAATTACATACCGCTTGTATTTATTAAAAATTATAGTCCGCAAGTATTAAAAGCAAATATGAGAGTAGTAGGAGCAACAGAATATGCGATTTTGTTTTATCGAAATAAGCTGCCGAAGTTTAGAAATGGGCTTAAAGTAGACGAAAGAGGAAAAAACATTAGAGGAACTGGACATATGATTTTTAACTGGTTTAAGTGGGAAAAAGATGAAAAAAATATACCTAAAATACATCCTGCACAAAAACCTGTAAAAGTTCTTAAAAAATTAATAAAAACATTTACGGATCCGGGCGATGTTGTAATTGATCCATGCTGCGGGAGTGGATCAACATTAAGAGCTGCATATGAAATTGATAGAAATGCATTTGGATTTGAAATTGATAGAAATTTCTACAAAAGAGCAAAAGAAGAAATGATTACTTTTGAGAAAGAAATACAGATGTCAATTGAAGATTTTATATAGCATTTTGCAAAAAACGCAAATTGGAAGGAGTACACAAATGGGGAAAATAGACGCACAGTCACAATCTAGGATGGATGGTATGGCATATGCGTTACGGATAGCCAAAAGAGAAGGGATAGAAGGTCTGGAGGAAGAACTTAAGAGAAGAGGAATTACCGGGATGAATCTTCCGGCATCCCATAAGGAAATAGATCGGGAGATTGACAAAATCAAGATGCAGGTATTGGATACGGTGCTTGCTATGTCGTGCCTGGTACTTCGGAATGAGTTTCACTTTGGAGAAAAGAGACTTAACAGATTTAAGGAGCGGTTCAATTTTGAGACATCATGCCTGGAAGATGGGCACACAACTTGGGCAGATGTCCTGGAGATGGTCCGGAAGGAAACAGGAATAGAGCTCCAGATCAGGGAGAACAAGTGAGTTAAGAAAAGTTAAGGAGGAATAATATGCAGGAATTAGAAAAGATTCTGGAAGAGATAGATATCAAAATAACACAGAGCATGGGGAGGAAGAGAGAAGGACTTTTGGAAGCGGAGAGTATAATCCGCAAGCACATGAATGGCGGCCAGATACCGGCGGAAGACGATAGAGACGTATAACAGGTATATGATATTAAATGGGAAGCAGATTGTGTGAGGTGAACATATTTGATTGTAGTGAATAAAGAACACAATGACGCTTATAATATTTCACATATTGTAAATATATATATGGCGTCAGACGGGAATACAATAAAAGCAGTTGCCGGAACGTCTACAAGGGGAGGAATACTTGGGAAATACAAGACGATTGAATCAGCACGAAAAGCCTTTGAGATTCTTATGAAGAGAATCGAAGTATCAAGCAGAGAAATTGTTTATATGCCAACAGATGAAGAGGTTGAGCGTGAAATAAAGGCAGGGAATAAAATGCATAGTATTAACGGAAAGAAACAAAAGGGGCATGGCGGTTCGTGAAACAGAAAAGCATTAAGAATATACGTCAGGAATTTAAAGATAACGGGATATTTTACACACCCCCGGAACTGGCTGAAAAATTAAAGTCATATGTTGATTTTGAACCAGAAACCGTATATGACCCGACATGTGGAGCGGGGAATCTTTTACGCGTATTTCACGAAAACGTGAAAAAATACGGACAAGAGTTAGACGCTGAACAACTTGGATTGATAGATATTCCAAACTTCAAAGGATATGCAGGGAATACGCTTCTTGACGATGGATTCAAAGCTTGGAAGGCGAAACAGTACCAGGCAGAAAGGAGAATGAAGAATGAAGAATGATAGCAACATCAACTATGAATATTGCAATCGTGTGTATTATGCTTATTGTTTTAGTGTATATGACGAATAAACAAAATAGTAAAATGGAAGAAGAAAAAGAAGAACAACAAGAGGATGAATAAAATATTATTTACCGATGGGAGGGAAAAATAAATGTATATTGCGTTTAGCGAAGAAGAAGGGAAAATGATTAGATATAAGTATGGCATGATGGTGATAGAATACAAACGTATGCTGTCAAGTGTACATAATGCGATTAAACGTTATGAATATGAAAAAAAGATTTTGGAGGGCACCATAGATGCGGCAAGAAATTTTATTCGTGTGTTTTGTGAAGCTTTAGATAATGTCAGGCTTGCTGACACGACATACGAGATTAGCGAGAAGCGATTGTTAGAAGAAATATTGGATAAATATCCAGAAAAAAGTGAAAGAGGGCATTGAAGGGCACTCCTGACCTGTTATATGATGTACATGTAAAGAAATGAAGAGAGCACATTGGAAGAGAATCCAGTGTGCTTTTTCTTTTGGAAAGGAAGATGAAAGATGAACACGGTGCAGCCGATTAGAGATATGGATACAGTGCTGGACATTGCCAGATACCTAAAACAAAAGAATGAGCGAGATTATGTTATGTTCATGACAGGGATCTATTCTGGACTGCGTGTTTCGGATTTCAGGACGTTTCGTGTTGGAACAGTGCGAGGGAAAGATCATATTTCAATCCGGGAGAAAAAAACTGGGAAGGAAAAGAGATTTCTGATCAATAAGAACCTGCGAAAGATTTATGATAAGTACACCAAAGGGAAGGATGACCTTCAGTATTTGTTTGAGAATCCAAGGACGCACAAGCCGATCACGAGACAACAAGCATGGAACATCATTAAAGATGCAGGACGTCAATTTGGCATTGAAGATCTTGGAACACATACCATGCGTAAGACGTTTGGATATCACATGTACCAGGAAACGAAGGATGCAGCCATGCTAATGAAATTATTTAATCATTCGGATGTGCATATTACGCTTAGATATATCGGTGTTGAGCAGGATCAGACGGATCAGGCAATCGCAAAATTAAATTTTGGCATTTGATTTTTTATTTTTGTACGGCTTTATTTACTCAAAAATGGAGTGTAAAGATGTGGGATAAAAATCAGATGCCTTTTATAGTAGGAAAATTTAAATGGCATACTTACAAAATATAAGATATGTCAAGTCAAAGGGCAAGATGGCAGCTGTCAGGAGCAGGAACAAAAATGTGAAACCGTTCAAAAGATACACCTCCTTTCAAGTCTAATGAAAATAATATCTATGCAGTTCCTTCTGGTTCGAGTCCAGATGTCGTCATCATCTTGTCAGAGTCTGACAAAGGAGAAAGATATGGATTATTACGGAGCAAAATGGAAAAGGAAAAGAAAAAGAATTTTAAGGCTGGATGGATATGTGTGCCAGATCGCAAAACGATATGGAGTGACCGAGCAGGCGAATACTGTGCATCATATCTATCCGGCGAAAGAATATCCGGAATATCAATGGGAAGACTGGAACCTTATCAGCGTATCCAGTGCAAGCCATAATAAATTGGAAAACCGATTAACAGGCGAACTGACAGAGATGGGAAAAGAGCTAATGAGACAAACAAAACCAGGAGTAGATTGGAGGAAGAAAAGATGATTGAAAAAGAAATGAATCCAGAAGATGTAAAGGAATTATTGCTGGACGTAAAAGAACATATCGTAAGAGGGAAGAACGACACAAAGGATATTGATAAGATTAATCAGGCGATTGCTTTCCTTGATGGATTGACTCAGTCTGACGAAATTTTATTGGAGACAGAATGTGGTATGGCACCATTATCAGGTATCGTAATTCAAAATTCTACGGTCTTCATTGGCGAACAGGACGAATAATCCCCCCCACATGACGGTCAGAAAATACCAGAATCTTTCTACTGGGGTGGGTAGGTTTTTCCAACTCTAAAGCGAAAAAGGAAGGGGGGGATAGACATAAACAGCAAGGAAAAGGCAAAAATTACCAGAAGGAAGAACCGGATTCTGGAACAGACAAAAGAAAACATGAAAGCACTGGAAGTCTATCGCCCGGAATTTCTGCCAACGGTTGAAAGGTACGCATATATGAGGGTTCAGTATGACATGCTGCTCGATCAGTGGTATGAGGATGATTGTAAGATCACAGAAAATTATACGAATAAATCCGGGGCGACGAATGTAAGAAAGACTGCGCTGTATATGGCGATCGAAGCAATGCGCCGGGAAATCTTAGATATTGAAAATACCCTTGGACTCACACCGAAGGGATTGCAAAACATGAAAAAGAAGGGGTTGGAAAAACAGAAAAAAAGTAAATTAGATGCCTTGTTTGGTGGATGATACTGTGAAATATGTAAATTATGATGAGGTGATGGGATATGCCCAGGGTGTATGTGATGGTAGGATCATAGCAAATGAATACAGGATAAAAGCATGTCAGAGATTTCTGGATGATTTGAAGAACGATGTATATGATTTTCGGCCAGAACTTCCTGAACGGATCATTCTGATTATAGAATCGACGATCTGCCATATGAAAGGTGAGGATCTGTCGGGGAAACCTCTCCGAGGAACACCATTTCTGTTGATACCATTCCATAAATTTATTATTTACAACCTGTTTGGATTTTGGTTCACTGGGACTGAAAAGCTAAAGTATAATGAAGCATTGATTTTTATTCCGAGAAAGAATGTTAAGACGAGTTTTGCAGCAGCTCTTGCATGGGCAGCAGGACTCGTCTTTTCTGATTCCGGAAGTACGATCTATCTGACTGCCGCAGCATTAAAGCAGAGCCTGCAAAGTTTTAATTTTTTGAATTATAACGTGAAGAACATGGGGGAAGAAGATCGGTTCCGGATCATAGACAACAACAATGAACATTCCATTTCTGGCAAAGTTGGAGAAAATGGTTTCCTGGAAATCATAGCGTTGGCCGCAAATCCGGATGAACAGGATTCCTTTGGATGTAACTTTGCGATTGCGGACGAGATACATGCTTTCAAAAAGACAAAACAGTATACTCTTTTTAAAGATGCCATGAAATCTTATACCAATAAGATGATGATTGGTATTTCTACTGCTGGAGATGATGCCAATGGTTTTTTGGCATATCATGTCGAATATTGCAAAGGTGTGTTAGATGGAAAATATAAGAATGATCGTATTTTTGCATTTATTTGTGAAGCAGATCCGGTTGTGAAGGATGGAAAGTCTATGATCGATTTGCTGGATCCGGTTACACAGGAAAAGGCGAATCCGGCCTATGGCGTATCCATCCGTCCGGATGAGTTAATGGAAGATGCGAAGCAGGCCATGGCAAATCCAAAATTGCGAACAGAATACATGAATAAATCTTTAAACGTATTCACGGCTTCCATGGATGCATACTTTGACCGGGCTACAGTTCAGGCATCGGATGAAAAGTATTCCTGGACGTTAGAGGAATTGGCAAAGCTTCCGATTGAATGGTATGGAGGGGCGGATTTATCCAAACGATGGGATTTATCTGGCACTGCACTCCATGGACGATACAATGATGTAGATATTGCAATCACGCATGGTTTTATCCCAGTATTGCAGGCAAGGAAGAAAGCAGAAGAAGATAACATTCCTTTTTTCTGGTGGGAGGAATCTGGATGGCTTACTTTATGTAACTCAGAAATCATCGAAATGGAAGATCCGGTGAAATGGTTCATTTCCATGCGAAAGATGGGATTTAAGATTAAATGGATTGGATATGACAGAAGATACAGTCGAGAATTTGTACTGAAAATGAAAAAGGCAAAATTTAAGGTAAGAGACCAGTCGCAGCGATACGTAGAAAAAACCGAAGCATTCAGGGAAATTGAAAACCAGATCATACGGCAGAAATTTTATTATCTTGGGAACAAAGCGTTTGAATACTGCATTGGAAACGTAAAGGCTATCGAAGACAGCGATGATTTTGTACGATTCCAAAAAATCCTGCCAACCAGAAGGATAGATTTATTTGATGCAGATGTAATAGCCGTGAAACAGATGCTCATCGGAGAAGAGAAGAAAGATAAATTGAAAGGTTGGACGAAGTAATGGGAAGGAAGAGAAAAAGGAATAAAAAGAATGTAAGGGCTGAGCCTGTGAACAATGTGTCACAGGCTTTTTTACTGTCCGCAGATTTTGAAGACCTCTGCGCAGGAAGTTATACAAGGCTTTCAGATAATCCAGAAATCCGGGCGGGTGTTGATAAAATTACGGATCTTATATCTTCGATGACGATCCATCTCATGCAAAATACGGAGAATGGAGATGTCAGGATGAAGAATCAGTTGTCCAGGAAGATTGATATCAATCCGAACCGCTGGATGACAAGGAAAACATGGATATCTGTGATTGTGAGAACCCTGCTTTTAGAAGGCGATGGAAATGCGGTTGTATTCCCTAGATTAACGCCGGATGGATTAATCGAATCACTGGAGCCGATTAATCCGTACCGGATTTCTTTTGTACCGAATGAAGGATTTGGCTATCAGATTTACATTGACGGGATTCCGTATGATCCAGACCGGATGTGCCACTTTGTGATCAATCCGGAACCTATGTATCCATGGAAAGGAAAAGGATATCGAGTCACATTGAAGGAAGTGGCCAGAAACTTAAAACAAGCAGCTGAGACAAAGAACGGTTTTATGTCGAGCAAATGGAAACCATCTTTAATTGTGCAGGTAGATGCTAATACGGAAGAGCTGGCAAATCCAAGGGCAAGGAATAGCATGGCAGAGAAATATTTGCAGACAACGGAGAAAGGGGAGCCATGGATTATTCCGAGCGAGTTTATGAAAGTGGAGTCTGTAAAGCCTTTGTCTTTAAATGATCTTGCAGTATCAGATTCTGTGACGCTCGATAAAAAGACAGTAGCCTCTATCTTGTCGATTCCGCCGTTTTTGTTAGGTGTTGGGACATTTAATAAGGACGAATGGAACAATTTCATCAGCACGAGAATTAAAACAATCTGTAATGCAATTGAACAGGAACTTACGAGGAAGATCTTGTTGCATCCGGATTGGTATTTTCGGATGAATGTCAGATCTCTCTATAGCTATGATATCCAGACACTGGCAACTGTAGGACAGGATATGTACACCAGAGGATTGATGATGGGGAATGAAGTAAGAGATTGGATCAATCTTCCTCCGCTGGAAGGATTGGACGAGCTTGTAATCTTGGAAAATTATATTCCAAAGGGAATGATCGGGGATCAGAAGAAACTGATCCAGGATGAAGAATAGGAAGGTGATAAAGATGGACTATCGGATGATCGAGATGTCCGGGATGAAGAAGAGGGAAGCAGATGATGGAAAGATTTATCTGGAAGGATATTTTGCCAGGTTCAATGAACCTTACCAGGTGTTCCCGGATTGGGTCGAGACAATTCGACAAGGAGCATTTAAGAATTATCTGGAGAGTGGAAAAGATGTAAAGATCTTGTGGAACCATAATCCGGACATTGTTCTTGGAAGTACAGCAGCGGGAACTGCAAGCTTGACGGAAGATGATGAAGGGCTTTATGGAATGGTAGAGATCAATCGAAGTGATACTGATGCTATGAATGCATATGCGAGAGTATTACGCGGAGATGTATCTGGCTGCAGTTTTGGCTTTGATATCAAGGAGTTTGATGAGCGGATCGATGATGAAGGTATTTATCATACCGAGTTGATTGAGATCGAGCCGCTTTATGAAGTATCCCCATGTACGTTCCCAGCCTATGAGACAACAAACATTGATGCCAGGAGCAGGGAGCGGATGGATGATTTCCGGAAGAGAAAATTAGATCGATGGAAAGAAGAAATGCGAAAAAAGCTGAAAGGAGAAGAAGATGGCGCTTAGAGCATTATTGCTTCGGAAGAAGATTCAGGAGCAGAAAAAACTTTTAGACGAAAAGAGAAATGAAGAAAAGCAGATCGAAACGCGATCTGCAGAATTGGAACGTGCGATCGAAGAGATCGATGATAACACATCTGAAGAAGACAAAAATCAGGTGGAGGATGAGGTTGACCAGCTGGAAAAAGATAAAAAAGCTTTGGAGACAGCTAAAAAGCTGATTGAAGATAAGATAAAGGAGCTGGAAGATGATCTGAAAAAAGAACAGGAAAAGGAACCATCTGGAGGAACAGGCGGATCCGATGGAAATGGAGAAAGGAGTGAAAGAGGAGAAATTATGTACAGAGGAAAATTTTTCGGAATGAGCATCGAGGAGCGAACCCAATTTTTTGCAGATGAGAAAGTAAGATCGTTTTTAAGTGAAGTACGAGAAGCGATAAAACATAAGAGGTCGATTGAAAATCTTGATTTAACAATCCCGGATAACATGCTGCCGTTGATCCGCCAGGTAACGGAAAGCAATTCAAAATTGATTGGAAAAGTAACATTACAGAGAATCCCTGGAACAGGACGGCAGAATATCATGGGAGAGATTCCAGAGGCATTTTGGGATGAAATGTGTGCAGCATTAAAAGAAATGTCACTCGTATTTAATAGTATCGAGGTTGATGGATATAAAGTATCCGGATATTTTGCAGTCTGCAATGCCTCTCTGGAGGACTCTGACCTTAACTTAGCAACAGAATTGATCACAGCGCTTGGACAGGCCATCGCAAAGGCATTAGACAAAGCAATCATTTATGGAAAAGGCGTGAAGATGCCGATGGGAATTGTAACATCTCTCTTGAAGACAACAGCGCCAGATACTTATCCGGATAAAGGAAGAACTTGGACTGATCTGTCTAAGGCAAATGTTAAGACAGGAACAGCGTCCCTGTCCGGATTAAAACTTTTCCAGGAGATCATTAAGACCTCTGGTCTGATCGACAATGATTATGATACATCAGAAATTACATGGTTGATGAATAAAAAGACACATATGAAGATTGTGTCTGAGTCTCTTGGAGCGAACGCTAATGCAGCGATCGTTGCAGGAATGAACAATCAGATGCCGGTTGTAGGTGGCGATATCATTGAGTTTAAATACATTCCGGACGATACGATCATCTTCGGGTATCTGAAAAATTATCTCTTAGTTGAAAGAGCCGGTCAAAAGGTTGCACAGAGTGAACACGTTAGGTTCATTGAAGATCAGACGGTATTTAAAGGAACTGCCAGATATGATGGACAACCGGTAATTAGAGAAGCATTTGGAATCTATGGCATCGGAGGAGCACCAACAACGACCTCTCCATTATTTGCCGGAGAGGAAGAAGAGGAAGATCTGGCAGCATAGGAGGTAATGCATGGATGATCCAACGAGGCTTGCGTATCTCAAAGCGGATCTGCAGCAGAGGACAAATGCAAATGATGATTATCTGATGTTTTTACTGGATGCTGCAGAAAACGCAATCAAAGAAGAAGGCATGAAAAATAATGGTGAACCGGAGTATGATCTGGTCGTCATCCAGTATGCAGCATATCTCTTTCGAAAGAGAGGTTCTAGTAACACAGAGATGCCGAGGTTTTTGAGATACAAACTCAACAACATGAAGTTAAGACAATTCAGAAAGGAAGATAACGGCGATGGCGGAGACATTTGATGATGGAGTGATCTGTATCTATGATGTTAAAAATCTATCGGAGCCTGGAGAGATTCCAAGAAAAGGACTTGTGTATTTCGAGTCCTTTTCTTTTTCAGAAGATACGCTCGGAATCACTCGCTTTTATGAAGCATTAAGGGCAGATCAGCAGATTGAGAGAGTGGTAAAGATATACCGGGATGACCGGATCAGTATTAATCAGATCGCAGTTATGGAAGATGATACACAGTATCAGATCCGGATGGTGCAGGCAGCAAAAGATGATGATGGTATTGATATACAAAAATTATCTTTAGAAAGGGTGAGTGATCCGTATGAAATCGCTGGATGAATTGAAACAACCGATAAAGGAAGCTCTACTATCCGTGACGGAGAATGTCGGGGAATTTGAACCGTTGGATGGAACAACAACACATGTTGTATTTCAGCTGGATACGGAGCCTTCCTCTCTTTCTGCAGATAATACAAAACTCGAAAGAGAAATAAATGGAAGCATTGATCTCTATGCTTTGCACAAAGATATTGGAATGGCAGATCAGATCGAACAGGCACTAAATGAAAGACAGGTGATCTTTCATCTTAATACGATACTTTCAGGAGATGGTGAAAAGCGACAGTTTATACACTTTGAATGGATTTTTGAGGTGACATAATGGCGAAATTGCAGGTTAAAGGCCTAAATGAGTATACGAAAAGTATTCAAAAATTATATAAAGATTCTGAAGTGATCATGAAGCGCAGTATCTATCCGGCCGCTGGTTTTGTTGTCGATAACATGAAAAAGGCGATACAGAGTCTTCCGATCGAGGAAGGACCATCGGGACTTCCACCATATGGGACAGTAGATAAACCACTCAACGGAATCTCCAGGAGACAGAAGGCAGATCTATTGGAAGGTATGGGAATATCTCATTTCCAGGCTACCAGTGGGTATCTACATGTAAAAGCTGGTTTTGATGGATATGGCAGTGTGAAGACCAGGGCTTATCCCAAAGGACTTCCGAATATTTTGCTGGCAAGAGCAATCACAACAGGGTCTGCCTTTCGGAATAAGAACACTGCAATCCGGAGAGCGGTTACAAAGAGCAAAAAGCAGGCGGCTGAAATTATGAACCAGGAAATGAATAAATATATCAGGAGGAAAGTGAAATGATAAAAGGATTATCAATCCCTGTCATTGCGAATTATACAAATGAAGATGGAACTGTCAGTTATAAGAATCCCATTGTAGCAGATCACGCAGTCAGTTATGGGATTTCGTGGACTACTTCCGACAATAATGCAGGGTATGCGGATAATGGGATCCAGGAAAATGAAAAAGGATCCTTCCAGAATGGAGAACTTACATTAGGGACAGCCGATCTCCCACAGGATATTTCAAAACGGCTCCTTGGATCCAAAGTTGGCGAAGAAATCGAATTTGGTCCTACAGATGGGAAAATCAGTGTACAGGAACAGGTATATGACGATGATATGTCATCTCCATATCTTGGCTTCGGGATCATTGAAATGCATGAGATTGATGGAGTCACAAAGTACAGACCGATCTGGCTGCATAAAGTGTATTTCAATATCCCAGAAGAAGCAGCAGAGACAAAAGGTGAGTCTGTAGAATGGCAGACAAGAGAAATCACGGGGCAGATCATGAGGTCCGATCAGGCGGATAATAATTTGAAACATCCATGGATGACAGATGCATGGACAGAAACAGAATCCGACGCACTTGAATATCTGCTTTGGAAAGGCGGAAAAACATATCAAAATTAGGAGGAATTAAATAATGAAGCGGTTAGGCTACTTTGAGATAGCGGGAAAAAGTTACCCGCTATCTTTTTCTTTGGGCGCAAGTAAAGCAATTGCACAGAAATTTGGAAGTATCTCAGCTATGGGCGAAACCTTAAATAACATGCAAGATATGGATGAGAGAACGATTGATGATCTAACATACATTGTTTCACTCCTGATGAAGCAGGGAGCGGCATATAAAAATGTATTTGAAAAAGATTTTCCGGTACCGGAGGATGCACCAGTTGATGAAAATGGAAAATATGTGGCTTTGGATCAAGAGCAGGTTGAAATTGGAATCGGAATTCCGGATGCAAAAGAATTGATCGGAGCCATTATGGAAGCAATGGGAAAAGGAACTGAAAGAGAACTGGAGACAGAGACAACAAAAAATCCAGAAGCTCCGGAGGAGACGGAAACATCTTCCTTGACCTCTGGGGCAGACAATTAGGGATTCCATATGCAGAGTATTCTGTTATGCCGATTGGAGAGCTTGGCGACCTGATTGCAGGGTATCAGATCATGAATGGAATTGCAAATGAAGCGAAAAAAGAGATTTATTTACCAAGACTGGAGTAGGATATGGCAGGTGCAGATATTGGACCACGCATCGGAATCGATGGTGAGTCCGAATTTCGAAAACAATTAAATAATATTAATACAGCAATCCGGACTCTGGGAACGGAAATGAAGAAAGTAACATCGGATTTTTCGGAAAATGCAAATAGCCAGGAAGCACTCACAGCAAAAAATAGAGTTTTGGCAGAATCTTTGGATGTACAGAAAAAGAAACTATCGGAAGCCGGAAAGGCATTGGATCAGGCAAAAGAGAAGTTCGGAGAAAATTCTAATGAGGCTTTGAAGTGGCAGCAGGTTTTGAATCGAACGCAGACCAGTATAAACAGTTTGGAAAAGGAAATTCGGGAAAATGATACTTCCTTAGAGGAGATGGCCGCTGGTGTAAGAGATGCTCAGACAGGATTAAAAGATTTTAACTTAACAAGTATCAATGCATCTCTTCGGACTCTGGGAACAGAACTGCAGAAAGTATCCAGTGAATTTGTCGAAAACGCAAACAGCCAGGAAGCATTGATTGCTAAGAACAGAGTTCTGAATAATACTGTAGATGAGCAGAAGCGCAAACTATCTGCTATTGGAAAGGCACTGGATGATGCGAAGTCTGCATATGGGGAAAATTCTGTGGAAGTAATGAAATGGAAGCAGGAAATGAACCAGACACAAACAACGATTAATAATCTGGAGCGTGAGATTAATCAGAACGATACTGCTTTAAATGAAATGAAAAGAGGTTTTCGTGATGCAGAAACCGGAGTAGAAAAATTCAAAAATGCGGCAGACGATGCCGAGGAATCCACCAGTGGATTAGGGAATGCAATCGCAGAAGGATTTGCAGCTGGAGTTGTCATATCTGCTATTCAAGGTATTGCAGATGCAATCGTAAACCTTGTCGATGAAACAGCAGAATATCGTAAGATCATGGCATCTCTGGAAATGTCAAGTGAAAAAGCTGGATATAGTGCTAAGCAAACGGCAGATACATATCGACAGTTATATGGCGTTCTGGGAGATGATCAAACATCTGCTACAACAACGGCAAATCTGCAAGCGCTGGGATTATCCCAAAAACAGCTTACGGATCTAACAAATGGAGCGATTGGAGCCTGGGCAACTTATGGGGATTCCATTCCAATCGATGGTCTGGCGGAAGCAATCAACGAGACAGCAAAAGCAGGAACGGTAACCGGAACATTTGCGGATGTCCTGAATTGGGCAGGAACATCTGAAGATGATTTTAACAAGAAGTTGGCGTCCTGCAAAACAGAGAGTGAAAGAGCAAACTTGATTCTTCAAGAGCTGGCAGACCAGGGGCTTATAAAAGCAGGAGAAGGATGGCAGCAGAACAATCAAGATATTGTTGCAGTTAATCAGGCGTCGGCAGATCTCCAGGGAACAATGGCAGCTTTCGGAAAAATTGTAGCACCAGCTGTTGCCACTGTAAAAAATGCTTTCAATGGTGTTTTGCAAGTTATCTTAAATTTGGTACAAGCTTTTCAATCTGGAGGAATTGAAGGATTTGCGGAAGAACTCGAAAATGTATTCACATCATTTTCGAGTTCTTTTAATATTGAAAGTTTTGCTGCCATGGGCGGACAGATTTTGGATGGAATCACACAAGGAATCCAATTGGCGGCTCCGATTTTGTTAGATGGCCTGGCACAGATCTTTGCACAGATTGGAGAGAATCTACCACAATATTTGAGTGTTATCTTAGATAAGATACAGTCTCTTGGAGATATGCTGGCAGAGCTTGCGCCAGTATTCACTGAAAAGGGATTTCAGATGCTATCATCTCTGGTACAAGGAATCACGGATGCACTACCAATATTAATTGCAAAAGTTCCTCAGATCATCACCACATTTGCAAACATTATCAATGATAATTTCCCAATGATTTTATTAAAAGGTGTGCAGTTACTGGGACAATTTTTGATGGGAATCTTGCAGGCAATTCCAACGTTAATTGCTAATATTCCGCAGATTATTCAGGCAATTATTTCTGTAATATTTGCATATAACTGGCTGAATCTTGGGCGAACAATCATTACGTATTTCAAAAATGGAATTGTGGCAATGAGGGCTGCTGTAGCGAAAGCAGGAAAAGATATTTTTAATGCGGTAAAAAATGCGTTGCAAAATTTGCCAAAAAATTTGTTGAATATTGCTAAAAATGGAGTCACAGGTTTTAAAAATGCATTGTCATCTGGTGCGAGTGCAGCAAGATCGGCCGCAGGGAAAATTGGAACTGCAATCTTCAACGCACTGAAATCAATTCCTTCAAAAGTGATAAGCATAGGAAAAGATATCGTGAAAGGATTATGGAGCGGTATCGGAAATATGACAGACTGGGTTATTAATAAGATAAAGGGATTTGGCGATTCTGTTTTGTCTGGGCTAAAAAAATTCTTTAAAATCAAATCTCCGTCTAGGGTCATGCGAGATGAAATTGGTATATATCTAGCACAGGGAATCGGAGTTGGATTTGATAAAGAAATGACCAGTGTTACACGAGATATGCAGCAGTCTTTAGAGAGAATGTTGAGTGGAACGCAGAAAATTACAGCGACGGCACAAAACTCTTTCCAGGTTGGAATCGACTATGAGAAACTTGCCGGAATAATAAATACCAAAGGAATATACTTGAATGGAAGGCTGGTTGGAAGAGAATTGAAAGAAATGGGGTTTGTTGTAGGATGATAGTTAAGTACATATCTGGAGTAAATCAGAAAGAATTTATCTTGAATCAGAATTATGAGATTGCCATAAAAGAGTGTAATCCATATGATGTTGCATGGTCTTATGATGCAATCGAAAATCAGTGTGGTGTAACAATCAAAAAATTTAAAAAAGATCCCATTAGTTTAGAATTTGTCTTTAAATTCCGTGGAAGCATGAAAACAATTCGTCAAAATCTGGATGCATTTTTTAGAGAAGCAGAAACAGATATTTATCATATGTTAGCTGGAAAAGTCTATATAGGCACAGAATATTTGGAAGGGTATTTTATTGAGCGAAAAACAGATCCAACGCAGGAGTTTTATGGATTTCAGCAAACAGCTCTTTTCTTTGCTCCGTATCCTTTCTGGGTTCGTGAAATACAATATTCATTTTTGGCCGAGGCTGCAGATCCGATTACAATCCTTCCGGGAGAAGAAGAGCCGGAACCAGAGATTACGATGGAGCAAGGCATCATGCTTCCGGAATTTCCGTTCGATCTTACCGTAAAAGAAGGAAAGAAAACGAAAGGAAAATTTGACCTTCCGACCGATTTAAAGCGTGTCCGAGGTACAAGGATGATTGACAATGAATCTTACCTGCCATGTCATTTCCGGATGACGATATATGGACCTGTAACGGATCCGGAAATTGTAATCGCAAACCACATCTATAAAGTAGAGACTACTGTATTTACGGATGAGAGGTTGGTGATCGACAGCCGGAGCAATACAGTGATTAAGATCGGCCGTCTAGGAGAAGAGACAGACCTATATAACAGCAGATATAAGTTGCAGAGCGTGTTTGAAAAAATTCCACCAGGACAGCAGACAGTCACATGGCCAGGAGGATATGGAATAGATATCACGCTGTACGACGAAAGGAGTGAACCACGATGGACTTTATAGTATGCTCTGCAGATCGGATGGAGTTACGTCCATTCCCGGATGACGCCACCATGGATTTTGACCTGGGCGGTGAAAACGATGTAGAGATAACCTGCACTCGTGGACAGCTGCAGATGGGATATTGGGTTATGTCGCCTGGTACGGAGTATTGTGCTCTGATTGAAGAGATGGAGGTAAACACCAATTCAGAGGAAGAAACATGGCGAGGAAATGCTATCCGGAAGTTATTGGAACAGTACATCATCCAGCCACCTTCCGGGCAGGATTACCGGACGGTATCCGGGGATGCAAACGAAATATTAGAGTCTGTCTTAGGCAATGCTTATGGTGGGCTTTTTACATTTCCGGAAGCATCGATTGCGATCGATATACCGTCTTACCAGTTTGACAGATATACAGATGCTCTGACTGGATTTACAAAGATGTTGGCAACAAAAAATGCCAGACTGGAAATCGAAGTGATCCAGGGTGGCGCAAATGAAGCTTTTAAAATCATGTTATCTGCTGTACCGATTCAGGACTTGTCAGAAGAGATTGAATATTCCCAAGATTCGAAAGTAAATATCAGCATCAAAGAGAGTAGGCGTGGAATCAATCACATGATTTGTCTGGGAAAAGGAGAATTAAAAGACAGGCAGGTGGCACATCTCTATGCACAGCTGGACGGCAGCATATCCCAGAAGCAATATTACAAAGGATTGCAGGAGCGCACGGCGGTGTACGACAATAACAACGCCGAGGATTTAAACGAACTGATCGAGGGCGGAACAGAGAAGCTGCAGGAAGATATGAATTATAAAAAAATGTCTCTGGAAGTGCAGGACATGGATCTGCAGATTGGGGATATCGTAGGCGGAAGAGACTACAACAGTGGATTATCTCTTAAAAAACCGGTCGTACAGAAGATCGTAAAAATAGAAAGCGGAACAGAAGAAATAGAGTACAAAGTGGAAGGAGAAGAATAATGGCATTAGATATCGTAACAAGTTATCAAGGCTTTGATCATATTACGGCGGATCAGCTGGCAGATTTCCAGCGAGGATTGCTGGGGGACAGCTGTATCCTGCCAGTTGGGAGTAAGATGGAAGTCAATATCCAGACGGCAAACCAGATCACGGTAGCGGACGGAGTGGTAGTCTACGATGGAAGGGAAATCCATATCCCATACGGCACGTCTGAAAACGTGGCAATCACATCCGGCACGCAAGGCATGATGAGAAATGACATCGTCTGCCTACAATATAACAGAGATGAATCCAGCGGAGTTGAAAGCGTAGAATTTGTCACGATTGCTGGAACACCAGCGGCCAGCGATCCGCAGGATCCGGCTTACAGCAACCTGGATATCAGGACAGGCGTGTTTATGAGCCAGAAACCATTTTGCCGGGTAAGGCTTAATGGGACCGCCATTGAAGCAATCGATATGTTAGTAGAGGTGTATGATAAGGGAATCTATCAGTTAAATAAAGATTTAGTTGATACTGGATGGATTGATGCAACATTGTCGGGCCTGTTTAAAGAGTATACTACTGGCTCATCTGGACCAGAATACCGACGTGAGGGCAAAAGAGTGTATATCAGGGGTGTTGTTTCTCCGAAACAAAATATTACTGGAAACACAGATTCCAATACTATTTTTGTGCTTCCAGAAGGTTTTCGTCCATCTAAAACCGAATATTGCGAATGTCAAGGAAGCACAAAAGCTACATGGTTTTTAGATATCACAACAGGCGGAGAAGTCCGAATGAGCCGGTACGGTGCTGGATCCTTCCAAACAGCAGAAGTTGATTGTTGGCTTCCGTTTTCGTATAATTTCCCTGTGGATTAATTTAATTACTTTCTTTCCCTGCTTTTACATAGACGTATTCGATAAATGCTGCATTTGCACTCACATCAATTTTATAGTTTTTAGGATTTACAACTCTCATTCCGTTACTGATTGCATTTACCGTTAATCCAGGGGATCCAGCTTCAAAGCTTCCAACACCAATAAGTGTGTATCCTTCAATATCGTCATGTTCAATTGGAAGCCAGAGTGATTCACTGGCTGCAACAGAAAATGAGGTTGTTCGACGCTTTATTACGGATAAGACAAAATTGTCATTTAAATCTTTATTTAACTTATAAATAGCAATCAATAGGAGGCCATATGCGAACTTTAAAATTTATCATAACTGCCCAGAACATCCAGAAAGACCCGGACTGCGATTTTACCGGAATTGTAGCCGGTA
>ERZ1090880.414-NODE-414-length-23504-cov-8.566549_pt1 | contig 23504 bp, 10 predicted proteins | sample MGYA00478471_ERZ1090880 | MGnify/ENA primary metagenome ERZ1090880 (study PRJEB33644, sample SAMEA5815734) | chicken gut metagenome | biome: Chicken; feature: Gastrointestinal Tract; material: Caecum | place: Ireland | collected 2019-01-01 | study: A study of the... | reverse complement strand
AGATGCCGAAAAGATGCCGCCAAAGGCGTGGTTCGTATTTTTCCCTTACAGTATAGCATAAAAACGCGTTTTTTGCAAGATTGTTTTGCGTTTTATCGTAAAGTAAAGCAATTTTTTGTTGAAGGCGATGCACATTCCGGGTCCCCGGGCGCGGAAAATGGTTACGATTTGGTTACGAATGCCAAAATTAACGATAATCATCTTCACAAAAACGCGATCAGATATTATAATAAGGACGGGTTCATCCTCGGAACGGGCGCCTGCCGCGTTCCCGTGCCGGCGGAAAACGCGCCGTGCGCGCCGTATCGTTCTGCGCGTGTATATCCGCGCACGCGCGTGCGCGACCGCGCAGGCCGCGGAAAAAGCAACATAAGAAAGGGGGTCATGGAACATGGCACACATCGTAAATCTTTTCGGATATCACACCATCACGTTCGATACGCAGGGCGGAGCTCCCGTAAAGCCGCTCCACAGGCGCAGGAGCCAGCTCGTCATCATGCCCAAGGCGGAAAAGCCGGGGTGCATTTTCGGCGGATGGTTTTTCGATAAGGCGTGTACGCGCCCCGCGCTCATCTCCACCATGCCGCGCGAGAACGTAAAGGTGTACGCGAAGTGGAACGTTCCGCTGCCCTTCACGCCCGAGGCGGAAAAACGCCCGCAGGTGTTCCTGCCTGCGGAGGCGGCGTCCGTTCCGCACCCGAAGAGCTTTTTGAAGGCGCTCAAAGAGGGCTCGAACGCCAACAAGATCACCTTCACGCGGCTGTGCGGATACCTGCTCGGGTTCAGAGGCGTGCGCGTGCGCTACACGCGCCGCGAGGCGCTCTTCCGCCGCGGCAAGGAGGAGCTCGTGCGCTTTACGGTGCGGGGGAATCTGCTCCGCGCATATTTCGCGCTCGATCCCGATGCCTACGAACAGCGTACATATCATCACCGCCGCGCCGAAAAGAAGTGGGCGCAGCAAACGCCGCTCGAGCTCGTCGTGCGTTCCGACCGCAGCCGCAGGTATGCGGCGCTGTTCGCGGAAGAGACGGCGCGCAAGGCGGAGCTGCTGCCCAAGCGCAGCTATAAGCCGCTCGGGTACGGAACGTACGTGCTTGCCCGCGGCGGCAACGCACTCACCAAGGCAGGCAGGGAGGAGATGCTCGTCGAGCGCATCAATGTGCAGGATATCGGCGTGCTCTCCGACGACGAGGCGCGCGCGATGGCGGAAGTCAAACTTGTTCCGCCGCAGGAGGGAGAGGAAAAGATCGTCTCCGTTGCGCTGAGCACCCTCTCCGAACACTTCCCCGACGGCGTTCACGTCAATCTCTCGTCGCTCAAGCGCAAAAAACTCGTCGCCGAAGACGCTACGGGCTTCCGCGTGGTGGGCAAGAACACGCTCGAACGCAGCCTTGTTATTACGGCGAACGCATTCAATCTTAGCGCGCTGAAAATGATTTTGCTCACGGGGGGCAGGGCGATCGTCCTCAAAGAGCGCGACCCCGCCGCGGACGAGGCGGCGCAGACAACATAACCGAAAACGTCACCTTCCTTGAAAAAAGGAAGGTGTTTGCCCCGAAAGGGGAATACGGAACATAGGCTGAGCGGCTCCCCGCGGGAGGGGGCGCACCGCACGGAGGCATGGGCGCCGGCGCCCGTCTCCGCGGCACGACATCAGGTTACATCAGGGGTAAGATATGAAATTCACTTCGAAATCAAAATTCAGGGCGATCGCGGTTCTTTTCCTTGCGCTTGCGGTCACGGTTTCGTGCGCGCTTTGGAGCGTATTCGGCAGACGCGGGAACGGAGAGGTCTCCGTCAGCGCTGTGGATAGTACAGAAAAGATCAAAGAAGACGTAAAAAATGCGGCAAACGACTTCGAGACGATCACCACGGTCGGGTTGATCGAGGGAACCGTCAACCTGAGCGGGCTCACCGTCGAGGCGGGCAAGCGCATCCGTTTCGTCGTGAAAGGCGCAAGTGATAATCCCTTCAACACGAAGGAGGGAACCTTGCAGATCACGGGCGAGGTGACGATCGAGGCGCAGGCGGAAGTCATCTTCGATCTGCCCGTCGAACTCAAATCGATCGAGTCGTCTGAGCCCGTTCTCAACGTGTATGGCACGCTCACCATAAACGATACCTTCCTCAACAACGGAACGGTGAACGCGCTCAATGCCGAGGTTTCGAACGAGGCGCTCGAAAGCAGGGGCGTTATTGTCAACGGATCGTTCAATCACGACGCTGCGAAAGGCGGCGTGCTCAACGTGGGCGCGGAAGAGTCCGATGGCGATTTTACCGTCAGCGCGGGCGGCGCGCTCTTTATCAAGGGCAGCAACGCGAACGCGAGCGGGCTTACGGTTGAAAGCGGACGTGGCACGCTCACCAACAACGGCAGCGTTATTTACGATAATGATATCACAGAAAAACCCGTTTCCGGCGGCGTGGTCGTTCCCGCACAGTTTGTTTCGGTCAGCAGCTACAGCAGTTATACAAACTCGTCTGATGTAGTCGTGTTTTACGATGCAAGCGGCGTTGCAGAACAAGGACTTGCGAATTTTACTTTGCAAAGTACAACGTGGCTCTCCTTCGGAAAAACCACCTTTAAAGTGAGCGGGTCGGGGCAAAATAATACAAATATCACTGTATCAGGCACGGCAAACCTCGGCGGCGGAACGTCGGGGGGTACCTTTACGCAGGGCGCGAATGAGCTCATCTTCGACGGCGGCGCTGTGTGGACGAAAGTGACGGAACCTTCCAGTTCCAATCTTTCTTTCCTCGATGGCGAGAATGCTTCGCAGAGAACGCAATATACCAACGATGGCGTTTTTTCCGATTCAGCGCTTGTAAATGTCAGCGCAGGGGCAACGCTGAATATGTACAGCGGCGTTAAGATCACCAATCACGAGACGCGCGCGGGAAACGGCATCGGCGGCGGCGTGAGCGTAAAAAGCGATGTCGAAACGCGAGGTTATGGTATTTTAAACCCAATAGAAATTGTAAACATTACATGGGCAAGATTGAATATGTACGGCGGCGAAATTTCCTGCAACGCCGTCACGCGGTGCAGCAATAACGGAGCCGGGGCGGGAGTATATGGATATTTCGCCGAGATCAATATCGAAGGAGGCAAAATTACCCGCAATGCAAATGCGACATCCGGCGAAGGTTCTGCCGACGGTGCGGGGCTTGCTTTGGATGCAAGTTCGCTCAGTATGTCCGGCGGAGAGATATCGCTGAACTGCGGCGCGGTCGGCGGAACAGACGCTGGAGCTGACGGCGGCGGGATCATTGCCCGGAGTGAAGATCATAGCCCAGATAATACCGAGACGGGAAGTACTCTGACGGCGTCTTCCGTCACGCTTTCCGGCGGGTCGATTTCGAACAATTGGACAGGCGGATTCGGTGGCGGCATACTTTTGTGGCAGTCGCATCTTACAATGACGGGAGGCGAAATATCGGGCAACGGAGCCTCCTTTGGAGGCGGCGTCGGTATGACGTCCGGGCAGGCGCATACAGGGAACGACAGTACATCCAAAGCCGGATATGCAAAAATCAGCGGCGGTACGATTTCGGGGAATTATGCGTTCTATAATAGTGAGAATACACTCAAACCGGATGGCGGCTATGGCGGCGGCATCTGCGTTGGTTCAAACATCAAAGACGATAATTACAAATTTAATTCCTTCGTAGAATTCAGCGGAGAGGCGCTTGTTACCGATAACTATGCGCAGTACGGCGGCGGGCTTGCCGTGTACACAAGAACAAGGAATAGCAACGCAAATTATATTCAAATGAGCGGCGGTACCATCACCAACAATGCCGCTTATTCGAGTGTAAAACCCAATGGGGTTTTCTCCACACGCAATAGTAAACAGGGCGATGGCATATACTTTACAAGTGATCATTCAAGTTATACAACGGGCTCCGCACTCCTTCGGCTGAGCGGTGGTGCGCAGGTCGACAGTTCGAATAACGTCTCTTTCAATTTCCCGGGAATTGGAGATCCTTCCTCTTCTAATTTTACTGTTGCGCCCATTTCTGTAAGCGGGGATCTTTCTTGCAGCGGCGTGGCGGCTCTCGTTACTATCAATACAACTGCTGTTACAAATTGGACAGACGTCGATCTGATCAGCGGCGCAGGCAGCCAGATCAACAAGTTCCTGTTCGATAGCACAGAATATCGTTTTTATGCAATCGGTAACGAAAACGACGCTCTCCGTATTCGAAAAATCGAAAACAGCGCCGAAGTTGTTTCCGTGTATCAACCCGATGGCAATACGTTGCGCGATAGCTTTCAAACTCTGGAAGAAGCGGTAGCTGCGGCAGAGAATGGTGACATCATCGAGATCAGCCAAAATCTCACGATCACACAGCCCATCACGGTCAACAAAACGCTCACCATCCGCCCCGCAGGGACGTCGGATATTTCGCTGTTTGTGGCGAGCGACTTTAAATATGGCGGAATGACGAACCCTGCCGTGCTTCAGGTAACGGGCAGCGGGGTCACGCTCACGCTTGAAGGGAAAGGCGACAAATATTTCATACTCGACGGAAACAAAGCGACTTCCTCGGGCGTGGCATTGGTCACGGCGATCAACGGCGCATCTTACATACAAAACGGTGATGTACGCCTTCGCAACAATACAAACGGTGCCGAGGCAGGCGCTCTTTACATCGGTTCGGGCTCTTCCGCCACGATCAACGGCGGGGAGATCGTCTCCAATACGAGCTCGAGCGGTGCGATCTTCGTTTCTTCGGATGCAACGCTGAACTTTAACGGCGGTAAGGTTTCGGGAAACACAGGGAGCGACGGGAAAGCGTACGGCATATATCTTTCCAGCGCAACGAGCGTTCTGAACCTCGGAGGGGCAGCAGGCACGATCGAGCTTTCCGATGAGATTTACACAAACGGGCGAATTAACGTTCTGTCAAACTTTAATGTAACAGGAACGATCGTTCTTGATTTCAGAATAAGTTCGCTGTCGAGCGGCTATCAGTTCGTCTATATTTCCCGGGAATATATCGGCGAAAAAGACGGGGCGACGGTGTCTTCGGAGCTTCTGAAGACCTTTTTGCCGAGCGAAAATCTGGGCGAAGGTATTTACCTGATCAATTCGCAGGTGAGCAACACGGATGAATATCCGTGGTCGCTCGTGCTTGATAAAGTTGTTACCTATATTTTCCGCTTCGATTACCAAACCGGCATCGAATCCGGACAGCTTAACGACGTCTCCTATGCCCAAGGCTATATTGAGCAGCTGAATAAAGAATATAGTACGCTGCGGGAAGATTTTATTCTCGTAGGGCAGAACGCAATTCAGATCATATTGCATTACGGCGAATCGATCGCCGATCTGAGCACGCTCACAAACTATGCTTCGCGCAGCGGTTACAGCCTCATGCGTTGGGAGTATAAGGTCACGAGCGCAACATCTTCATTGCAATATAACGGGGAGCTCACGCATCAGGATTCCACGAATGCGATCAACCTGTATTCTGTTTGGAAGGCAAACGAATACAGAGTCTCGTTCGAGGGAAATCAGCAAGCTATCATTCAAGATGTTTCGACCAGCCTTGTGAAAGGTTCTACGCCGAGCGAGACCTATACGATCGGGGAAACCGAGGACGCAGAACTCCCTCAAACAGGGTTTGTATTTGTCGGTTACAGGTTCCTTGGCTGGTATGCAAAATCGAGCTCCGGCGAAGAGGAGAGCGATATTTTCTCTGCCGGAAAATCTTTCCTTGATCCCGATGTAAATCTTGCCGCCTTCGGAACGCGTTCCGATGACGACAAGCATGTCTACACCCTTACCCTGTATGCGGCATGGGAGTCGATCTTCTCGGACGGCGTCGGAATAGATGGGAACGAATTTATTCTTGATAACATCGCAGATCTCGAAACGCTTGAAAAAACCGTCAACGGCATTCCACTTGATACCGATACCGATACTGATGATACGCTGCCATACTATAATACTTTAACTGAGAGCGGTGCGCCCGATTACACCGCCGAGGATTATGAAGGCTACTACTTCAAGCTCGGCGGGGATATCGGTAACGCCGATACCCCCTTCACGGGCGTGATCGGCCGTGTGAGCACGGATCCTGTCGTAGGCGGTTCGCACGCGGGTGACGATGCACAGAATCACCTCGATCAGGAAGATCAGATCACGAACGCCGTCTACGGCGACAGCGCGACGACCGGCGGGAACGGCGCGGCGGCGGGCACCCCGTTCAAAGGCACGTTCGACGGCGGCGGCCATACCATCTATCTGAACATCAACAAGCAAAAGACGACCGCGGGTAACGCCGGCGCCACCATTAAAAGCGATGAATACGGCACTTATACGAACGGCGACGAAACGCTCACCGGCGTGGGACTTTTCGGCTATATCGACCACGCTTCCATCAAAAATCTCGAGCTCGCAGGCGCCGTGCACGGATACTCGCACGTCGGCGCGCTTGTCGGCTACGCTTTCGGCGGCACCATCGAAGAAGTCTACAACAAGGCGACCGTCACCTCCGGCGGACACGACGTCGGCGGCGTGATCGGTACCTTCTACGAGCTCTCCGATTCGTACACGCGCTCTTCCGTGACGAACGCCGCCAATGCGGGCGAAGTGAAATATGCGCCGCGCGAGAACGGCGATAAATCCCAAACGCTCGATGTGGAGGAAAATTGGGACGAGCTTGAGATCATCGACGACGCGGAAGGCGTCCGTTTCGGCGGCATCGTCGGCGCGGGCATCACGCTGCGCCTCACGGGCGGCTATAACGCGGGCAACGTTACCGCGCGTTACGGCGTGGGCGGCGTCGTCGGCACGCTCCGCTCGCTCGACGACCGCACCGCGAACGACGCGTTCATCACGCAGTCCTTCAATATCGGCACGGTCACGGCAACTTCCGGTCTGTACGCCGAATCCACGTGGACGACCGGCTCGAAAGAAACGCTCCGCCAGACCTTTATCACCGCATACACGGGCGGCATCACGGGCAGGCTCGTCGGCGTGAGCACCGTCAGCAACTCCTTCAACGGCGGCACGGTGACGGCGGACTTTGTCGCGAAGATCACGGCGGACACGGTCTCGCAGGGAAGCGGCTACACGGTGGCAGAGGCGCCCGCAGTCGGCTCGACGGACAGCGATACTTACCTCGGTGCGCGCGGCGTGGGCGGCATCGTCGGGTTCACATCCTATAAGAAAGGCGATTCCGCAGGGCGTATCGCGCTGAGCAACGTATACAATACGGGCTCCGTCTCCGCATGGGCGGGCGTGGGCGGCATTGCGGGTTACTTTGCCTATGCGAACATCAACGAGGCGTTCAACGGCGGCAACGTTACGGCTACGGGTACGCATTACGACGAATCGGCGAGCGCGCGCGTCGCGGGCGGTTACACCGTCGGGAACGACAGCAGAGAGGTGTACGTTTCCTACCTCGGCGCGATCGTCGGGCGCGGCGTGAGCGCAACGCTCGGCGCAACCGTCTCCTATAACGTCAACTCCTCCTATAAGGGATACACCGATGCGACCGTTCAGGCGATCGGCGACAGTTCCTACAACGCCGATTTCGGCTTCACCGTGAACACCGACTCCGCGGCGGGGCTCACGAGCGCGCAGATGCGCGTATACAAGGATCACGTTCTTCCGAGCGGATTCTCGCAGGGCTTCAACACCTCGGGCTGGGATTTCCTGTGCTATACGCCGTCGGAAGAGGATCCGACGGGAGGGGATAACTATTCTTACTATCCTCAGCTCTCCGCATTCACGGACAGCACGCTCGGATGGACGTTCAACGTGACGGGCTCCGGGCAATTGCCGATCTCCAAGATCAGCCGCCACTATGCGCGTATCATGTATACGGAAGAGGGCGGCGAAGATAAGCCCATTGTGGATAACAAAAAGTTTACTCTTACCTTCGTGCTCGGCGGCGGCGCGTTTGCATTCGACGGGGAAGGGGAAGGTAACTCGTTCGAAGGCGGATCGAAGATCTATACGCAGGTCGAGAGCAACAGCGACCGCTACTACTACACGTTTACCTATCCGCAGGACGACGGCGCCACGGAGCTCGAAACGCCCAAGGCGCCCGAGCGCGTGGGTTATACCTTCGGGGGCTGGTATATCGACAGCACTTATACGCAGGAATTTGATTTCGGCGCCATCCCCGGGCAGAATATGGTCATCTATGCCCGCTGGGTGCCCGTCAGCTACAGGATCGACTACCTCAACGTGAACGACGTCGGCGGGAGCATCAGCGGCGACTATACCAACAGTTTCACCGTCGAAAACGCCGCGAGCGGGCAGATCGGTTTCCCCGACGCCGAGAATATGTTCCGCCGCGGCTATCGGTTCGTCGAATGGCAGTTTGGCGGGGAGGGGAACCGCCAAAAAGTGACGCACGCGCTCGTCATCACGTCGGGGGTGACCGCTCCCACGCTGTGCCTGTACAACGGCGAAAAGACGGTGGAGGATATCCTCTTCAGCGAACTGAACAATCAGACGCTCTATCTGTATGCCGTCTGGGCAGAACGGACGTACAATATCACATACTATCTGGACGATGAGGCATATTCTGAAGGAAAGGCGCTCAGTAACGTGCCCGAAGGATTCGATAAGTATACCTTCGGTTCGCAGGCGTTCGTGCTCTGGTCGGGCGAAACGCTCAATGCGCTGAACCCCGGCTACATCTTCAATGGCTGGAAGATCGAAAAATTTGACGATACTGATGCTCAGAACAACAAAAATTATAAAGTGGGCGAGCAGCGTTCCTATCTCGAATCGGGAACGGTGGGCGATTTTGTCCTCGTCGGCAACTGGACGGCGGTAAAATACACGCTTACCTTTAACCTCGGGATCGGCTCGATCGTCCCGGGGACGGAGTCAGGTTACGGGCTCACTTCCAGCCTTGGTCTGTATTCGCTCACGCTCGGGTACGAACAGTCTCTTGTGGACGGCGACAAAAAGTGGTCCGACTTTAAGCCGAATCCGCCCACAGGATATACTTTTGCAGGGTGGTATAAGGGTTTAAACGGCACAGGCGAGCGTGTAACGCTTGGCGACGACTCGTTTAAGATGCCCGCAGCGGATACCACGCTCTATGCGCACTACACCCTCAACACTTATATCGTCAAAGTGCAGATCCCCCAAAAGGTGGGTACAGAAGTGACGGTGAGCATCGACGACGATAAATTAGCAGATTATGGCTTTACGGAAGGAACTCATACAGATCGGCATTACGTCTACACCTTACAGGTCTCTCACGGAAACGGCGTGGAAGCGGCGCTCTCTGCGCTTGCCGCCGCGCTTCAGTTTGGAACTTCGGGCTGGCATTTTACAAATTGGACTGTGGCATGGACGACGCAGAGCGAAGGTACCCCGTCTATTTACCGCGTTACGGGCGCTCTGACTGTTACTGCGAACTGCGATGCGGAAGATATCTTCATCAACTTCGTCAATCGGATCACAGGCGCGACGATCAACGATCCCGTGGAAATCAATGCGGGAGGTTCTGTCCCTTTAGATTCAATCCCTTCGGATATATCCCAGTTTGGTTACAAATTCAGCCATTGGCTGTACGACGGCGGCGAGTATACCACCAATGAAGAACTGAAAGGTGTCACGTTCGCGGCCTCCTCTACGGTGTACGCCGTGTTCGAGGCGGAAAAAGTTGACGCCACATTCTATCTCGACGACGCGGGGACGGGAAAAACTATCTCCGATAAGTACACATTCGACGCGCGGTTCGGTTCCTTCCCCACGGTGAAAGAACTCGAAGGCACGACCGGCTACGAGGTCGTCAACTGGTTTGTTCAGAAAAAAGATGGTTCGCAGCAGCTTGTGAGTGCGGATATGCCGCTCACGGAAGACCTCGTCACAAAGGCAGAGAACGGGACTTATTCCGTTGTCCTCCGTGCAGAGACCAAATTGTATACATATACCGTCACGGTCAATTCGGGCGCGGGAGGCAGCGTATCGGGCTATACGGACACATCCTATCAGTATAATTATGATGACGGCGTCAAAGTCGTCTTTGAGTTCCCTGAGGGGTACCGTACTTCGCCGAACACAGGCTATGAGCTTGCAGGGTACCTTGTAAACGGAGAGATGGTATCTTGGACGGAAGGGGATGCTGCAACTGCCATCGCCGCACATCTTCTTGCGGAGGAAATCACAGGAAATCTCACGATCACCGCGCAATGGAAGTTCAAAAAATACGCGGTGTGGTTCGACGCGGGCGAAGACGGGTATTTCGTGGTCGATGGATTGGTAGAAGGCGTCACCTTCTATAACGATAAGAATGCGACCGCAAAAGTAGAAAAGGGAAATGCGCGGTATGCGGTCATCATTGTCGAGCATAACAGCCCTCCTGACTTTGACATCGATCCCGAAAGACCGGGCAGCTCTTTCAGCGGCTGGGACTACGGCGGTGCGCTCAATATCACTTCCGAGCGCTCTCCTGCAATCGGCAACGCCATAACGGCGTATTGGACGACTGAAAAGTATTCTATCCGCTACGAGCTTGGCGGCGGTGAGCCGCTTTCCGGCAATTACAAAACTTTTTATCAGTACGGCGATGATGTGATCAACTTTACCGTATCCCCGTATGTTCCCAGGCGTGAAGGCTACTCCTTCCTCGGCTGGTTCGATCAGGAAGGGGGGAACGGAAGTAAAATCGAATCGACGGCGGGAATGACCGGGAATCTTACGCTCTATGCGCATTGGCAGGTGAATACCTATGCGCTCCAACTCACGATCAGTCTGCCGCAGGGCGCTGAGAAAGCGACGATAGAGGGGTGGTTTGAAACCGCAGGAATTTCTTTCATTGCGGAAGATATCGTCGATAATTCCATAACCGTGTGGGTGTATGCGAACTACGGCACGTCTCTCACCGCGCTCAACAGCGTACTGAAAACGATCGGTAATTATGTTCCAAAAGGTTGGGAATACGAAGGATCTGCATATTATTTCTCCACCATGCCCGAAAGCGGAACTCCGCTTGAATTTGGTGAAGGTAATAAGCCTGTAAACATTGGTGATGGCGAGGTCATGCAGCTCACCACAGCTATGCCTCTCAGGAGAACTATCACACGATCACCGTATACCTCACTCCGGACAAAAAGACGCTCTACACGATCCTGTATGTCCCTTTGGGAAGTGAAACGGTTGCGCCCGTCGATCCCACCCGTACAGGGTATACTTTCTCGAAGGACTCGAAGAAGTGGATGCTGAATGAAAATACAGAGTTTAAATTCGGCGACACTCTCGACGACAATATTGAGATCTACGCTGAATGGACGCCAAATACGTACACCGTTACGTTCAACGGCAACGGGGCAACTTCGGGCTCGATGGACGTTCAGGACTTTGTGTATGACGTAAAGCAAGCCCTCAATGAAAATAAATACAGTCGCACGGGCTATACGTTCATCGGCTGGGCAACAACGCCGGACGGCAATGTGAAGGATCCTTATGAGGATCAAGAAATAGTTTCCAACCTTACTGCGGATGAGAATGGGAAGGTCACGCTCTACGCCGTTTGGGAGGCGAATACCTATATAATCGCATTCCATTATGGCAATACCTCGGTAAAGGAAGGCGACTTGTTGAATTACGGCAAGGAGCCGGAAGAACATTCTTTTGCCTATGGGGCGACCATTAACTATTTTGGAGAGAAGGTGGCGATCGACCACTACAGCCACGTGTGGTATAGGTGGAAGGATGGACAAACAGCAGTGCTTTTCGATAATTCCACGATGCCCGATCTCTCCGACAAGCGCTACACGGAGTATGTTACAGTCGGAACGGGCGAAGAAAAGTATACTTATACGATCCATCTCTACGCCGTCTATACAGCCGAAACGTACTATATCCGTTACCAGTCGGGCGAATCGACGCCGGTCAACGTTACCATGGTAACGGAGACGGACCTCAAAGCTGCCGAGCCTTCGCTCGGGTATGCCTTTGTCGGTTGGGAGCTCTATACAAACGGCAATCCGGCATCCGCAGGAAATTACTTCAACTCCTTCGCCGTGGAAGGCGGTGCAGTTGTGTTCCGTCCGCAGTCCGGCAATGCGTATTCCGTTCCGCTCGGCGATCTGGAATCGTACACGCTCGTTCCCCATTTCGAGGCGATCGAATACACGATCGAGTTCGTAGGCGGAGATGGTGCAACGGGCAGCACCGCTTCCATGTCGCTCTCCTATGGCGTAACCGACACTCTTCAGGAGAACGGTTTTAAGAAGAACGGGTACAATTTTGCTGGTTGGGCGCTTTCCGACAACACTGACAGCGTAGCGTATGCAGACGGCGCGAGAATCACGATCACGAGCGACCTTGTCGAGGGGCTCGGGGAGGGTAAAACCATCACGCTCACGGCAAAGTGGACGCCCATCGTGTATACCATTACGTATGTGCTGAACGGCGGCACGCTGAACGGGGAGTATAAAGAAAGTTATACCGTTAAGGACGAGCCTTTTGACCTCGCAACACCTGCTGCGCGCACGGGATATAAGTTCGTCGGTTGGTTCGAGAAGGAAGATTTCTCTGGCGATGCCGTATCGGAAATTGCTAAGGGCAGCACAGGCAACAAAGTCTTCTACGCCAAGTGGGATCCGGAAAGTTATACGGTCGGGTTTGCGGAAAACAGCGGTACGGGGCTCAACCTTTCCGCCCAAAATGCGCTTTATGGTCAGCAGCTTGTTCTTACGCTGACCGCACAGGAAGGGTACACGCTCCCCGCATCCATTGATGTAAAGATGGTCGGTAGCTCCGAAGGTTTTTATAGCTATTCCAACGGCGTCATTACCATCTCCTCCGTTACGGGCGATATCACGATTACCGCCAACGGCGTGCCGAGGATCTATTTGGTCACGTTGGGCGAAGGAAGTGCTAATGTTGCGATCAATGTATCTTCTGCTACGTATGGCGACAAGGTTGAAATCACTGTCACCGCGGCGAATGGCTATGAGCTTTCTTCTGTCTCGTATACGATGGACGGCGGTGAAGCTCAAACAGTCGAACTCAACGGAGCAAAAGACGAAGTAACCTTCACTATCTCTTCCGTTACGGGCGATATCGTCGTGGCGGCAATCGCAGCGGTAAAAACGTTCAAGGTGACGGGCAATGGCACAAATATCTCGATTGATGGGCTTGAGAACAGCGCAACGTTCGGGCAGGATTTCTCCTTCACGATAAGTGAACACGAAGGATATTCCCTTCCCGCAACGGTCACGATCGAGGTCGGCGGCATAACGTATACGCTGGCTGTGGGAGAGGATGGGAAGGTCACGATTCCTGCGTCGTATTTTACGGGCGCTATCACGATTACCGCCAACGGCGTAATCAATCGGTATACCGTAACGTTCGATTCCAACGGCGGCAGCGCCGTCGGAAATCAAACGATTGAGCACAACGGAAAGGCATCTGAGCCTGTTGTTGATCCCACGCTCACAGGCTATACCTTTGTGGGTTGGTACAATAACGATACGGAGTATGAATTCAGTACGCCGATCACGAAAAATCTCACGCTCACGGCAAAGTGGACGCCCATCAAGTATACCATTACGTACAATACGAACGGAGGAACGCTGGACGAATCGCAAGAAAAAGAGTATACCATCGAGAGTGATACGATCACGCTCAGCGAGCCGAAAAAAGAGTGCTACACTTTCCTCGGGTGGTATACAGATAAGGGTTTCAGCGGGAATCCCATTACCCAAATCGAGAAGGGCAGCACAGGCGATATAACGCTTTATGCCCGTTGGCAGAAAAATACTTACACTGTCACTTACGAGCTCACTTTGCCCGAAGCGGCAACTGCAGAGCAAGTAAATGAGCGCATGCAGCAACTCAGCTCAAAGCCGATCGAGGGGCTTGATGTCTCCATCAATCTTGTTACCGTCGAGGGTAAGCGCGTGATTCGGGTTACGGTCACCGGTGAATATGAGAAAGACCTCACTTCGTTTAATAACTTGTTTAATGAAGGGTTCAGGCAGTTTACAGGAAAGGACGGTCAGCCTTACACGCTGTCGATTGCGCTTCCGGATAGGATCGAGGGAACGAAGTCTGTAAACGGTGAATGGACTGCGGATGATGTTGTTACGCTTATATTTGAATCGAATAGCGGAACGGAGGTTCCTGCTGAGTATCTTGTAAGCGGAACAAAGCCGAGCAAACCGTCTGAACCGACGCGTGCAGGATATATATTCGACGGATGGTTTGAAGACGATGGGACTTTTGAAAAGCGATTCAATTTCGAAGAGCCTCTTTCTCAAAGCATAAAAGTTTATGCAAAGTGGAATCCTGTCACTTACAAAGTCACGTTCGACTTGGATGGGGCAACGGGTGTTACTGCGCCTGAGGGGTTCACCTTTGTGTATGAAGAACTTGGCTCGAAAAATCTGTCAGAGCCTAAGGGAACGTATCCGGGCTACACCTTTGACGGATGGTCGTATAACGGTGAAGTCTATACAACGCTTGCAGAGCTGTTCAAGGAAACAACGCTTGGCGACGGTAACGATGCGTCGACAACAGAAATCGATCTGACTGCCGTCTGGAAGGTCAATACCTATACAATTACGTATGTGCTGAACGGCGGCACGCTGAACGAGGGGTATAAAGAAAGTTATACCGTTGTGGACGAGACTTTTGCCCTCGAAACACCTGCTGACCGCACGGGATATAAGTTCCGCGGTTGGTACGAGGAGGAAGATTTCTCGGGCAGTGCCGTATCGCAAATTCTTGCGGGCAGCACAGGCAACAAAGTCTTCTACGCAAAGTGGGAGGCAGAGGTCTATACCGTAACGATCGATGCGAACGGCGGATCTTTTGGCGACGGCGTGCAAACGGAGTATGAATTTGCTTACGGAACGAACGTCTACGAGGAGTTCATCAGCGGAATTGACGTGACCGCGCCGGCATACCATCACCTTTCGGGTTGGAAGGTCGCATGGACGCAAAGCGGCGACGGCGCTCCTTCGATGTACGCGCTGAACGGCCATATCACGATCACCGCGCAGTACACCGCAACGGAGGGCGCGGTCACCGTAACGCTCGTTCACGCAGACGGCACGTTCATCAATTTGCCCGCAACGCTCGGTCAGGTTTTGCGTGCCGTCGACGAGATCGTTCCGCCCAAGGGGTACGTTTACAGCGGCTGGTACTACTATTCGGAAGGCGAAAAGGTACCTTTCGTATTCGACAAAACGCTTGTGAGCGGGGTTATCACGCTCTACCCCAACGCAACTGCGGAAAAGTACGAAGTTACGTTCTCGGGAACGGGAGTAAGCGCGGCGAGCGACGCCGTCGGAGAAGGCAAAGCGACGTTCGGGCAAAACTATACCGTCAAGCTCACGGTAACGGAAGGATATACGCTCGCGGCGGAGAATATCGTCGTCACGATGGATGGCACGCAATCTGTACGGTTCGAGTACAATCCCGCAACGGGTATGCTTACCGTGTATAACGTTACGGGCAAGATCGACATTACCGCGGAGGCGAAACAGCTCGAATATACCGTTACGTTCAATTATAACGACGGCAGAGCGCCGAAAGAGCAGATCGTTGCCTATGGGACGCCATACAGTACGCTTGTGACCGAAAAGCCCGAGCGCGAAGGGTATACGTTCCGCGGATGGTATCTGAACGGCGCACCCGTTGCAGAGGACGGCTCCGTTACGGGCGATATCACCCTTGTGGCGCTCTGGAGCGAGATCCGCTACACGGTCAGATTCCTGGACGGCGATCAGCTCGTCGCCGCGCTCACGGTCACGGAGAAAGGAACGGTCACGGCGCCCGCGCTCGGTGCGCGCGAGGGGTATACCTTCGAAGGCTGGTTCAACGGCGAAACGCGTTTCGATTTCGATGCGCCGGTCACGGACGACGTCACGCTCACGGCGAAGTGGAGCGCCGCGGAGTACACCATCAGCTTTGAGACGGGCGGCGGTACGGCGGTGTCCGATCAGACGGTCGTACACGGCGGGAAGATCTCTGTGCCGCAGATCCCCGAAAGAGAGGGCTATGTGTTTACCGGCTGGTACTTCAACGGCACGGCATGGGATTTCGAAGAAATGACCGTGTCGGGCGGCATGACGCTCGTTGCCGGCTGGAAGGCGAAGGAATACACCGTCACGTTCGATCCAAACGGCGGCAGCGCCGTTGCGGAGCAGAGCGTCGTGTACAACGGCACGGCAACGATGCCCGAACAGCCCGTCCGCGAGGGCTACGTCTTTGAAGGCTGGTTCAGCGGCGAAACGCAGTTCGACTTCGCCGCGGCGATCACGGGCGACGTCACGCTCACGGCAAAGTGGAGCCCGCGCGGGTATTCCATCTCCTATGTCCTTGGCGGCGGCACGAACGCGGCGGGCAATCCTTCGGGATACACCGTCGAGAGCGATGCGATCACGCTCGGCGCCCCGACGAGGGAGGGCTATACCTTTGCCGGCTGGTACGACGCCGAAGAAAACGGCAATCTCGTCACGCAGATCGCGGCGGGCAGCAAGGGCAATATCACGCTGTATGCCGCATGGCAGGCAAATTCTTTCGAGGTGGATTTCGTTGCGAACGGCGGCACGCTCGACGGCGCCGATACGCAGAAGGTCACGGCGGGCGGCACGGTCGCCTATGCGGAACCCGTGCGCGAGAACTACCTGTTCGTGGGTTGGTTCACGGACGAGGCGCTCACCGTGCGGTACGACTTCAAAACGCCTGTCACGGGCAACTTAACGCTCTATGCAAAGTGGCGCCTTCAGGTCGTTACGGGCGTTACGGAGAACGGTACGGTCGTCACGGTCAGCTCCGACGCAGGCTTTGACGACGGCACGCAGCTCCATTTCGTCGAGGTCACCGATGAGGATACGGTCGGAAGTGCCGCGGCGCATCTGCGCGACAACATGACCCTTGCCCGCCTGTTCGATATCGAGATCGTCGATGCGGGCGGAGCGCCGGTAGAGATCACCGAACCGCTCTCCGTCGGCATCTCCGTCGAAGGTCTCTCTGAGGCGGAGGGGAACTGGGGCGTCGTGTACGTTCCGGACGGCGAAGGCGAGATCGAAGTGCTTGCAACGCACGTCGGCGACGACGGAAGGCTGTACTTCTTCGTAGAGCATTTCAGCTTCTACGCGGTCGTCGATATTGCCGAGATCGGCGCAGGGTTCGCATGGTGGTGGATCCTCGTCGCAGTCGCAGGCTGTGCGCTGATCGCGCTCATCCTCGTGCTCGTTGCACGCAGCGCGCATCGGTACGAGCTCAACTTCGTCAACGGCGGCGTACCCGCGCAGAAACTCAAAGAGAGCTCGCTCATCGATCTCCCGCTCCCCGAGCGCGAAGAAGAGGCGTTCGAGGGCTGGTATTTCGATGAGGACTTCCGCGACCGCGCAACGCTCACTTCCATGCCCAAGCAGAACCTCATTCTGTTCGCCAAGTGGCGCAAACTGACGGACGAGGAGCGCGCCGCGCGCGACAGAGCGCGCGCCGAGGCGGCAGCCATGGCGGAGGAGGGGTTCCATCACGCGGCGCCCAGGCAGGAAAAGAAACATAAGGAAAATCCTTTCAGCGAGATCAAAGAGGACGATTGAGCGGGTTTTCCGTAGCGGAAAACGCATGAAAAAAGCGGGGCTGTGCCATTGCGGCACGGCTCCGTTTTTTGGTGCGGGAATCCCTTCGGCAGTCCGGAACGGAGCAGAGATTTTCCGAAGGGGATTGACAGCGTCCGGTTTTTCGCATATAATATGGCTGAAAAGAGTTTCCGATCAAAAGGAGGGAGAAATATGAAACAGATCTGGTCGCTTCGGTGGAAAAAACTGCTTATCTGGGTATGCGGCTATCTCAGCATCGTTGCGTTCGCGCTTGTCGGCGGGTACACAATCGTCAGGAGCGACAGCCGTGCGCTCAAGCAAACATCCCAAAATGCCTTCATCGTCGTGCTCATTTTCACGGCGCTCTCGGCGCTGGGAGCGCTGCTTTCGGGCATCGGATCCGTGAGCAGCGGCATGGGAGGGTTCCTCGCGGTCTATTCCATGATCGTCACGGTCTCCAAGATCGTCGTGTTCGCCGTGTGTGCGGTCGTCTCCTTTTTCAGGTGCAAGGAGGAGCCCGATGCGGAAGGCAGGGATGAGAACGAATCGCGGAACCCCTCCGCGCGTAAGGACGCCGCGGAAGACGGCACTCCTTCAGGCGGCGGCGAAGAGATGTGAAACAGGGCGCAGAGACGGGATCTCTGCGCCTTTGGTTTGCAATATCGTGCTACAAGATGGCAATGCGTTCGCTTTTCTCCGCGTGGGAAATTTCTTATAATACTGTTGAAAAACAAATACCCGCAGGGGGATAGTATTATGAACAGATTCGATGAAATTTCCGCATTGCTGCAAAAGGGGCGCCCGCGCGAACTCTCCGCGCTCGTGCAGGAGGAACTTGCGGACGGGACGTCCGCGAACGACATTCTCACAAAAGCGCTCATTCCCGGCATGAGCGCCGTCGGCGAACGGTTCAAAAAGAACGAGATCTTCGTGCCCGAAGTGCTCATCACGGCGCGCGCCATGAACGCGGCGCTGAACATCTTAAAGCCCGTGCTCGCACAGACGGGCGTGGAACCGATCGGCAAGGCGGTCATCTGCACCGTCAAGGGCGATCTGCACGATATCGGCAAGAACCTCGTCAAAATGATGATCGAGGGAACGGGGATCCAGGTGATCGACCTCGGCATCGACTGCCCGCCCGAGCGCGTCGTGGAGGCGGTCAGAGAATATCAGCCGGATATCGTCTGCCTTTCCGCGCTGCTCACGACCACGATGGTCAATCAGAAGGCGACCATCGATGCGCTCAGGGCGGCGGGACTGCGCGATAAGGTCAAGGTCATGGTGGGCGGCGCGCCCGTCACGCAGGCGTTTGCCGATGAGATCGGCGCCGATTCGTATACGCCCGACGCGGCGACGGCGGCAGAGGTCGCGCGCTCTTATTTCAACTGATACGGGAGGACGCCGTGAAGGTAACCGTCCTTACGGAAGAACGTGCGCGCCATGCTCGATAAGGAATATCCGGAAGCTGCGATCCTCTCCGAGTGGTCGTATGCCAAAGATGCGATCGACGCGGGGTTCCATCTCGATTTTTATATCCACTTCCGCTCCAAGGGCTATAACGCGCTCTTCCAGACGGACAGCTACGATTATGTGGATCGCGGCGAGGAAGTCACCTGCTTTTTCAACCGTGAGGGCGGCGGGAATATCCGTGCGTTCACCGATGAATTCATGGAGAACCTCGCCTATATCTCCGGACGCGGCTATATGTGCATGCCGACGGGCAATCACGATATGATCCGCTATTCGCACCGCCGCACGCAGGACGAGATGAAACTCGTCGCCGCGTTCATCATGCTCATGCCGTCGATCCCCTTCGTCTATTACGGCGACGAGATCGGGCTCCCGTACAGGGAGGGGCTTGCCTCCAAGGAGGGCGGCTATTTCCGCACGGGCTCGCGTACGCCGATGCAGTGGGACGGAGGGAAGAACAGAGGGTTCTCTTCCGCCGACGGCGCGCTCTATCTGCCCGTCGATATGTCGCCCGCGTCGCCCGACGTGCAGGCGCAGGCAGCCGATGAAAATTCCCTCCTCAATACCGTAAAACGGTTCGCGCGGCTGCGCGCCGGGGAGGAGGCTTTGCAGGCGGCAGCCAATCTCGAACTTGTGTACGCCGCGGAAGGGGAATATCCCTTCGTGTTCCGCCGCGGGAAATTTGTGGTCGCCGTCAATCCGCGCGCGCGGCAGGCGCAGGCGGCTCTCCCGCAGGGGAATTTCCGCGTGCGGGAGAGCATCGGAAAGGCAACATTGGAGAGCGGCTCCGTCGTGCTCGGAGGAGAGTCGCTCGTCGTTCTGGAGGAAAACGCATGAATATGTACAAGTGGCTGGAAGAGATCAGAAACGGCCGCGTGAAAAAACCGCTGCCCGTTCTCTCGTATCCCGCCATCCAGCTGATGGGGATCAACGTCAAACAGCTCAGCTTCTCCGCCGAAGCGCAGGCGGAGGGGATGCGCCTCGTCGCCGGGCGCACCGATTCGCTCGCGTCCGTCAGCCTCATGGATCTCTCCGTCGAGGCGGAGTGTTTCGGCTCGCAGGTCAGGATGACGGAGGACGAAGTTCCCACCGTCGTGGGGGCGATCGTCACCACGCCCGAGGAGGCTGCCGCGCTTGCGGTCCCGTCCGTGCGCAGCGGGCGCGCCGGGATCTATCTCGACGCCATTGCCGAGGCAAAAAAGCGCATTTCCGACCGCCCCGTCCTCGCGGGCGTCATCGGTCCCTTTTCCCTTGCGGGAAGACTGGTCGACGTGACCGAGGCGATGATCCTCTGTTTCGAGGACCCCGATATGCTGCGGACGGTTCTTGAAAAATGCACCGGATTTCTCATTGAATACATCAGGAATTACAAGGCGGTGGGGGCGGACGGCGTCGTCATTGCGGAACCGCTCGCCGGGATGCTCTCGCCCGATCTCGCCGCGGAATTTTCGCACGAGTACGTCAGGCGCATCGTGGAGGCGTGCCAGGACGAGAACTTCCTTGTCGTATATCACAACTGCGGGAACGGGACGATCCGCATGCTCGACGGGATCCTCGGCACGGGGTGTAAAATGTTCCATTTCGGCAACGCCATCGATATGCGCGAGCTCATGCCGAAAATGCCCGCCGACCTCATCGCGATGGGGAACATCGACCCCGCCGGAACCTTCCTCAACGGGAGCGAACAATCCGTCTACGATGAGACCGCGGCGCTCCTCAAAGACTGCGGGAAGTACCCGAATTTCGTGCTCTCTTCCGGGTGCGATATCCCGCCCCGCACGCCGTGGGGGAACATCGACGCCTTCTTCCGCGCCGCAAAAGACTACTATAAGAATTGACCGTAAAACGCAAAAATCCCCCTCGCGAAGGGGGATTTTTTGCACCTTTCATAGTACTATGCCAGACATAATAGTCTGTTTTTGCCCCAAAATTGCATAATTTCGGGCGATTTTCAAAAAAATTCCGCATCTGCATATCCGCTGCGGAATTTACGCAAACTGCGGAGGATGAGAGGTCAGAGGATTGTTTTCAGGCGTCAGCCGCGCATCGTCGCAGTGAGTACGATCGCAGGGCCGAAGGAGTGCGAAGGGGTCGTCGGGCGGTATGTCGAGACGCCGCTGGCGGACGATATGTTCGGCGAGAATACCTACGAAAAAGCGGAGTGCAAGATGCTCTCGCATGTCATCGACGGCGCCATTTCCAACGCGAAACTCGCGCGCGATCGGGTGGATATGATCGTCTCCGGCGATCTGCTCAATCAGATCATTTCCGCAAGTTTTGCCGCCCGCGATTTCTCCGTTCCCTTCCTCGGCGTGTACGGCGCCTGCTCCACGATGGCGGAGAGCCTCGCCGTCGCGGCGGCGTTCGTCGACGCCGGTTACTGCAAAAACGTCGTGGCGGCAACGGGCAGCCATTTTGCCTCCGCGGAGCGTCAGTACCGCTATCCGCTCGAGCTCGGTACCACCCGTCCGCCGCAGTCGCAGTGGACGGTCACGGGGGCGGGCGCCTCGCTCGTCTCGTCCGCGGGCGACGGCGTGCGCATCACCTCCGCCACGCTCGGCAAGGTGGTGGATTTCGGCGTGACGGACGTCAACAATATGGGCGCGGCAATGGCGCCTGCGGCGGCGGATACCATCCTCACGCATTTCCGTACGACGGGCGAGGAGCCCGAGGCATACGACCTCATCGTCACGGGCGATCTCGGCGCGCTTGGCAGCCGTATCCTCAAAGATCTCGCATGGGAAAAGGGGCTGGATATTGCCGGGAACCATGTTGACTGCGGAGAGATCATCTATAACGTCCTGGAGGATGAGTTCCAGGGCGGGAGCGGAGCGGGCTGTTCCGCGGTCGTGCTCAATTCCTATCTGTATCATAAAATGACGGCCGGCTCGCTCCGGCGCATCCTCTTTGTGGCGACTGGCGCGCTGCTCTCCACCGTCTCGTCCGGTCAGGGCGAGAGTATTCCCTGTATTGCGCATGCCGTAACGCTGGAGCGGTAGTTTTTGGCAGGATCTTCTGCGTGATCCTTTGTCGCGCTGCGGCAAGTCCACTAGAGCTGCGGCAGGCTCACGGGGCGCAGAGGTAAGCCTCGGTCGCTCACAATTAAGGAGACTGATTATGGAAACATTGGAAATTTTTCTTGCCTTTCTGAAGGCGTTTGCGGTGGGCGGGCTTATCTGCGCCGTTGCGCAGCTCGTCATCAATTTCACCGATCTCACGGCGGGCAAGATCCTCGTCATCTTCATGCTCGCAGGCATTGCGCTCACAGCGCTCGGGATCTATCAGCCGCTCGTCGAATGGGCGGGCGCGGGGGCGACCGTACCCATTTCGGGGTTCGGCTATCTTCTTGCGAGCGGCGCGATGAAGGGCGCGCAGGAGGGGCTCTATCAGGCGCTCACGGGAGCGCTCGCTGCGGCAAGTGCGGGCGTGAGCGCGGCGGTCGTCTTTTCCTTCCTCGCCTCGCTCGTCTTTCGTTCTCACACAAAGCACAATTGATGAAAGTTTGCGCAAGCGGCTCATGCGAGCCGCTTTTTCTTGTCTTTTCCGAAAAAATGCGGTATAATCGCAGTATTGCAGGAAGAAGGAGGGCGCGCCCGTGCGCAGGATAAAATACATAGCCGCGGCATTGCTTGCGGCGTCTGCTCTTACGCTCTCCGCGTGTTCGGATGCGGATCTCGCCGTCAGGGATGAATACGGTCGGTTTGGCACGCAGAACCGATGGGTATATTCTGCGGCGGAGGAGCCGGACGCCGACGCGATCTGGGCGCAGATGACCGCCTGTACGGCGGCGCTCGAGGAGAGTCTCTCCGTCTCCGCGGAGGGCGGCGATATCGCGCGGTTCAACGCCGCGGCGGCGGGTCAGACCGTCTTCGTCGGTGAAACGGCGTACAAGGTGTTGCAGACCGCAATGGCGATATATGAGGAGACGGACGGCGCGTACGATCCCGCCGTGGGTCTGCTCGTCGATCTGTGGGGCTTTTCCGCCCGTCACCGTTCGTCCGGCTACGAACCGACGCTCGCCTACGACCGCGCGGATCCCGAATCGGAACTCCCCGCCCAGACGTATATTGAGGCGTTTTCCGCTCCCGAAATGACGGACTTTTCCGCGGTAGTTCTGTCGGAGACGGACGGCGGCTATTCGATTGCCAAACCCGCCGCAGTCGCTTCCGTGGACGGAACGGATTATTCCATGCAGCTCTGTCTGGACGGGATCGGCAAGGGCGCGAGCGTGGACGCCGCATGGGAGATCCTCCGTGCGGCGGACGTCAGGTACGGCTACTATAACGCGGGCGGGAGCAGTCTCTGCGTTCTGGAAAATCCCTCGCGGCAGGACGGGATCTGGGAGATCACCGTCAATTCCCCGCGCGAGGAGCTCGGCACGTCGTACGCAACGCTCTCCGTCAAAAATACGACGGTCTCCACGAGCGGCGACTACGAGCAGTATTACGAGATCGGCGGAACGCGTTACAGCCACATTATCGGC
>ERZ1090880.412-NODE-412-length-23546-cov-5.639138_pt1 | contig 23546 bp, 22 predicted proteins | sample MGYA00478471_ERZ1090880 | MGnify/ENA primary metagenome ERZ1090880 (study PRJEB33644, sample SAMEA5815734) | chicken gut metagenome | biome: Chicken; feature: Gastrointestinal Tract; material: Caecum | place: Ireland | collected 2019-01-01 | study: A study of the... | reverse complement strand
TTTCGGGTATGCAGTTCAAGGATTATCTGAGGAAAAGAAGATTGGCTTTTGCGCTGAAAGAGCTGCGAGACAGTAAAAAAAGCATCTTGAATATTGCTTTTGACTACGGTTTTTCCTCCCACGAGGCGTTTACAAGAGCATTTAAAACAACATATGGCATCACGCCAAGTATGTATCGTAAAAAGTCTGTATCTATCGTTCTTCGTACAAAAATCATTCCTTTTGACCGCTACTTTTTAGGAATTGGAGAGATCGGCATGAAAAAATCTACAGAGGAAGTCCAGATTTATTTTGTAACCATTCCCGCACACAAGTTTTTACATATTAAAAATTATGAAAGTAATGGGTATTGGGATTTTTGGCAAAAGCAGAATGCTATTCCTGGACAGGATTGTGATACCATTTGCGGTCTGCTCGACAGTATCAAGGGCAAACTGGATGACAAAGGCGGCAGTGAATCCAACTGCGGCAGCGGCCAGATCATGGCGTATATACATGATCCCAAAGGACAGCCCTTCTGTTATGGCATCCCCCGTGCTGAATGTTACGGCGTCCGGCTTCCATCCGATTATGACGGCGAAGTTCCACCTCAAATGCTTTTGATCGATGTACCAGAAGCCGAATATATTGTTTTTGAGCATGGACCGTTCGACTATGAACAAGAAAATTGCAGCGTAGAAGAAAAGGTGAATAAGGCAATTGCAAATTTTGATTTTTCAAATACGGGCTATTGCTATGATACCTCTCCCGGTAGAGTCGCTTACTTTTTTCACGACCCAGAGCAGTTCTGGAAGTATATTAGACCGGTAAGAAAGGTATAAAGTCATTGTTTTTGGCGCTACAACCACCGCGTCACTGCGAAATTGCCGACGAAAAGTAAAGTCTTTTGGTCGTTGTTGGTCCACCATGTCGGAGCAAGCGATATATCGCTTGCTCCGACTGCTTTATAAAAGTCTCGCTCGGCTCACCTGTTCGGTTGTAAACGTCCTCACGACGGCTCACAGTCGTTACCAAATTTTTACAAGTTACGAGGGTTCGAGTCCCTCCTCCAAGAAGTCGAAAATATCTTTTTCGTGTGGCTTAGCCAAAGCGTACACAGTAAAGTGTACGCTTTTTGTTTTTTATTTTAGTCCGGTTTCTCTTATATTCTGTTATTATTTGATTCTCCCCTCAAATGAAATGTTTACAAACTATTTAGCTTTCAGAGCATGATATATGTTTATCTGGTTCCCGAAACAGGTTAAAATAAACCGGAACGCAATGGGAAAAGGAGTACTCACTTATGCTGCAAATACAAAATGTCAGTAAAAATTATCAAACAGGTGATCTAAAGCAAGCTGCTCTCAACAACGTTTCCCTGAATCTGCGCGACAGTGAATTTGTCGCGATTCTAGGGCCAAGCGGTTCAGGAAAAACAACGCTTCTCAATATCATAGGCGGCTTGGATCGTTATGATAGCGGCGACCTTATCATTAATGGGATTTCGACAAAAAAATATAAAGACCGTGATTGGGACTCTTATCGAAATCATACGATCGGTTTCGTTTTTCAAAGTTATAATTTGATCCCACACCAAACAATTCTTGCGAATGTTGAGTTGGCTTTGACAATATCCGGTGTGTCAAGATCAGAGAGACGAAAGCGGGCGCGCCAAGCATTAGAAAAAGTCGGGCTTGGCGATCAAATACATAAAAGGCCCAACCAGCTTTCCGGCGGACAGATGCAGCGTGTCGCGATTGCTCGCGCTTTAATCAATAATCCGGATATCCTTTTAGCAGACGAGCCGACTGGAGCTTTAGATACGGAAACCAGTGTGCAGGTAATGGAGCTTTTAAAAGAAGTTGCGAAGGATCGCCTTGTCGTGATGGTAACACATAATCCGGAATTGGCGGAATCTTACGCAACCCGTATCGTCAAACTTCGCGACGGCAAAATACTGGATGATACCGATCCTTATGAAGTGGATGATACTAAATTAAAACAGCCCGAACATCGTACAATGGGAAAGTCCTCTATGTCCTTTTTTACTTCCCTTTCGCTTTCCTTTAATAATTTACGAACAAAAAAAGGGCGAACTTTGCTGACGTCTTTTGCCGGTTCTATTGGTATTATTGGAATCGCACTCATCCTTTCGCTTTCTACGGGTGTCAATGATTATATCACCAATATTCAAAAAAGCACGATGACTTCTTATCCGGTTACCATTGATGCACAAACGATTGATATAAGCAGTCTCTTAAGCGGAAGTTCTTCTTATTCGTTAGGAAATTCACAACTAGATCATGATTTAAACGCTGTTTATTCAAATGACCGAAATATTGAAATGGCCTCAACCGTTACGACCAGCATTACAGAGAATAATTTAACTGCATTTAAAAAATATCTGGACAATCCAGACAGTGAAATTCATCAGTATATCGGCGAAAACGGAATTCTTTATTCATATAACACTAAATTCGGTGTCTACACATATGATCCGGACGGTACATTTATAAATACAGATGGAAGCACCTTGAACCAAGAACAAACTACGGGCAGCACCATGCTAAGCATGGACAATATGCCGACTATGATGCAGAATAATAACAATCCTAATTTTGAAGAATTGCTTCCCGGTCAGGATGGAAAATCCATAAGTTCAGCTGTAACAGACAGCTATGATGTTGTATACGGCGAATGGCCCCAGGAATATAATGAGGTAGTTCTTATCCTTGATGAGAATAACGAAATACCATTGACTGTACTATATGAACTTGGTTTCCTTCCTGCATCAGAGTATAAAGAGCTGACAGAACAAATCAATAACGGCGAAGCGGTTTCACTTGAAACGAAAAGCTTCAGCTATGAAGAGTTATGCGATCAAGTATTATATCTGATCCCCGCATGTGACACTTATCTAAAAAATGAAAACGGAACCTTCCGCTGTGTAGCAGACGATAAAACGGAAATGGAAGAATTGCTGAAATCAGCGTTACGTCTTAAAATCACTGGGATTGTGCGGCCTACAGAAGATGCGCAGAATGCAGATATTCAAGCAAACATAGGATATACCAAGGCTTTAACTGATTATTTAATAGAGTATACTGATAACAGCGCTGTCGTAAAAGCGCAAAAAAATAATCCGAATATTAACATTTTAAGCGGCATATCTTTTGCGCCTTCTGACGATCAAATTAAAATTGCTGATACTAAAACTTATCTTTCCAATCTGGGTGTCTCTGATAAAGCAAAACTCTGCAAAGACATTTTACAATCGATGTATGCAGATGACCCGGAAACTGCTTCTTATATGATGACACAGAGTGAAACGCAATTAGCTGCCGCGCTTGATACATATTTGCAAAATCCAGATGATCAGACATTGCTTATGATTTATGATACCTATATTTCTTCTGGTACCTATGATGAAAACATGAGTGCATTTGGCGTTGTCAGCTTAGATGCACCTTCCTCTATCAGTATTTATGCTGACAGCTTTGAAAATAAAGATGCGATATCTGAGTGTATTGAAGATTATAATGCTTCCGCTTCGGAAGAAAACCAGATTACTTATACTGACTATGTAGGGTTGCTAATGTCGTCTGTAACGACGATTATTAACGTTATTACGTACGTTTTGATTGCGTTTGTATCCGTTTCTCTCATTGTATCTTCCATTATGATCGGAATCATTACGTATATATCTGTTTTAGAACGAACCAAAGAAATCGGTATTTTACGCGCTATCGGCGCATCCAAAAGGAATATTTCTCAAGTATTTAACGCTGAAACCTTTATTATAGGTCTTTGTTCCGGACTGATCGGTATTGGCGTTACATTGCTTCTTTTGATACCAGGAAATGCAGTCATCCACGCATTGACTGGTTCTACGGACGTAAATGCTGTATTGCCTGTATCCGGTGCTGTCATTTTAGTTGTACTCAGCATGCTTTTAACTTTAATCGGAGGGTTGATTCCTTCGAAAAAGGCAGCGAAAAAAGATCCTGTTACGGCTCTGAGAACAGAATAAATTATCCAGTGTTTAAAATAAATGCGCTGTGTGTGCTTTAAAGCATACACAGCGCATTTATTTTAAACACTTTTAGCCATAAATAGTTTTTCTCAATGAGAACGAATACAGATTTCACAATGTGTATCGCGTATCTGGTGTTCATCTAAAATAACTTCGCCAATTCCATCGGCAGAAATAATCCCACTTTTAGGATTTTTCACGCTTTCAATGGAACCGTTTATCACAGCATGTACGTCACTATATTCAAAAGCAAGATCCGTTCCATCCATCTCACAGTCTTCTAAAACCAGCCCCTTAGCATAACAAAGCGGCTGTGTACCAATGATTTTGCATCGTACAAGCTTTAAATTTTCAGAATACCAAGCTAAATATTCTCCTTTAATAATACTGTCATACACCGTAACATTTTTACTATGCCAAAACGCGTCTTTTGTATCTAAATTAGAATTTCGGATTACAACATTTTCGACATATTGAAACGAATACTTTCCTTGCATAGACAGATGATCTAATTCCATATTACAACTTTTTAAAAAAGGATACTCGGTTTTTAGTTCACAATTCGTCATATGTAGATGATCACAAAACCAACCGAACTCTGTAGAATTTATAGCACAACTGTCAAGAACAATATCTTTACATTCTCGCAGTGCCTTGATTCCTCCAAGCGTGCAATGCGTCAAGGTGATATTATTGTCATACCAAAGCGCCGCACGGCAGGTTTCCGTCATTGTGCAATGCTCAACGACTGCATAGCGAACATGCCAAAACGGATATCGCAATTGAAAAGTACACCCTTTTACCTGAATATTCCGGCATTCTTTAAGTGCTGATTCTCCGTCAGCAGGGCCCGAAAAGGTACACCCAATAATTTCTGCATCTTGAACGGCATAAAGCGCCCGCTCTTCATCAAGCGTTAAATTTTCGTATTTCAATAAAATCAGATCCCCTCATTTTATACGATACAAAGATGGGATATCTCGCCCAGCTTTGTAGATAAGCCTTGATTTTTTATCGGCTGGATTCAAGTAACGCATTAAGGAGTAAGACTATTAGTCCTGTCCAAGCAGATTGATACATCCCCGAGGGCACACATTTACACAAGCATGGCAATTGATGCATTTCGTATAATCAATGGATGCCAAATTGCGTTCCACTGTTATTGCTTCTGTTGGACATACCTTTTCGCATTTTCTGCACCCAATACATCCGTGTTTACATTTCTGCATTACAACACGCGCCGGATCATGGCTCGAACAAGTGACAGCCGCTGTTTTGGCGAGATCACGGATATGGATCAGATCTTTTGGACAGGCTTTTACACACATCGTACAGCCTGTGCAGTTCTCCGCAGCGACAACAGCGACTCGATTTTCAATATGAATTGCATCAAAGCTGCATTGCTTAACACAATCACCAAATCCCAGACAGGCATAATCGCACACGCCTCGCCCTTTATAGTAAAGATTGCACGCAGCACAGCTCGTCTCGCCCTCATATACAAGAGCATCATCCGTAATTTCCGGAACACAGCCTCCACAAGCCACAAAGGCAACGGTTTCTTTAACGTCTTCGGCATCTGTCCCCAAAATCTCGCTTATTTTTTTGGCCGTTTCGTCTCCACCGGGCACACACCGGTTTGTACGAGCCCCTTCGTGTACAATTCCATTGGCATAATTGTCACATCCGGAGAAGCCGCACACACCGCAATTCAGCCCCGGCAGGGCCGCCCTTACCTTTTCTACTTTTTCATCCGTTGGAACTGCAAAAATTTTTGAAAAAACAGAAAGCAACAGCCCAGCCAAAATACCCAGACCTATAAAAATCAAAACAGGCGTCAGAATATTCCATAACATGATTTTTTCTCTCCTTCTGCCTTATCCAAAAATTCCTTCAACAATGCCGCTAAATCCCACAAAGCTCAGCGATACAATCGATGCAGCAATCAATGTGGCGGGAACCCCTTTAAACGCTTTTGGGATATCTGCCAATTCAATGCGTTCCCGCACCCCAGCAAAAATAACCAAAGCCAAAGCGAAGCCTAAGCCTGCCCCTAATGAATTAAACATTGATTGGATAAAATTGTAGTGATTGTCGACATTTAAGATTGTTACGCCTAAAACTGCACAGTTTGTTGTAATTAAAGGCAGATACACACCAAGTGACTCATAAAGCGGTTTTACAAAGCGTTTTAAAATAATCTCTACAATCTGAACAAAAAGTGCAATAATGAGTATAAAGACAACAACACGCAGATAATCAAGCCCAAATGGTGTCAAAAGATATTGATAAATTGGATAAGTAATGGCAGTGGCCATTAGCATTACAAACGTAACAGCTGCACTCATTCCAAGTGCAGAACTCATCTTCTTTGAAACGCCAAGAAAAGGGCATATCCCCATAAACTTATTTAGAACAAAGTTTTCTACAAGGATTGCGCTGAACAGAATGATCATCAAATCTTTCATGACTCATGCGCCTCCTTTTTGGAATCAGCCTGGCAAGCTGCAGAATTTGGACAGTTTTGGCATCCGAATTTTTTTGATGACATTTTATAATTAGAAAAAATATTGACAACAGCAATGACGACGCCAAAGACGAAAAAGCCGCCGGCCGGTGTCACAAAGAATCCAATTGGTTCAAACCATCCGCCCAAAGAAAAGCCGAATATACTTCCGCTCCCTAATATTTCACGGATAATCCCTATACAAAGCAAAGCGAAGGTAAAACCCAAACCCATTCCAAGCCCGTCAAGCGCAGAAGCTGCAACATTATTCTTGCTTGCAAACATCTCAGCACGGCCTAAAATAATGCAGTTTACTGTAATCAGGGATAGAAACACGCCAAGTGCGTTATACAAATCAGGAAGATAGCTTTGCAGCATAAAACTTACAAAAGTTACAAACCCGGCAATAATTACAATAAAAGACGGAAGGCGCACTTCCTTTGGAATGACTCTTTTAAGCAGTGAAATCACAACATTGGAACACACCAATACAAATGTAGTTGCCAATCCCATACCAAGTCCATTAATCGCAAGTGTTGTTACCGCAAGTGTTGGACAGGTTCCAAGCAGCATAACCAGTACAGGATTTTCTTTTATCAACCCTTTGGTAAAGGCCTTTAAATAATTCATGCCTGCAACCCTCCCTTAATTTCAGCGTAAAACGTAAAAGCTGCATTTACTGCATTTCCCAAAGACTCAGAGGAAACAGTCGCGCCGGAAATGGCATCAATATCCCCACTGCCATCTTTTGAAACTGTAACTGGTTCGCTTTTCCCAATATATTGCTGAAGATAATCGGCCTCTGTCGCTTTTGAACCAAGCCCTGGTGTTTCTTGTGTAGAAATGGGATATATACCGGCAATCGCGCCGTTATTATCAAAGGCAATAAATAAATTTAAGCTGTTTTCCCCATAATACCCTTTTGCAGAAAGGTTTAGTGCACAGCCGTTCCCTCTTTCGTCTTGATATACGCCCAAAAGTGTGACGCCATCGACCACTGTTTCAGCAGAAAGATCTGTTTGTTTAAATGAAGCACCGGGAAGTACCGTTTCTGCATATTCGTCCAGTTTATCCTGTGCGATTCCAGTAGAAGCCTCTCCTACTCCCGTAAGATTATACGTCAAAGCCAACAAACCGCTGACCACCACACAAATCACAGTCAATACCAATGTTGGCTTAACGATTGTTTTATACACGATTGGTACCTCCTGTTCCTACCGGCTTGGTTGCTGTAATACGATCAATGAGCGGTGTAATAAGGTTCATCAATAATATAGCAAAGGATACCCCTTCTGGATAGGAACCAAATACACGAATCAGTGTTGTTATCACGCCGCAGCCAAAAGCAAAAATGATTTTTCCTTTCAAAGTGGCTGGAGTTGTCGAATAATCGGTAGCCATAAAAATGGCACCCAGCATTAATCCTCCTGCCAGTATCTGTTTAACCGGATCTTCGCCCAAAACCCATGTGAAAACAAAAACAGTTCCGATAAATGTAAATGGGACCAGTGGATTGATTACTCGACGGATTACCAAATATATGCCGCCGATCAATAGAGCCAGTGCACTGATTTCACCGATACATCCACTGGTATTCCCTAAAAGCAAATCCAATGTTTTTGTATTGGCTAAATCGGTTAAAGGCGTCGCGCTTGCTGTTGCGTCTAATCCGTAACGATAGGCAAACGGTTCTGTCCATGATGTCATGTATGTGCCAAAAGAAACAACAAGAAAAATGCGGGCGGCAATTGCAGGATTTGCAAAGTTTTGTCCAATTCCGCCAAACAACTGTTTCACTACGACGATAGCAAAAACAGAACCTATAACCGCCACCCAAAGCGGAATCTGCGGCGGAAGATTAAACGCTAACAAAATGCCTGTAACAATAGCGCTGAAATCTGAAATTGTATTGCTTCGCCGCATAAGCTTCCGGATTAAAAACTCAGAAAGCATACAGGTCGCAACACATACGCAGGTTACAATTAACGCACGAGGCCCAAACACGTAAATTCCAACAAGTAAAGCCGGAAACAGCGCCACAATCATATCAAACATGATATTCGAGGTTGAATTGCCGCTGAGCAAATGCGGAGACGGAGAAACAATCAATTTTTTCATTTATTCGATACTCCTTTGCTCTGATATTCTTTCAGCAAAACTTTTCCAAGCTGATTCTTCTGCGCCAAATGGCGTTTAGCTGGACAAATAAAGGAGCAGCACCCGCAATTGATGCATAAGTCCACATGCAGCTTCATTAAAAGTTCCGGATTTCTGGTGTCATACGCCTTCTCAAGTCGAGCTGGCATCAATTTCATCGGGCAAATACCAATACATTTACCACATCGAATACACGCTGTTGTTTGTGGCAACTGTGCTGACTTTTCTGTAAAGGCAAGAATTGCATTGTTATTTTTAATAACCGGCATCTCCACGCTTTCTACAGCAGTGCCCATCATTGGACCGCCCATCAAAACTTTTCCGTAGGAATTTTCCGGTACCTTGCAAAAATCAAGCACTGCACGGATCGGTGTGCCGATCAAAACATGCAAATTAGAAGGTTTTCCCACAGCATCGCCGTCTACAGTAATCCGTCTCGCTATAAGCGGCATGCCCGTTTTTAAATAATTGCCAAGATGCGCAACAGTAGATACGTTTATTACCAATACGCCGCAGTCCGCTGGAAGCTTTCCTTTTGGAACAATCACTCCACATGTAGCATAGATAATGGATTTTTCCGCCCCTTGTGGATAAAGCGATTTCAAGGACACGATCGATACGTCTTCTGCCGGAGAAAATAATGAATTAAGCCTTTCTATAGCAAGCGGCTTATTATCCTCAATCCCAATATACACTTTTTGAATGCCAAGATAACGGCAAATTAAATGTATTCCATCGGCAATTGCCTGTGTATCTTCTATGCATGTCCGATAATCTGATGTGATATACGGTTCACACTCCGCCGCATTAATAACAAGCTTGTCAACACGGTCAATATCCTGATACCCAAGCTTGATATGTGTCGGAAATCCGGCGCCGCCCAGACCGACAGCTCCACTTTCCCGCACTGCGGACAAGAAGGATTCTCTATCCTGTATAATGGGAGGAGCTATGGATGGATCTATTCTCTGTTCACCATCCGTATCTATGACTACCGCTTTGCAACTGACACCAAGCACATTTCGGTATTCTGCAATTTCTGCAACAATTCCTGAACAGCTTGCATGAATCGGAACAGAAAAAGGATGCGAACTATCCCCTATTTTTTGTCCGACCAAAACCATATCCCCTTTTTTAACAAGAGGATCACAGGGAGTCCCCATATGCTGAAGCAGAGGGATCACAACACGCGGGGGGATAGGACATCGCTGCGTTTCCATCTGTTCCGTATTTTTATGATGCGGAACATGCGCACCGGCTAACCGCCGTTTTGCTCTTACAATAGCCATTTTGACCTCCTTAAATCGTAAAAACTATTATCTGTCTTTTTATCAAGATATCAGCCAGATCTATATTACAGCAACGGATCATCACTGCTGTTGCTGCACTTCAAATGCGGGAACATCAATCACATAACGGTTGGATGTACGATAGAACAGGTGCCTACTATCATATCAAGACAGACGCTATAGCTGCTAAGCGCTTACTTTATTATAAGCGAATAGGGAGATATTTTCAATCACATTAACAGAATCCTGACAAAAAGAAAGGAATACGTTTCCTTAAAATTTAAAAGCAAAAATCCATTACATCTTCATATCAAAGCAAACGCCCTTACATAAAAGGGATCATCCTTTTATAACAGTATTTCTCTCAAAATTTCCTTTCTTTCAGTTTTTGCATTTTTTATAGCATCATTCTGCTATTATATTATAGAAGAGAGAAAATTTAAAATTTTAACAAACATAATATAAAATTAAACTTTGGCGCTATTCTGCATATCTAAAATATGATAAAACGCAAGGAACATTTATACATATCCTGCATAAATGTTCCTTAGCTAAAAATACACTATCGATTCTTTAATTCAGCTATTGACTTTGACTTCCGTTGTATCGCCCTTTTTCATATTCGGAACAAGTGCCTGATACAGCTTTTTGAGGGATTCAGAAGAGGTTGTTGCTCCGGAAACAGCGTCTATCCCGTTCCCATCCTGTTTTTCTATCAGTGATTTTTCAAGTGCCGGATAAAACGCACTTGGCCAAGTTTTACTTCCGGCATTTTTCATTGCCTCATTGTATTCTGTATTTTCCGACTTTTTTGCTCCATCATCATTTTCTGCGTCAAAGTCGGCAGAAACAATTTTTCCGTCTTCTACTGTGAGTGTAAGATATTCTGTCCAGCCATGGTCGTCTGCCTGTGCATATACCGCTTTATACGTGCCGTCTTGAAACGACGCCGCATTGGTATCATTACAGCCGGTAAAAACAGCAGTACAAAGGCACAGTGAAAAAAGCACGGAAAGTGTTTTTTTCATAACAGAAGCTCCTTCTTTCCTTTTATTTTACTCAAAGAAAAGACAGTTCAAGTTTTTCGCTGGCATCCAAGGAAACTGCGCTTACTTGCTGATCAAAATGATCGATCAAATACTGTGCAATAGGATCTTCCACTTCATCACGGATTACTTTGCGCAAATCGCGCGCATTATATTTCCCTCCGCCAGCCAATTCTGCAATCTTTTCCTGAGCCTTCTTAGTATAACACAATTTAATATGTTTCTCACGCAGCGCTTCAGACAATTCGCCAAGTAAAATTCCGGAAATTTGCACTAAATCCTCTTTAGACAGCCGGTTGAAGACAACGATTTCATCCACACGCGCTAAAAATTCCGGACGGAGGACAGCGGATAAAGCATGCATCGCTTTTTCTTTGTCGATTTCCCCAGCCGTACGGTTAAATCCAACAATAGAAGACGTGTCATTTGATCCTGCATTCGATGTCATAACAATTACCGTATTTTCAAAATTGACTTCCCTTCCATGTGCATCTGTCACTTTGCCTTCATCTAAAATCTGAAGCAGAATATTCATCACATCCGGATGCGCTTTTTCAATTTCGTCAAATAAAACAACAGAATACGGTCTGCGGCGTATCTTTTCTGTCAGCTGGCCTGCATCATCGTACCCAACATATCCGGGAGGAGAGCCTATTAGCCTTGCTACCGTATGTTTCTCCATAAATTCAGACATATCAAAACGAATTACCGGATCTACAGAATCAAACAAAGCAGAAGACAGTACTTTAACCAACTCTGTTTTTCCCACACCGGTCGGACCTACAAAAATAAAAGATGCCGGCCGCCGTTTTGTAGAAAGCTGTAAACGGCTGCGCTTAATTGCGCGGACAACCTTTGAAACAGCTTCCGGCTGTCCAATGATACGACGGTTTAGTTCCGACTCCAAATGGATAATTTTTTGATAGTCATCCTGCGCCACCTTATTGGCAGGAATCCCTGTGCTCAGCTCAATCACCTTAGCCAAATCGTCAAGCGTTACTTCAACATGGCTCACCTTTGGTTCTAATTCCTTAAGCTCTTCCCGAACGCGAAGCATCTCCGCTTTGACCTCTGCAATGCGTTCAAAATCTGGATTCTCTGTTGCTTCGCTCAACGCTGTTTCCTCGTCGGTTAGCTTTTTCAGCTGCTGGTTCAATTTGGCGTTTTCCGTAAGTTCCTTGCTTGCCAAAGAAGCGCAGGCACAGGCTTCATCAAGCAAATCAATTGCCTTATCTGGAAGAAAACGATCAGAAATATATCGTTCTGACCAAAGAACGGCTAATTTAATAATCTCATCGCTGACAATGACATGATGATGATGTTCATAATACTGCTTGATCCCGCGAAGCACTTCAATAGAATCTGAAACAGACGGCTCTTTAACTGTAACTGGCTGAAACCGGCGTTCCAAAGCCGAGTCTTTCTCAATATTTTTGCGGTACTCATTAAAGGTTGTGGCCCCAATAACCTGAATTTCACCTCGGGAAAGCGCCGGTTTCATAATATTCGCAGCACTCATTGAACCTTCTGAATCACCCGTACCGATCAAAGTATGCACTTCGTCAATAAACAAAATCACATTTCCGGCAGCTTTGATATCATCGATCAAGCCCTTTACGCGGCTTTCGAACTGCCCGCGGAACTGTGTTCCCGCAACTAAGGCCGTCATATCAAGAAGCCAGATCTCTTTGTCAAGCAGACGGAACGGGACCTCACCTGAAACAATGCGCTGTGCAATCCCCTCGGCAATAGCTGTTTTTCCAACGCCAGGTTCGCCAATCAGACAAGGGTTATTTTTCGTCCGGCGGCTCAAAATTTGCACCACACGATAAATTTCATTTTCGCGCCCAATAATGCGGTCGAGCAATCCGTCTTTTGCTTTCTGGCAAAGATTTGTACAATAAGCATCCAAAAATTTATATTTAGGTTTTTCTTTTTTCTTGATATTTTTCTTTTCTTCCGGTGTTTTTTTCTCTTCCTCCCGAATCGCCGGTGTTTCACCACCGAATAAATTTTGAAGGAAATTCGGCATTGTACCTGCACCGCCAGGCTCGAAGGAATCTCCATCTGCTAATTCCATGAGCTGTTGGCTCATAGCTTCCATCTCTTCTTCGGAAATTCCCATCTGATTCATAATCTGTGAGATTTGCGGAAGTCCTGCTTCCTTTGCACAAACCCAGCAAAGCCCTTCGTTAACGGCTTTTCCATTTTCCATGCGCTGCACGAACAGAACGGCCGGACGTTTTTTACACTTGCTGCAAATCATTTATTATCTCCTTCTTTAACTGGGGTCTTTAAAAACGTTATTATGTACATAATAAAAGCAAATAAAATCAAAGCCATTGAAACACAGATAATAGTCCATATCCCAATCGGGTTTTTCCCGACGGACGGAAAAATCAACAAAATAGCCATCGCCGCATACATTTCAAAAGTCGAAAGCTTTCCATACCATCTCGCATAAGGAACTTGTTTCTTTTTCCCTTTTAACATGATTAATCCGCCCGAGAGCATACTGATTTCTTTAATGACATAAACGATAAACAAAATAAGCAGCTCCGGAAAACGCACCGTAAGACATCCAATGACCGCAGCCTGTGTCAGTTTATCTGCCACCGGGTCAAGCAGCTTTCCAAGATCGGATATCATATTGAAATGACGCGCAATAAAACCATCCAAAACATCAGTCAAACCGGACAACAACAAAACCAAAACCGGCCAAATCGCAATTCCCTCTGCCGGCGTGTTCAAATAGCACACAATAAAAACAGGAATTAAAATGATACGAAAACAGGACAGAATATTTGGAATTGTCATAAAAATTCACTCCCTTACAAAATCAGAAAAACTGAAAGAAGAACTGATAGATAAAACTCTTCCCAATAATTTCTGTATTAAACCATCCAAGCGCATTGCCGGACAAAGAGATAATAATATTTCCGACAAGCCCCAGCAAAAGAAGCACCAATATTCCTTGTAAAGCGCCGACTACAGCTCCTAAAACAGCATTTACTGTTCCAACAAGCGGAATCTTGCGCACTGCTCCCATTGCTTTTGCTATGATTTTTATTATTATAACGCAAACAATAAAGATTAACAAGCACAAAACCAGCTGCAAGAGCATCGTCACAACTGGTGCAACCACAGTATCTGTAATAGTTACACCGACACTGCTCAACGTTTCTCCTGCATTTTTTTGTATTTCTGAAATCATTGCTTCCTGCGATCCGTATTGTGCCAGCATCGGATTCAAAATAAAAGATGGGAGTGCTGCAACCACTATGGGAATGGCAGCCGAAACCGACGTTGTATCTGATAAGCCAGAAAGCGTATCTGTAATATTTTGCAGAACAGGGCCGCGAATAAAATTGGCAAAGATCAAATCAGCAAGCCAACCGCTTAACCAAAATGCGGCCAAAAGCGCAACAAAAGTTCCGACAGCTAAAACGATCGTTTTTAAGAAACCCTTTTTGTATCCGCTTATCACCCACGATACAAAAACAGCTAATGCGATCAGGTCTAAAATAATAGAAAATACCGTCACAGTCAACCTCCCCGCTGTATCAGCGTATACTGTATTTCGAAATGGTATCAGCCCCCAAAAGGAATATGGAACCACCCGTATACGTAATTTTCTGCGCACTGCTCTCCAATGGAATCTCCTCTTGTAATTCAAGAGAGAGATTGTAGTGGTAAACCATCTTTCTTCCTAAAAGCAAAATACGATTATTGGTAAGGCAAAGATCTATGGGCGAATCTGAAACAGCGGTTGTTTCTATCTCTCTTCCGTCTTGGTCAAACAGCGTCAAAGCAGACGCGCCATTTAGCGGGTTATCTGTAACAATCGCCGTCACATCGCTGCTTCCGCATACAAACTGCTGGAGTGTCCCTTCATATTCTGTAACAGAAGATTCTCCGGTATCCGTATTCAAAAAAGCAATACGATCCGTTCCTACTACAATTAAACCGGATGAAGAAGTATACGTCATATACAGCGGAAGGATATCTGGAATCTGATATGTCTGCGCTGTTTGCTCTGAGGTATAATCGAATACAGAAATACTTGCCATAAATGACCCGTTCGACGATTCAATCGCACAAGCCGCAATATGTGTTTGATCCGGAGAGAAAGCAGCCATACTAAAGCTTTCAGAAGCAGATCCATAACGATACCGCAGGTTCATCTTGTCGTCATACACCTGTAGATACGACGCATATTGCTCATGTGAAGTGATAGCCAAAACAGTGCCGTCATCTGCGATTTGAGCGCAAAGGATGGGGTTTTCCATTGTCAGCTCACCGCAGTTGCCTTTTACGTCATCTACACGCAGCTTTGTTCCTCCCCGATCAAAAGTCAGCAATCTGTCCCCTGCTTCATAAACAGCAGCATTAGAACAGCCATGTGAGACACTGTATGTCTCAGTGCCGTTCACATCATATATATAGAGGCCCGACTGCGTTAAAACAGCTAAATGATTTCCAACCGCATAGATATCTTCTAATTGCTCTCCATGAATCAACAGAGGAAAAGTAGAGTCATGGCTGATTCCAGACTTGCGGTTGCTTCTGACGAGAAAAAAAACGGTAAGAAATACAGCCAATGCTGCTACAAGAAGTCCGAAGCCCATAATCAGGCGCTTTTTCCTTTGTGCAAGCTTCTTTTTTCTGTATTCATCAATATCCTGATAATGTGCCACGGTACCCTCCTTTAGTAATCCACACGATTTAAATACAAACCATATGGCGGTGCTGTCCGTCCTGCTAAAGAGCGGTTTTTCGCCATCAATATCGGCAAGATACTATTTAACGGAAGCATTCCGTCATTTACTTCGAGAAGCGTCCCCACAATAATCCTCACCATATTGTATAAAAAACCATCTGCATGGATAGACATCGTCACCATATCCCCCTCTCTTTTAAACGAGAGGCTGTCCACCGTCCTCACAGTAGACATCCCTTCTTTATGGTTTGGATTGCAAAAGGAGGTGAAATCATGTCTTCCGACTAATGGCAGTGCTTCTCGGTTGAGCAGCTGCACATCTATAGGTTTTTTGTGGTAGAGGGCAAGATCCGACAAGAACGGATCTTTTATCGGATGGTTCCATATTCGATAAAGATATTCTTTACCCTTGCACGAATAGCGTGCATGAAAGTCAAGGGGAACCTCTTTACAGGACAAAACGACAATATCCGGTGGTAAAATCCGATTAAATACTTCTGAAAATTTTTCCGTTGGGAATGGAACATCCGTTTTCATATGAAAAAAACAACTATTTGCATGTACACCTGCATCCGTACGCGAACATCCTACAATTGGTTCCCGCCGCTTGAACACCTGCTCTATCTTATCCTGTATAACTTCCGCCACAGTACGGGCGTTCTTTTGAAACTGAAATCCGTGATAGGCCGTCCCGCGATAGGCAATTTCAACTAACAAATTTTTCATAAATTTAGCGTTTCCCCGTTTTCAAAGTGTACCAGGAAGGAAAAGGTTCATGATTATAGCAATAACGAACACCAAAGCAACTATACTTCCGGAAATCCAATCGAGCGTAGAAAGGTGCAGTTGTTTCATTCGCGTACGTCCTTCTCCGCCGCGATAGCAGCGGCATTCCATTGCCAAGGCAAGCTCTTCCGCCCTTCGAAATGCTGATACAAAAAGAGGGATTAGGATCGGGATCAACGCTTTGGCCCGTTTTAAAATACCTCCCGTTTCCAAATCAGCGCCACGTGCTTTTTGTGCCGACATAATTTTATCTGTCTCTTCTAAAAGTGTCGGAATAAAGCGCAGTGCGATTGTCATCATCATTGCCATTTCATGCACTGGAAAATGTATTACTTTTAAAGGCTTAAACAAGCGCTCAATAGCATCTGTCAGAGCAATTGGCGAGGTGGTGTACGTCAAAAGGGAAGATCCAACTATCAGCAAAACGATTCGGATCGCCATCAATGCGGCTGTTTTTAAACCCGCATCTGTAATGCGAAAAATCCAAAAGGAAACCAGTGTATTTCCATCAACAAAAAAAATATTCAAAATAGCGGTAAATAAAATAAGCGGCAAGATCGGCTTAACTCCCCGCCATATTGCTTTTCCCGGAATTTTGGCTATTGCAAAAATGATGCCGAGACACAATGTAAGCAACAGAAAAGAAAAGGCATTGCGTACCACAAAAAGCACAACGATAAACGCCACAATAAGAATCAGCTTCATTCTTGGATCCATCCGGTGGACAACTGATTTCCCCGGGAAAAACTGTCCAATCGTGATATCACTCAGCACGACGCTTCCCCCCTTTCTGGGAAATCAACTGCATCAGTAACTTCTCGGCACGATCCAAATCGTACACATGTTCGTTTATTTCATAGCCGGACTTTGACAGCATATCAAAAAGCTTTGTTACTTGCGGGACAGACAGCCCAATCTTTTCAATTTCTTCCGCACGGGAAAAAGTTTCTTCTACTGTGCCATAAGAAAAAACTGTTCCTTGATTCATCACCAATACTTTTGATGCATATTTTGCGATATCTTCCATACTGTGTGAAACGAGCAGGACTGTATTCTTTTCCGAACGATGATAAGATTCTATCAGGGACAAAATCCTGTCACGCCCTTTTGGATCAAGCCCTGCAGTTGGTTCGTCCAAAATTAAGACCTTTGGGCGCATTGCAATCACACCGGCAATCGCGACACGGCGCTTTTGCCCGCCGGAAAGTTCAAACGGGCTCTTGTGCCGATATTTATCCGACAACCCGACGCTCTCCATCGCGTATGTTACTGCCGCCTTTATTTCATCCTCGCTCATACCAAGATTTCGCGGTCCAAAAGCAATATCCTTTTCAACTGTTTCTTCAAAAAGCTGATATTCAGGATATTGAAAAACCAACCCGACTTTAAATCGAGTTTTTTGTAAGATTTCCTTACTCTCAAAAATATCGGTCCCATCAATATAGACCTTGCCACTATCCGGTTTCAGTAAGCCGTTTAAATGCTGTATTAATGTTGATTTTCCTGATCCGGTATGGCCAATTACGCCGACCAGCTCGCCTTCGTCTATTTCTAAATTGATATCTTTTACAGCGGTTTTTTCAAAAGGCGTCCCGTGGCTATAGCAGTGTGTAAGATGTTCCGTTTTAATAATTGCCACTTATTCACGCCTCCATGATTTTTTGAAAGGCCTGTACAAAATCAGGCACTGTTAAAATATCGTCTGAAATTGGAATTCCATTTTTTCGCAATTTATATGCCAGTTCTGTGACTTGCGGGACATCAAGGCCGACTGCCTTCAGTTTTTCAACATGGCGAAATACTTCTTGCGGCGTACTGTCCATCAGTATTTTTCCATCATCCACCACAATGACCCGATCGGCTGAAACTGCTTCATCCATAAAGTGCGTAATGAATACAACCGTTGTTCCATGTTCTTGATTCAGCCGCCGAATTGTTTTTAAAACTTCCTGACGGCCGCGCGGATCCAGCATCGCTGTCGGCTCATCCAAAACAATGCATTTGGGATTCATCGCAATGATTCCGGCAATGGCGACGCGCTGTTTCTGTCCGCCGGAAAGCTGATGCGGCGCATGTTCCCGAAAGTCATACATTCCCACATCGTGAAGCGCCCCATCCACCCGGCGGCGGATCTCAGCAGGGGCAATCCCCAGATTTTCCAATCCAAAAGCAACATCTTCTTCTACTACAGTTGCCACCAGCTGGTTGTCCGGGTTTTGAAAAACCATCCCCACACGCTGACGAATCTCAAAAACCATTTCATCATCCGACGTATCTATTCCTTCCACATAGACTACTCCGTCAGTGGGCCGCAAAATAGCATTGATGTGCTTGGCTAATGTTGATTTTCCTGATCCGTTGTGCCCCAATACGGCAACAAATTCCCCCTGCCGAATTGCAAGATCCACATGATGAAGAACTGGAACCGAGGCTTTTCCTTCTTCATCACCCGTATATTCAAATGAAACATGCTGAAACTGTATCAATTTATCCATTTATACTACCATATTCCTTATGTTATTATTGTATCGCTTGTCCATATTGCAGTAGAACCGCACGGGAGGATCTGTCCGCTTTGCGTTACAGGCAATCCGATTTCTTCCGCTGAAACCCTTCCGCCAAAACGGTTCGCCACTGTCACACCCAATAAGTATTGCATAACAGAAGGAGATAATCCTGTCGTATAGGAATTTAGTACAAAAAGCAGCGGAGTCTCCGACAGCACGCCGACACACAAATCCACCAAGCGATAAATCTGTTCTTCTAATTTCCAAACCTCTCCGCCGGGGCCTCTGCCGTACGAAGGCGGATCCATGATAATAACGTCATAACGTCTGCCGCGTTTGATTTCCCTTGCAACAAATTTTTCGCAGTCCTCTACGATCCAACGGATTGGCCGCTGTGAAAGCCCTGAAAGGGCGGCATTTTCCCGCGCCCAAGACACCATTCCTTTAGAGGCGTCCACATGGCAAACCTCAGCGCCGGCCGATGCACATGCAAGCGTCGCCCCTCCTGTATAAGCAAAAAGGTTGAGTACTCGTACCGGTTTTTTTTGCTTTTGAATGATATCCATAAAATAGGCCCAATTGACTGCCTGTTCAGGAAAAAGCCCGGTATGCTTAAATCCCGTCGGCTGGATACGGAACCGAAGGCTGCGGTATGACAGTATCCAGCTTTCGGGCATTTTTTTGTAGACTTCCCACTTCCCGCCACCCTTGCTTGATCTGAAATAACGCGCATCGGCTTTATTCCAAAGCGGATGTTCACGCGGTGTATCCCAAATAATCTGGGGGTCAGGCCGGATTAAAATCCGGTCTCCCCATCGTTCTAACTTTTCACCGCCGCTTGTATCCAACATTTCATATTCTATCAAATCTCTGGCAAAACGCATCAGCCGATATTCTCCTCAATTGTCCTGCATATTTTTTCGCAAAGCGATTGAATTTGTACAGCGTCGCTTCCTTCCAGCATTACGCGAATCAGCGGCTCTGTTCCGGACGCCCGTACCAACACCCGTCCGTTTTCTCCCAAAATATCCGCTGCTTCTTTCAATGCATTTTGGATTGCAGGGATCTGCATATAGCGTTTTTTATCCTCTGCTGTGGCATAAACAGAATGAAGCACCTGCGGAGACTTTTGCATCGTTTCTGCCAATTCAGACAGCGTCTTTCCCGTCTTTTTACAGATACGAAGCAGCTGTAATGCTGTCAGCTGACCATCGCCGGTATTTGCATAATCGGAAAGGATAATATGCCCTGAATCTTCTCCTCCCAAATTATAGCCGTGCTCCAGCATTTCTTCAAGCACATAACGATCTCCGACAGCAGTCTGCACAATTTGGATATTTTCCCGCTTTCCAAAATCGCGCATCCCAAAATTGGACATTACGGTTACAACAGCTGTATCCGACGATAGACGATTTTCTTCTTTCATATGTTTTGCGAACGCAGCAATAATTTGATCCCCGTCTATTTTCCTGCCGCTTGCATCAACTGCAAGGCAGCGGTCGGCATCTCCGTCAAAAGCAAAACCACCTACAAGGCCTGGATGTGCTTCCACATAGCGCATCAAAGATTCCATATGGGTAGATCCGCAATTTTTATTGATATTGGTTCCATCCGGTGTATCGTGCAGCATATATACCTTGGCGCCAAGGCGTGTAAAAACAGCTTGGGCCGTTGCGGAAGCGCTGCCGTTCGCACAGTCAAGCGCAACGGAAATACCGGAAAGATCTGTATCCATCGTAGAGAGGAGATGTCTTATATAATCCTCTGCTGCTGTATACCGGCTAACAATTCGCCCCAAATCCGTACCAGATTTTAAAGAAATGTTTTCCGGTGTATCTAAAATCAATTCTTCGATTTGTTCTTCTAAAACATCAGGAAGTTTATATCCAGTTGAAGCAAAGAGTTTGATCCCATTAAATTCCACAGGATTATGAGAGGCAGAAATCATTACACCAGCATCCGCGTGATACTTTGAAACAAGAAAGGAGGCAGCGGGTGTCGGAATCACACCAAGCAAAACTGCGTCAGCTCCGACAGAACAAATTCCCGCAGCTAAAGCGGCTTCCAACATTTCCGAAGAAATTCTAGTATCCCGGGCAATCACAATTTTCGGTTTATGCGCCGTCTCTTTTGTTAAAACAACAGCAGCTGCACGGCCAATCTGCATGGCAAGTTCACAGGTAAGCTCCGTATTTGCAACGCCACGTGCACCATCTGTACCAAACAATCTTCCCATTTGGATCCCTGCTTTCTCAAAATTAAAATGGTTCTTCGTTTTAGGAGAGGCGCATCTGTCCATCCTCTTCCCTTGCAATTCCAAGATGCTCATAAGCGAGTGCCGTTGCGCAGCGTCCGCGCGGTGTCCGCGCTAAAAAACCAATCTGCATCAAATACGGCTCATACACGTCTTCTAAAGTAACCGCATCTTCTCCAAGCGCGGCAGCAAGTGTCTCAAGCCCAACCGGCCCGCCCCGATAGTTTTTAATAATCATAAAGAGCATCCGGCGATCAATGGTATCCAACCCAAGCGCGTCGATTTCCAATTTATCAAGCGCAGTATCCACAATATCTTTTGTGATCGTCCCATCCCCTAATACCTGAGCAAAATCCCTTACCCGCTTCAAAAGACGGTTTGCAATACGCGGTGTCCCTCTGGAACGCCGTGCAAGCTCAAGCGCCCCATCGCGGTTACAGGGGATATCTAAAATGGTCGCACTCCGCAAAATAATTTCACAGAGTTGTTCCGGCGTATATAGTTCCAATCGGAACAATACGCCGAATCGATCGCGCAGCGGCGCTGTTAGTTGGCCGGCCCGTGTCGGCGCACCAATAAGGGTAAATTTCGGAAGATCGATCCGAATAGACCGCGCCGATGGCCCTTTCCCGATGATAATATCAAGCGCATAGTCTTCCATAGCCGGATATAAAACCTCTTCCACTGCACGCGAAAGCCGGTGGATTTCATCGACAAACAACACATCATTGGGACTCAGGTTTGTTAAAAGCGCTGCTAAATCGCCCGGCTTTTCAATTGCCGGACCGGAAGTAATCCGTAAATTCACATTTAATTCATTGGCAATAATGGCTGAAAGCGTTGTTTTTCCTAACCCGGGCGGCCCGTAAAGCAGAACGTGGTCAAGCGCTTCACCGCGCGACTTCGCCGCTTCTATATACACAGACAGATTTTCCTTTACTTTATCCTGCCCGATATATTCAGAAAGCGTTTTCGGCCGAAGCGAATATTCCGTATCGACATCACTTGAGGTAAATTCCGGCGCGCTCAGGCGTTCTTCAAAACCATATTCATTTTCCTCGTCAAACATGCTCTACACCTTTCCCGCAAGCATTTTAAGTGCTGACTTAATCATTTCTTCCACTGACATAGAAGCATCCAGCTTCCCTACAGCGCCGGCTGCCTCTCCACGCGTATATCCAAGGACCTCTAATGCGCTGATAGCTTCCGCCGCATTCCCGCCTTTTTCATAAACGGCCGGGCTGTCTGTTGATGCGATTCCGCTGGCGATCTGTGCTTTTGAAACTTTATCTTTTAATTCCAGCACAATGCGCTCCGAAGTTTTCGGCCCTACCCCGGGTGCACGGAGGGATTTCGCATCCCCTGATGCCACACAAAGTGCGAAACGCTCCGGAGACAAATTGGACAAAATCGAAACAGCAGCTTTGGGACCAACGCCGGATACCGAAATCATCATTTTGAACGTCTGGAGTTCTGCCATTTCCGAAAAGCCATACAATTCTAACGCGTCCTCTTTTATCACCAAATGTGTAAAAAGGTGAATTTTCTCGCCGCTTTGCGGAAGTTTGGAAATTGTCGTCATTGAAGTCTTTATAGAATAGCCGATCCCGCCACACTCTACAACAATATGATACGGCTCAACCATCTCAAGTATTCCGTTTATACTGTAAATCATTCCTTTTCCTCCATCAGCGTTTGGATGAAAGCTGCTCAATCTTCATGGTAAGCCTGGAGGGAGCCGCATGTGCATGACATATGGCCACTGCAAGCGCATCAGCTGTATCATCCGGTTTCGGCAGTTTCTCAAGATGCAAAAGCCGCCTTGTCATATCCATAACCTGCGGTTTTGCCGCTTTTCCATATCCGACAACGGCTTGTTTTACCTGCATCGGCGTGTATTCATAACAAGCCACCCCATTTTGCTGGCAAGCAAGCAAAATAACTCCTCTTGCCTGTGCAACATCAATACCTGTAGTTTTATTATTGGAAAAAAACAATTTTTCTATCGCGGCAGCCTCCGGCCGGTGGCGCTCCATAATTGCACAGATTTCTTCATATATTTGCAGCAGCCGCTCAGGAAACGGATGATCCGGCGTTGTGATAACTGCACCATAATCAAGTGTTGTAAACCGTGTGTTCCGATAATCCACTATACCATATCCGATTGTCGCATATCCCGGGTCAATCCCAATAATTTTCATGTTCTTTCCACCGTCCGTATATCCGTATAATTATATCATACATCCGTTAAGCACGCAAGAAAAACGGA
>ERZ1090880.409-NODE-409-length-23621-cov-5.542095_pt1 | contig 23621 bp, 13 predicted proteins | sample MGYA00478471_ERZ1090880 | MGnify/ENA primary metagenome ERZ1090880 (study PRJEB33644, sample SAMEA5815734) | chicken gut metagenome | biome: Chicken; feature: Gastrointestinal Tract; material: Caecum | place: Ireland | collected 2019-01-01 | study: A study of the... | reverse complement strand
GTTCTGTTTTATCAATCCATCCGTTTTTTTGATAGAAGTGATAGGCCGGCGTAGATCGGTCTGTAAGAAGTACCATTACAAAAATGTGATGCTTTTTTAAATAACATTCTATTTCATGTAAAAATTTTGTCCCTATCCCGATTCCTTGCTTTTCTGGAAGAATGCCGAACTCGTCAATCCAATATTCTGTCCCATCACACCAATGCTTAACCCGGCCAAGAGAGATCCCAACCAAATCACCATCTTCATAGAGTCCCAGCGGCAAAGCGTTTCGGTTTTCGACTAATTCTAAAACATACAAATGCAATTGTTCCTCAGACCAAACATCATTCCAAGGCTCTTTAGAAAAAATCTTTACCATTGCTGTTTTGACTTTTTCTAAGGACTCGATTCCTATTTTCTCTATATGCATATTACGCTCCTTGCATTTTACAATATGGCTACATAAAAAGCCTTTCATTTTTACTGATCTAATTTTATTTTTTGCCGTATACAGAATAGTGTAAAAGTTTCACCTTTCTCCGCTGTTATCCTACCTTTTTTGCTTATAAAACCCATTAATTTGTTTATCCTTATCGACTTGTTCTTCTCTTGACATTTTCAAAAAAGTGTAATACTATATTTATAAAGCAACGATTTGACAGATTTCTGTAATCATGTCATATAGAGCTTGCTCTGCTCATCCCCATATAATATATGATAGCCAAGAGGTGACCGAACAGATGACAAAAATGTATCAAATCATTGAAGCATTATGCCGTGCGCATCATACAAATGTTACTGCAATGTGCAGGGAACTTGGTATTGGAAGAAGCACACTGACAGAACTTAAGCAAGGCCGCACCCAGACGTTATCGGCTGCAACGACAAGTAAAATTGCCGGCTATTTCAATGTTTCTGTAGCCTATCTGCTTGGTGAAACCAACATCCCACAAAGCCGTTCTGCTACGGATGCAGAAATTAAATCCGCACTTTTTGGCAATGCCGAAGATGTCACAGACGATATGTTTGAAGAAGTAAAAGCTTATGCAAAATTTGTAAAAGAACGAAAAAAGAACGGAAACAAAAACTCTATATAGATTAAGCAAAACTTCGCTTTATTTGAATATATCTTCTATATTTTAAAAATGCAAAATTTGCAGGATACACAAAGCAGGCCGCCAGTAAACTGTGGCCTGCTTTTATTATATTTGTACTGTAAAAAACCTTATCGTCATATCTGTTACAAGGCTATCATACCATCGTTTTTATAACACAAGCAATTGAGGTATTGCATCGGCACACCGGCGTCAATATTTAGAGTCGTGCTAAAAGAGAAGACTTTATTTTTGCGCAGGCTCTTTCATTTTTTCCTCATGCTTTACCAATGTAACGTCTGGTTGATTGGGAGCGGAAAACCCTTGCGTGCTTTCCTCTGATTTAAAAAATACAATTAAGGTGCGCAACAAGAGCATTATATCCTGCCAAATGCTGTAACGCTCAATATACATAAGATCTAAAATCAATTTATCTTTCGGTGAAGTATTATACTTTCCTGCAACCTGTGCCAATCCAGTTAAACCCGCTTTTACACGAAGGCGATATTCAAACTCCGGCAGCTCTTGTGTATAACGATACACGTTTTCCAGCATTTCAGGACGCGGACCAACCAGGCTCATATCCCCTTTTAAAATATTGAGTACCTGCGGGATCTCGTCCACACGGAATTTTCTTAAAATCCGTCCTACACGTGTAATCCGGTCATCATTTTCAGTTGCGGAAAATTCCTCGCCCGGTTCATGCACTTTCATCGTACGATATTTATATACTTTAAAAATGCGTCCGTCCTTTGTCGCTCGCTGCTGCTTAAAAAACACTGGGCCGTGATCATCAAGTTTGATTGCCAATGCGATTACCAGCATCAGCGGGCTCAGAATAATCGTTGCGATTCCTGATACCAAAAGATCCATTGCGCGTTTGACAAAACGCTGCTCAAACGAAAGCTCTGTCACCGGCAAATGCAGCACAGACATGTCATCCATTAATTCAAACTTCGCCGTATTCAGCATGACATCCGCTACATCTGTCTGCACATAAATATTGGTATAATGCTTGTATGCATATTCAATAATCGCCGCCTTTTGTGCAGGCGGTACATTAAAGATAAAAACCGCATCATTGTGCCGGATAAGCGGTTTCAATTCCGGATCCTTATAAGAAACGATACGTGTCAGCCTGTACTGTTTACGGTATCGCTTGATGTGTGCAGCCAGTTGCAATGCATCTGCATCACAATCGCAAATAATAATGCAGTCCTCGGGTGGATTCAGCTTAAAATACACGAAGTTCCCAAGGTAAACAAACAAAATTACGGCAAGCACCTGCAAAATAAAGACAAATAAAAGGGTAGCCAGATTCAGCCAAACCAATTCTGCACGGGGCCAGCGCGAAATGCTCATAATATAAAGCTGCAAAAAAGTAACGATATCTGTAATAAAAACTGCAATGCACAATGGCGGTATAATTTCTTTGCTCTTCTTTTTTCCAACAGCATAACCGCCATATACAACCATTAAAATGATTTCCAAGACCACAAATGTCGTCATTGTAATACCGGCAGTACGGCTGAACACCATGATTTGAGGAAAGCCTGGTGCAAAAAAGCCGAAAAACAACAAAAACAGTGTAATGAACAACAAAACCTTCAGACAAAATACGGCGCCGCGTTTGGGCGTCTGTGCGCGTGTATTCTCTTTCATCTCAAGCCTCCATAGATGATATTCTATCCGACATTGACATGCCGCATGCGCCAACAGACAAATAATCGGTATAACAGCAGGACGGTGCATCGATGCGCACCGTCCGCAACAATATCCCTGATTCAGCAGAGGTATTATAGCAGAACCAACGGCAAAAATCAAGAGCGATGAAAGCGTCTGATCTTCAAAAAAGCAATCAGCAGCAGCAAAAATCCGGCGCCGAGTAAAATATCGGCAATTGCCATACCTGAAAAGAAAGGATCTGTGTTTCCGCTTTCCTCTTTTTCTATGCCATCAGAATTCTCCGTTTGCAGCACATTTGGTTCTATTATAGGGTCAAGTATATACGGATTTGTCCCTTCCCGCAGTGCCGCGAGAGCAATAACCGCATCTTGTGTAGCAGCGGGGCTACTTGTCTCATCATGTTCCTGCATAAAGCCACCATCTGTGTTCTGCCATTTCAGCAGAATATCCGCCATCGGAACGCCTTCTATTGAAAACCGCTCATCATACGGATCTATTTCGGCACACACCATAGCTACAACAATTTTAGCCGTAACCTGTGCAGAAGAAAGCATCCCATACGGACGGATCCCATCTTCTTGCAGCCAAGAAGCCAAGTAAGACACTGCACGGCGTATCGCATCAGCGACTTGTGTACTTTCATAAGCAGACAAAACAGTAATAGCTTCCACCGTCGCCTCAAGATCAGAATCAAAACCGTGCATCCGCGCAAAGCCGCCATCACTGTTTTGTGCCTGCAAAACACGCCGTGCCAGCATTTCTCTATTATTTTCCGCCCCTTCCGGCAATTCATAAGCACGGCAATCGAAAGCTCTTAGTATTTGTATATTCAGCATAACATTATCTGGTGCTATTTCTGTCCCAGCCAGCGTTTCGATAGAATCCGCCACTGCCGACGTCTGTTCATCGTACCCGCACACAGACAGAAGGAATAATGCTTCTGCACAAAATGCTGCGTCTGTATAGTCCTCCTCATAAAAGCCAGAAGGAAGAGATACGACTGTTCCACTCGAAATAGAACGCCCTGCTGCGGACATCGCCATAAAGTAAGAAGCGTCTTCTTGTTCCCGATAAGAAAGCCAAATGCCTGCATCGCGGAGTGCAGTTGCATAAGATTCATTCCACAAGATCGCCTTGTTCTTTACAGAAAAATTATCAGAAGAGGACGCACCTGTGTCAGTATATATCCATTCCACTATACTTCCATCTGACACAAGTTCACCGGCATTGTTTTCATCTATCAAAACACCGTTTACCTTAATCACAAAGCCTTTATTCCCAACAGCTTGAAGCTTTTGTCCATTTTCCTCTCCAGCAGGGGTAACGGCATACGGCCATCCCTGTTCGTCATAGTCCGCATAAAGGCTGCCCTGTTCTTCTAAAAGCCCCAGTGTATCCATATACGTTGTGGCGGAAGAGCATGTTAGCTGACAATACGGAACCACATAGGCATCCTCGGCACTATTATAAACACTGATGCCAAACGTCACAACATCTGCGTCAGCATAAACAGGGACGGCATACAACATTATTATAGCTGCCAGTAACAAAACGAATATCCGTCTCATTTCCCTATCTTCCTTCGTTATAAAACCGCATTCACAGAAGCCGCCTTTGACGGGGCTCCGCGCATGTGGCTGCTTCACCCTTAATACCATAGTTAGTATAACAAAAACCGAACAAAAACACAAGCAAAAGCAATGCTTTTTTACGTTTTCCCGTCAAATTTCTGTGCATTTTTATTCTTTCCTACATTCGTCTTACAAAGTGATTGCATTGCGCATTGTCAGAATATATCGATCCCGGTCCCGCGGATCCGGTCCCCGCCGCTTCGCAGCCTTTCCAATTCCCTCCGGGCACGGTGCATAGCCGTCAAAACGGACCGATATTGCGCCGCGTCCTGCTGTCTCAGATGCCAGACGCACTCCATAGTCTATAGCCTCTGAAACAGGAATCCGTGCTTCTGCCATAAAAATCCCGTTTTGAATGACAGGCACATCATATACGGCGCGCATGGATGTCAAATCACTTATTATGCGTCCGGCATATTCCTCCGGGACTGAAATCCGCGCCAATTCCATTGGTTCTAACAGCATCATTCCAGCATTCTCAAAGGCTTTATACAATGCAAGCGGCGTAGCAAGGAAAAAATCCAACGGATGCGTATGTACAGTGTGATGGCTTCCGCCTATCAATTCAACATGAAAATCTACAGCCTCCCAATTATAGATTCCCTGTTTTGCCGCACGATGGACCGCTTGTTCCACATGCCGCTGATAGCGATAAAAAATTTGGTCGTTTGGCACACGTGACGAAAAAGTAATCCCACTGCCGTCTTTCAACGGTGATACAGCCAGTTCAACAATTGCCCAACAGGGCTTAGGCATTGTATAGGCATCCTTTCCTATCCCCATTTTTATAGGTTTTTCTTTATATATAACCGTTGGAGAGGAAAACCGCACCGAAAGGCCAAACCGCTCTCGCAATATTGCCGTTAATATTTCCAATTGGATTGTTCCGGTTACACTTAGGTCGATTTCCTGTTCTCCTGTCACATACTGTACATCCAAAAGGGGTTCTTCGGCAGCAAGTTCATTTAATGCAGAAAGAAGTGCTGTACGTTCTTTCTGATCTATTGGCTCTGCACTGACGCGAAAAAGCGGGGCTGCAAGATGAACTGCTGTATAAGGGCATGCTTCCCCTATTATGTCGCCTACTTTGGCGCTGGACAGCCCGCAGAGCGCTGCAATTTCACCGCTTGAAACAATTCCTACATCGCGATACCGTTCTCCTTGATAGCGGCGGATCTGCGTTATTTTCTGCTGTGTTTGGTTTGGAAGGACAACTGTGTCCCTGCTTTTCAAGCTTCCGCCAAACATTCGCACATGGGCAATCCTCCCCATATCCTTATCATGCGAAATTTGGTATACTACCGCGGAAAGCTGGTTATCCTCCCTGTTTTTTAGCGGGAGAATATCGGCCTTTATCAATGCCAGCAATTCTTTTATTCCTTTTCCCTGGGAAGCATTTGTATATAACACCGGCACTGCTTCCCTTTGACGGATCGCGGTATACAGCCTGTCCCACCATTCTTCTTCCTTGATTTCTTTGTCGTCAAGATATCTAAGCAACAATGCGTCATCCAGATCACAGCAAAGTTCCATCAGTTCATGAAATGCCGTATCAGCAGCCGTTACAGAACGGATCATGACCTCCCGGCTTCCCTCCCCCTCCATATGTGAAAGAAGCGCCGGGCGTATTCCCCATCTATCGCGAAGTTCTTGAAGTACTCTGGACACGTTGCTTCCTTGACGGTCCGTTTTATTGATCACAACCATCATCGCTGTCTTTGTAGCAATTAAAGCATCGATCAAAAGCTCTGTACGCGGCTGTATTCCTTCTACAGCAGAAACAATTAAAATCGCTGCATCCAATACCGCAAGCGATCGCTCAACTTCTGCCGCAAAATCAGCATGTCCCGGCGTATCAATAATATTGATCTGCATACCGCCGTATGAAAAGGAAACTGCGCTTGACCGTACGGATATCCCTCTTTCCCTTTCCACCTGAAGGTAGTCCGTGCGGGCCGTACCTGTATTTACATCGCCCGCTTGACGGATTGCACCCGCACAAAACAAAAGCTGTTCTGTCAATGTGGTTTTTCCAGCGTCAACATGAGCAAGTATGCCGATATTTATATTTTTCATTCTATCTTCTCACTCCGCATAGTTTAAATTTATCAATTTCCTGTTCAGAAATTTTTGTTACCCTCCTAATCCGTATAGAGCAAAACATCAAGCTTTCTTTAATCTTTAATGCCCCTTGTGAGAAGGACTCGGATACAGCTGCCAGACATCTGCATCGCCGAAAGAGTACTAAAATATTATATCATTCTCACCGCTCTATCACAATGAATAAAACGGCGGCTTGCCTCCTATTCGTATTTCAATAAGTCTCAGTCAGACTGCTTGTTGTCTTTATAAAAAACAATGGACATTTCTATAGATGGCGGCAAACCTCTTTGCCGTCCATGATCCGATAAAACATTTGAATGCATGATACCCATATAAAAGAGAAAAGGAGGATGGCAAAATATGCCACCCTCCTTTTCAGGGGTATGAAGCTATCGAAAGATCTTAAAACCTGAAAAGCAAAATATTTCCCGTAAAGATTATACAGTTCATTTCGCTTTCCGCATATAAATACGCTGATAATTCAAATTTGTGACAACAAAATTGTAAACAAATTGTGAACTTGAATTTTTTCTTTCATCTGATTGCTCAATACATCAGTTTATGTTATGATACAAAAAAGATGTACAGCAATCTCACTTTATTTTTGAAATGGAGCGAGCAGAGATTATGAAAAGCTTTTTAGAGGCGGCCGCCAGTGTTCGGCCATCACCGCGGCAGCTCGCATGGTTTGATACAGGCTTTTATGGCTTCATCCACTTTGGCCCGAATACTTTTACTAACCGGGAATGGGGGGATGGGAAAGAACCGGAATCTGTATTCAACCCTACCGCACTTGACTGTGATCAATGGGTAGAAGCCTTGAAATCTGCCGGAATGAAGGCTTTGGTTATAACAGCTAAACATCATGACGGATTTTGCCTTTGGCCTTCTGCATATACTGAGCATAGTGTTAAAAACAGCCCGTTTCAAGGTGATGTGGTACGCTTGGCGGCCGAAGCCTGCCGTCGCGGCGGGTTAAAATTCGGCTTTTATCTCTCCCCTTGGGATCGTAATGCCGAAAGTTATGGAACACCGCAGTATAACGATTACTTTTGCAATCAACTGACAGAGCTGTTGACTGGATATGGCGAAATCTTCTGTGTATGGTTTGATAACGCTTGCTCACCTGAAATGCGCGGTAAACAGCCTTATGACTTTCCTCGTTATTTTGAGTTAATCCGAAAATATCAGCCTAATGCCGTCATTTTCAACGACTATGGCCCGGATGTCCGTTGGTGTGGAAATGAAGCAGGCGACGCACGATATGCGGAATGGGCAGTCGTACCGACTGAGCTGTGCCCTTATGCCACAGTACAGACCGGGCCTGGCCCTCTTACTGAATACGGTTCTCTTGATGGGATCTATAACACAGATCAGTTTATCGGCTCCCTTCCCAATATTTTATACTCAAAAGGCCTTGCTTATGTTCCCGCTGAAATCGACATGTCTATTCGTCCGGGCTGGTTTTGGCATCCGGATGAAAAGCCACACCCGCTTTCCCGCCTTTTTGACACCTATCTTACCAGCGTTGGTGCCAATGCTTGTTTCCATTTGAACGTTCCGCCTGATACATGCGGCCGGATCGACGAGCAGGACGTTGCACGCTTAAAGGAATTTGGTTCACTTCTCCGCCGTGAATTCAGCGCGCCCATCCCCGCTCAAATAGAGGAGATCCCTAACAGGCCGCCTATGCAAAAACAATACCGCATCCATTTCCATACGCCGCAGAGAAATCTTCGCTATATCATATTGGAGGAGGATATCGCACAGGGCCAGCGCGTAGAAACTTTTATGATATCCGGTTCCTTTACCGGTGGAAAAGAATATCCTGTGTTTCAAGGGACTTGTATTGGCCATCGCAAAATATGCCGCCTTTCTGATCCTTTTTCGCGCCAAAATCCCCTCATTGGAAAAATGGATGAGGCCAACGAATTGGTCGTCACCGTTACTGCGGCACGCGGTGAAGTCAATCTGAAACATATCGCCGTATACTAACAAACACATGATTTTAATAAAAATATCCCATAGAATACTTTTAAAGCATTCTATGGGATATTTTTGTATTCCCTTTCAATAAATCTAAATCTACAGTGCGTCAAACCAAACAAAACGAAGCCGTTTGAAGCCACGCAGTTCGTTTAATATCCGTCTGCGCAGCATACGGTAATACGCCGGCAGTTCTGCACGACTTTCTATCGATGGTGTTTCCTTTGAAAAGCGGGCCTGCTCGGCCGTCCTTGTTATACGCGCAAAGGAAAGTGATTCCAATGGAAAAGATGCATCGACGCGCGCAGCGAAATTTGCTGAAGTTTCGCCCGGTTTTTCGGTTAAGCCATAAAAGCGGAGCAAAGCCAGGCAATCGCGGTACACATCGCATACATCCTTTGCTGTCCGAACTTTTTGGCTTTCTGCACGCATACGGTCACGCATGCCCTTTCGTATTCGGACCCCTCCTGCCGCTATTCCAGCTGCACCCAAAACAGCCAGCAAAACGACAAACAAACGAAGCAAAGTACTGCTGTCTATTCGAGCATCCGTTTCTGGCCGGCCACCGGGAGATTCTGAAACAGACGATTCCGGATCCGCTTCGGAAGGCAATTCGGAACTCTCGCCAGCCTCTTCTGATGATGTCGGCAGTTCACTGCTTTCATCCGATATTTCCGATGAACTCTCTGCTTCGCTGCTTTCTGGCTGTGTGTTCCGATCTGCAGGGGTAAAATCCACCGGTATCCAGCCGATTCCCTCCAAATAAATTTCTGCCCAAGCATGTGCATTACTGTCCCGAATAACAGCGGTATCCCCTTCTACATCCTCCATACTGACCGAATACCCTTCTGCATAGCGGGCTGGAATACCGGCCAGGCGAAATAGAATAACTGTTGAAGCGGCATAATGGGTGCAGTAGCCACGCTTACTCTCTTGAAGGAAATAGTTTACAAAATCCTGATTATTCGGCGTGCGCCCCGGTGACAAAGTATACTGTGTTTCGGATCTAACCAATGAATAGACCGTATTAAAAATTTCTGAAAGCGAATCCGCATCTTCAAAATAAGGTACAGCCCAGTCATACCGGCCATCATCCGGAAGCTCCGTATAATACTGTTGGGCAAGTGCGGTGTATTGGGCGATCAGTGCCTCGTATTCTTCCGATATGACAATACTGTCTGCTATCGTATCCAGTCTTTCCGCTTCATCCGCAGAAAGGTGATTCAACACATTTTGTGACCCAAACAACTGCGCATAAACATAATAAACATCTTCAGAAAAAGCGCCCGTTTGATTTACTCCTCTGTCGCCATCCGCCTCCAAAGGAGACAGAGTTCGGCCAGTTTGTGTTACGCCGCAAAGCCAGTACGGCAGATAGACGTAACGCTTCGATGCACCGACATTCTCAATTTCAAGCGAAGCTACCCTTGAACTGCCCAGCGCATATTCCAACATTGACGTACCCGGCTGGAGAAGCTCATAAAGCGATGTCTGATCGTCATAAGACGCCAGCTCCCTTTCTAACCGTTCAAGCTCTGGTATGTGCGCTTCACGGAAGTTATGTCCGTCATACTGCGCCCCTGTATAGCCCTTGAGAAGGAATGGCCGAAAAGGATCCGCCACACCGCCGGATATGATAAGCTGTTCCTCCTCTGTATAAACGACGCGGTCCACCATTCCAAGCGTGCCGCCGGATAAACCGCCGGACGCCTGGTTTCCCCATCCGTCGAACAGCTCTTCAAAGAATTCCCCTGGATTCGTCATCAGCATGCGGAAAGGCTCTGGACGGGTGTAGTCCGCTCGTGGATAAATCTGGCCGATAATCAAAACGGATACACAAGCACAGGCCATCAACGCCATAGGGGCAGACGTGCTTCCGTATACGATTTGCTCCTTCTTTTTTCGCCTTGTATGCTGGTGCGGTATCCGGTAAATCGCCACTGCAAACGCACCCGCCACACTCAGGGACAGCAGTACAAAAGAAAGGTCGGCTGTCTCTTCCACCAAATAATAAGTGCCGGCCATAAACGGAAGCGTCAAAAGCAGAAAAGGCCATAGACGCTGCAGCTTCACGACAATCCAAGAAGCTGTAAAAGAAAGCAACGCTGCTAAAACTGCATAAAAAACCAGAACCCCATGATACAAGCCGTTAAACGTTGGATTTTGAATTTCCCAAATTGGGATAGCAAGCCCAAACAGCTGGTTCAATTGGTTGATTAAAACAGCCTGTACCAGTTGTATCCCTGTCAAAAGATCTGGAAGAAATAGCAAAAGCAGTGCTAAAAACACAGCCCCTGCTATCAGCCAGCATATAAGGCGCCGCTTTTTTATGCTAAACAGCCACACAAAAGCCAAAGGGAATAAAAAACCGCCAAACAGTGCCGTAAACGGAAAAGAAAGTATCGTTGTTACAGCCTGTACCACAAATGAATTCGTACTGTGTACTGCGGCGGGGATCATTGCGTCAAAAAGCAGCAATACGCCGAAAACATAACAGCAAACCGTAGCATATCGGCAAAAGGCTGGAAAAAAAGCCGCCGGCCGTTCCGGCTTAAGCGACGCACCCACAAAAGCCGGCGCTTCTGAAGCGGTATCTATTGTTTTGGGAAAAGCGTGCATTTTTTCTTTCATCAATGCACCCCCTGATAAAGCAAAGCCGCTATCGCTTCTTTTGGTGATTCTGCTTTGTCTTCCGAAAGGGCCTGCACGGCCGGCGCACGTCCAAATAAAGAATCCGGCGCCGTCTCTCCAACAAAAAGAAGCGCGTCACGTTCCTTAAAACGTACCGAGTCTCCCACCCTTTCGTCGGTTGTGGCGGCCAAAACTACTTGAAAAGAAGACAGCGGCAATGTACCGCTTAAAAATTCAATCAGTTCCAAAGAAGTACACAGCCTCACCGAAAGAATCCTTTTTACCGCCAAAAAAATTTCATTTTCCTCCTGAATCCGCATAACCGTCATCTGTCCCGCTTCACACCAGCAAAGCGTATGCGAAATATTAGACTGTAATAAGGAAAGGCTGAGTGTGAACAGGACGTCCATGAGCTTATCTGCTGCCATCGGCGAGATACCGCCTCCTCCGTTTAATAGAAGAAGGCTTACGTCATGATGGATCGGCCTGACATATTCGCGCACCATCATCTTATCAAGCCGCGCCGACAGCTTCCAATGAATATCTCGAATCGAATCCCCAGAAATATACTCATGTACGCCAAAAAGCTCTGGACGGCTATTTCCGGGACGACTTGGATCGGTTTCCTCGTTATCCTCTGTCTCCTGTGGTACAATAGCGCCATCCCACACTGATTCGCCCTCCGGGAGCGTATAAAAAGCTGTCGTACCCCGGCCCTTAAGCGGAACAGCAATAAGTCCAGTTAAATCATAAACCCATATGCGCCAAATGGTAATGTCAATCATACCGATATGCGGTGACTGTATCGGACAGGACAATATAGATTCTCCTTTAACCGGACGGATGATAACCGTTTCTTTTGTAGAAAAACCGTTAAAACGATTTCTTAATAAAAATACAATTTTTACTTTTCCGCACGGAAAAAGGAGCGCCGTACTACCTTTAAAGGAAATATGGTTCTTTCATTACGCGTTGTATCTAAAACATGCTGTGGGGATAATGAAAGCCCAATCAAAGAAAAAGGAAGCAATATAAAGGAAAGCAGGAAAGTGCTCAATACCATCAGTGCAAAAAGCATGCCGATGTAATCCGCTACGGCAACGCCCACTACCACTGCAGCAAGAAGGACTACTACGCTGACTAAACGCTGGTGCTTCATCTTGTTCCACCAAAATGATCAATACGCGGCGGCACAACCGCACCGCAAAGACGGCGCACGAGTTCGCGTTCCGTAATCCCAGCCGCTTTCGCCTTTGGGCTTAGCACGAGACGATGGCACATAACCGGCTCGATAACAGATGTTACATCAGAAGGTACGACATAATTTCTTCCAGCCAGAAAAGCCTGTGCTTTTGCTGTACGCAGCAAAGCGATCGATCCCCTTGGGGAAGCACCTAATGAGATCATTGGATCATGGCGTGTCGCCGCGGATAAACGCGTAATATAATAAAGCAGGTCATCATGTACAAAAACGGCGTTTACCTCCGCCTGCATTGCCTTTACCCGCTCCTCATCTGCAACCGGCTGTACTTCCGGTTCATACCCGGCAATCTTCGTACGCAGCATGGAAACTTCACTTCCCTCATCCGGATATCCCATTGAAAGCCTCATTAAGAAACGGTCAAGCTGAGATTCAGGTAAGAGCTGTGTTCCTGCGTAGCCATATGGGTTTTGTGTTGCAATAACTGTAAAAGGGCTTGGGCAATCATATGTTTTCTGTTCAACAGTGACACATCCCTCCTCCATTACCTGAAGCAACGCAGCTTGTGTCTTAGATGAGGTACGATTGATCTCATCTGCCAAAAGCAGATTGCACATTACCGCACCAGGAACAAATACAAAACGCTCGGATTGCTTTTGGTAAATGGTATAACCCGTTACATCGCTCGGCATAACATCCGGCGTAAATTGAATCCGCTTATGCTTAAGCTGCATCGCTTGCGAAAAAGCGAGCGCCAGCGTCGTTTTCCCAACCCCTGGCATATCTTCCAACAGCACATGTCCGCCTGCAAGTATGGCAATCATAACCCGCTCAACGATTTCGTCCTTACCACAAATAACCTTTTTAACCTCGTCAATTACTGCCCGCGCAACAGCCGGACCTGTTTGCCATCCGACGCTGTATGGTTCCATTTTTTATCCTCCTGATACTACCATCTCCGGCCAAGGCCCGGCCCAAAAAAGGGCCGGCCGTTGGCGCCAATTTTAACCTGAAATTTTTAGTTTATTTTTTTTTAGTCTTTAATAAATAATTATTTTTTTGAATTTAAGGAGCAAATGTTTTCCGTGAAATCCATTCTAAGAAATTATCCTTTAATTCAAAAACCGGATATGCTCTTTAAAAAAGGTTACGATCTTCTCCCAGAAAGACGGCTGATACGCCGTATTGTCGTATTCCACCTCTGTACATGCAACCAGAGGGATCCGGCAAATTTCTTCGCCTTCAAGAGAGTAAACCGCAAAACCAATAAGATCTCCCCTGCTCACAGGTGCGTAGAGGAATGGATAACATTCAATCTCTCGTTCAACATGTTCCCACTCTTCTTCGGTCAGTACGGTCTCTCCTGGCGACAAGAGCGCCGCCTGTACTGTTGAACCGGTTCCGCCTACAACTGGAATTGACACATCTGATACATCTGGGCTGACAGCCCGGGATCTGACGGCTGAAAAGCCGTAATCAAGCAATGCCGTATGGTCAGCCCAATCGTCCGGCGCATTTAGCGTTACGCAAATCAGCGTAACGCCATTGCGTCTAGCGGCCGATACTAAGCAACGGCCTGCTTTTTTGGTAAAGCCGGTTTTTACGCCAATACAGCCTGAATATGAGGAAAGCAATCTGTTATGATTGGAAAGCGTACGCTTATACGCCGGATTGCCATAATGAAGCTGAACAGTCTGCTGAGAACAGAGATATGCAAAATCCTCATTTTTGAGTGCGGCACGCGCCAATTTTGCCATATCTGCCGCTGTCGAATAATGCTGTTCGTCATGCAAGCCTGACGGCGTGACAAAGTGCGTATTCGTCATAGATAGTGCCGCCGCTTTTTCATTCATCTTATTCGCAAAAGCCTCAATACTGCCTGCGATTTGAACAGCAGCGGCATTTGCCCCATCGTTCCCAGAAGCTGAGAGCATTCCGCCTGCCAGATCATACAGGCTTACCTCATCTCCTTCTTGTAAGCCCATCGATGTGCCTTCTACTTTAATTGCCTCACTGTCTACAATAAAGCGCGCGCGGTTGTTTTCCTCCTCTAATGCTAAAAGAGCTGTCATAATTTTAGTAGTGCTGGCTATTGGTCTGCGGGTGTCTTCCTCCTTTGCCGCAAGGACACGTCCGGTAGAAGCTTCAATCAAAATGTATGAAGCCGCAGAAATCGTATGGCTTGCTTTGACTGGAACGCTTACAAAGAACAGAATTAGAGCCAGCAAGAATGCCGCTTTTTTTTTCAATCTGACCACTCCCCGTTTCCGCTTTTGCTCTCGGCTACCGCTGCAAAAACGTATCGAGCACAAGATTGGTTGTATTTTATGTGCCGCTTCCTTGTCCTATGCGTATAAAAAAGACGAAGCCGGGAGTCCCAAAAGGGGCGCCCGACTTCGTCCTTTTTAATTAGGAGATCGAAATACTATAAGTATCAAATCATTCTTGGCCATACCGACGGCGAAGGATAAAGACCGCACCGGCAGCCAAAACAAATATGATCGGCAGTGAGAACGGCATATTGTCTCCAGTATCCGGATTTTCCGGCTTGGAAGGTTCATCCGGCTTCAGCTGCGCGTTGTTCAGCGCATCCTGAAGCGCCTGATACGCTTCTTCTACCTCTTCTTTCGTACCGCGATTCGCAATCACTTTTTCAGCCTGTTCGATTGCATCACGGATCATATCTGCGCTCTCATCCGTATACTTGCTTAGATCCTCGTCTTTAGCAGAATCCAACAGTCCCGCCAGGCTCTCGCTTTCACCGGATTTTTTCAAGTTTTCTCCAGCACTGCTTAGTGCCTTAGCCGCTGTATCGACCGCCTCCTGATCCGCATTCGGGTTTTCAAGAATTTCTTTTGCCGCGTCTAATGCCGCTACAAATTGCCCGAAACTATCCGCAGTAAACTCTGCTTCTTTCGCTCTGACGGCCTCACCTTCCGCACAAAGCGCGGTCAGCTCCGTAATGTCTACCAAACCGTCATAAGCAGCCTGTAAAACAGCATATGCGGAATCTATCTCATCTTGTACGGCATCTGCCTTTTCCAAAACAGAAGCCGCCGTATCCAATGCCTGCTCTAAAGCCGTACGCGTGGTTTGCGTATAAACTTTTTCAGATTCCAGCGTTTCCTTTGCTTTATCTGCCAACGCACTGAGTTTTGACTTATCTCCACGCTTTAACAGCTGTGCTTTTGCTGCATCAAGTGCTGCTACAGCATTCGCTACTTCTGATTCAGATGCGTTCAAATCCTCATATACCTTTTGTGCTTCCTGCAGCGCTTGATCCAATACCGCCCAAGTGTCTGAAGTATAGTCGCTTTCCGTATAGCCTGCAACTTCATCTATCAGGTTTTTGAGCAGTGTCTTGTCTGCACGTCCTACAAGCTGATTTTTTGCCGCAGTTAATTCTGCAACAGCATCTGCTATTTCTTCTGCTGTCGCATTGCCGTCCGCCAGAACGCTTTCTGCCTTTTCTAATGCTTTCTCAAAGACCTCCCATGTTTCCGGCGTATAATTATCCTCACTGTATCCGGAAACTGCGTTGACCAATTCGGAAAGCTCGCTATTATCCGCTCTCTTTATAAGGCTGTCTTTTGCCTCTTTAAGTCCGCTGAGCGCAGAGTCAATTTCTTCTTGCGTCGCATTGTTGTTTTCTACAACCTCCTGCGCCGTATTCAAAGCATCCTCAAAGCTGCTCCAGCTGTCTGGTGTATATTCGCTCTCAACATAGCCGGCAACCTCTGCAATTAAATCTTCCAGTTCCGACTTGTCGACTTCGCCGGCGTCCTCTTTATAGGGGATTCCCATCATACTCCATTCATAAATGCGGGTAGACGGCCATAAGGAGGAGGAATCTCCCTTTGTCACATTCAGACGGAAGTATCGTCCTACAACCGCTTCTGTAAAGGTATAGGAAGTGCGATCCTCCTGATTGTTCTCATAAGAGGCCACCGTAATCCAGTTATCGTCGTTGGTCAGGAAATTGACATCTGCAAGCTGCTCTGCCGTTGGATTTTTCTCTTTCAGGATCTGTAGTGCAAAATCACGCGTGTTGCGCCCGGATCCATCCGAAGAAACACCAGCGTGCGACATATCCCACTGCGTAACGGTATAATAGGCGCCAACGTCAATAATCAGCTGAGATTGAACTGCATTGCCGCCGGGGCACCATTTTGTTGATTCATCTTCGTCAAACGCAAACTTCGGGAGCTCACTCTCTGCTTGCCCTGTTACTGTTGTCGCGTAAAGGATTAGCGGATCGCGGGTAATAACATCCGGCGTCGTAATCTCACCGCCGTCTCCAACTAAAACAGTCAACGTTGCCGCTGTCTCCCCAGCTGCATTTTTATAAAGGACCGTATAAGTTGCATCTTTGCCAAGGTCAATTATGCTGCCTTCAATCGGCTGACGGTTCTGGTCAACAATTGATATCGTAAAGCGCTCTTCTGGTTTTGCCGACAGATCAAGATCCTCTGCAATGAATTTCACACCATTTATAAGCTGTTCATCCAGTGTTTCATACGCAGTGCCGCGGATCGTAGCCGCCTTGTTGGCATACTCAGCCATATCAAGCGTTTCGCCATCTGCGACTTCCTTCACAATGGTATCGGTAATGCTGTATATTGCCGCATATGCAACCGGACGCTGATTTGCAAATTTGACCGGCATAGTATCATTTGCACCATACACAGCGGCTTCCACCATGGCTGGCCAGTCATTATCACCGTTTGGCTACTTATGCCATTCCGTTACAGTAATCCTGACATAGCGTCCTGTGGCCGGTTCAAATTCCACACTTGCTTCAAGCAGTTCATTTGCCTCTGTCCCTGCTGTTATCGTTGCTGTCCCCAATTCGGTGAAACCGGAATCTACTGAATCAGAGATTTCAATTTTCGCCGTCTTGATACCGAACGGGCGCGGGGATGCATCAGTATTCATCTTTGCCCAAACAGTGAATTTTCCAACCGTTTTACTTTCCCCAAGGTCTAATGTAACAGACGCTTCCAAATTGCGGTTGTCCGCATAAGTGTCCGTATCGGTACTGCCGTCGACAAACAGGCTTGCGTTATTCACATTGCTGCTTGCTGCAACCGTTGCGTCCGGGACAAGGTTTTCAACCGTACCGGAAGACCCGCCTCCAGTTATAATATTTGCCTCATAAACGGCGGCTTCCACCATGGCTGGCCAGTCATTATCACCGTTTGGCTGCTTATGCCATTCCGTTACGGTAATCCTGACGTAGCGTCCCGTGGCCGGTTCAAATTCCACACTCGCTTCAAGCAGTTCATTTGCCTCTGTCCCTGCTGTTATCGTTGCTGTCCCCAATTCGGTGAAACCGGAATCTACTGAATCAGAGATTTCAATTTTCGCCGTCTTGATACCGAACGGGCGCGGGGATGCATCAGTATTCATCTTTGCCCAAACAGTGAATTTTCCAACCGTTTTACTTTCCCCAAGGTCTAATGTAACAGACGCTTCCAAATTGCGGTTGTCCGCATAAGTGTCCGTATCGGTACTGCCGTCGACAAACAGGCTTGCGTTATTCACATTGCTGCTTGCTGCAACTGTTGCATCCGGAACAAGGTTTTCCCCGGTTTCAACTGTCACTTCTGTTTTTACCGCTTCAAAAGCGGCGTCGAGGAAGGAGCGCTCCGGTGTCCCTTCACTTAAATCGAGCTTATTGTTAGAGATATCGACTGAAACAAGATTCGGATAGAAATCTGTCCCTGTCAGTTTTTCAAGGCCAATCCCAGCCAAATTAAGCGTCTTTAAACCAACGCAGCCGCTTATATTTATTTCTTTTAGTCCTGTACAACCTTTAAGGCCAGAAATATCTTCTATTGCAGTGCAATTTGTGAAATCAAGCCCTGTCATTGCTGTTAACCGTTCTATACCGGTGAGATCTTTGACAGACGTACCACTAAGATCAAGCGTCCCGGTAAACTCAGCAAGAGCAGACAGCGTAGGCCCGACCTGTGTCCGCACTGCATTCAAAAGTGCCGGATCCGGGAAGTGCTCCTCTGTAATGAGATCTGTCGGGTCAACCGGCACGCCGTTTTCAAGTTGAAGGATAGTAGGCGCAGACTTATTTCCAGCATAATCTTCTACTACTACACTCAGCATTCCGGTGAGTTTCGGCAATGTAAACGTCATCTTATTCCCACTGGAAGCGCCGCGTTTAAAGCTTGCTACCTGTGTCCCTTCAAAGCTGGCCGTCATTGTATACCAATCGACGGAATCCGGATCGACCAGACGGACCGTGCTTCCAGTGATTCGGATATCTTCTTCGGCAATGGGTTCGGAATAGCTGTCGTTCGACCAGCCGCGATAGCAGATCGCATCACCTTTTTCACCGTCTACTACCGTGTAAATCTTCAGGTCATACTCACGCCCTTCGGCAACCGGAAGAGAAATTTGCGCACTGGTAGCAGAACCATCAACTGTATGGGTATAGACTTTGTTGGTTGGATCGGTAGAAGAGACATTCCGCAGCGTTACTTCGAATACGTAACTGTCGGGAGCGCCTGTTTCCGGTGCATCAAAGGATACGTTCAGTTGCCCGGGAGTAGCAGCACGAACCAATAGACCGTTTGCTGTCTGTGCTTCTTCTACTTTAACATTGCTCACCTTATCGCGATAAGTATAAGTAAGTGTCGCGGGATCGCTTTCCGTACCATCTTTTCCTACGGCACAAAGCTCTAAGTCGATCGCTTCATCTTCGCCAAATGTCGATTTTACATAAAGCAGATCGCCGTAAATACCGCCAAGATATACCCTGCTTCCGTCCGACATTCTGCCATACAGATTATATTGTACAACGTCTCCATAGTTGTCTTCCGGAAGATCCCAGCTAACGATCATCTGACCATCTGCATATGCATAATCAACAGCAAGACCGGTCGGCATCTCCGGCTTGTAAACGCTGTCGGAAACCGTGAGGCCTCCAATGTTCATTTGGTAATTTTCCGCCTCGCCCTCAAACTCAAGCGTAATAGCGGCAATCGACCTATCTTTATATTGGGAAAGATCAATCGTACTTGTGGTCCAGCCGCCTGCAACTGTGCTGTTTGCAACGGCTACTTTTTCGGTAGTTTCCGGTGCATCTTTAAAAATCAAGCCAAGCTGCATCGACGCATTGTCAGAGGATGTTTTCTTAAAGGTCAGATACGCTTTGGAATTGGCATTGACGTCAAGGTCTGTTTTATACAAATGCATTGTATCGGATCCCGAAAGCTCGCCGTACAATACAAGCGAACTGCCGCCGTCATAAGCGCCGACCTGTGTATACGGAAGTGTCTTTGCATTTCCGGCAGCGTCATTGCAAATATATTTTGCACCGTAATCGAAATCAGCTGCCAATTTGGTATCATCCGTAGAAGTGATCCACCACTGCCAAGTTGGAAGGATATCCTGAATATTGATATTCGTCCATTCTTCATCTTTACTAACCGCACCATTTTTAAAATACTGCACACCATGGCCGGTATTAAAGTTTGTATAAAAAGCCGTACCGTTAATCACGGAACGCTCGGCAATGAAATCTGCTACGCCGACCCAGCCGGAAGCGTTTGATACGCCGACATCAGAACGGCTGTAGCCTGTCTTCAATCCGGTATCAGTCGGATCACAGTACACACCTGAGAAAAACATCCTTTCACGCTCTGCAACCATCCACTGATACTCGTTTTGCTGCATCAGCGGGGTGCTGCTGGATTTAATCGTCAGATCATCGTCCACACCGCGCTGATACCAATCGCTTGGGGTAAACAACGCAACACTTGCACGCGGATTACCTGTCTCATCGTATAAGTTTGAAATATTACGTGCGCTTGAATGGCCGCCGCTGAGCTTGTTCTGATTGCACTCCGCGCCAAAAAACACCGTTTCAAACGGATCTACCCCAATAGAACTTGCATGTTCTATCGCACTGTCAACTGTACTTTTATTCCATCCATAGTTTACAAATACAGAATTATGGATCTGTCCATTCACACTGTCCTGAAGCCATGCAGATTTGGAACTGTTGAATGAGCTGTTCGTATCATACCACTGTGTCCACAATCCATGCTTCGTCAGATAAGCCATAAACGGTTTAAAATCTTCGTAATGTCCCTCTTCTTGATTTAAGAAGTAGCCGTCATAGCCATAGTATTCTGCCATTGCAATCAACTGATCTGCAACCGGGAAATTCCCCTCGCCGTCTTTTTCGACCATATCGGCACAGGTCTGTCCCGGACGGAAGGCGGGATCAAAATAGATGCAGGCAATCGACATAACGCCGTTTTTGTGCGCTGCATTGGTGTAAGCCGGGTTGGGGATATTAACAATGCCGAATTCAAAGCCTCTTGCACGCCAGTCGCTCGTAACCGGATCATAAAGGGAATCCGGCGTATAAGCTGTTGCCGCACCGTGCCATGGTGAATAATAATCTGCATACTGCCAGAAATTCAGCACATGCTCGCTGAATTCATTTGTATACATTGTACTGCCGAAGAAGCTGTTGCCATAATCGCCCTGCATCAGCATTACTTCAGCATCTGAGTTCAAATACGGCTTTGCCTGTGTTTCTTTAAAAGCTTCGTTGCGATTTTGAAGCGGAACGTCAGCGCGCATGAACTCTGCATAGGGGTCTGTTTCCGGACTCCAGTTTTTTATATCTTTCACGCGATAACCGGAAAAGGTCGGTTCCGCTGAAGCCGTATCATTCGGCTAGGAATCCGCTGCAAAGACCGACAGGGAAGTCCCCGCATAGGCGGAAACTGCAATAGCTGCCGCCAACAATGCCGAGCCTATACGCCTGACTTTGCTTGTCTTCATTTTAATTGCTCCCTTCGTTTATACTATGCAGAGACACCTGTTTTACAGGAATCCATTGCTCTTATTTCAGGCAGAAAATTGACAATTCAAATGAAATCAAATGTCGTCCGCACCCTTACATTGTTATTATACAACAAAGATAAATTTCCCAACAAGACAATAAACTATAGTTTTATAGAGCAGAAACCAAGCTTTTTTGACTGTTCTTCTTTTTCTTTGTTCGCAATCCCGATGCTGCATGTACATCAAATCATTTTTATCGGAAATTTAAAACAAAAGGAGCCCCATCATTATAGAAGGCCTCTCATCCGATGCGCTTCTATCACAAGACCTCAAACAGCCCCCATTTGTACTGCTTGTACAAATGGGGGCTGTTTGCTAACTTCACGATTTTAGGCGAAAAAACACTTCTGACAGAAAGTCCCTTACAGCGAGCTGTACGACGTGAATCAGTCATGATAATCGGATTCATAATGCAGGATGCTGCCGTCCGTGGCACGGATCTCATATTCATATTCTGTAGAACGGACACAAAACTCTATTTCGTAAACCTGTACGCCGTCTTCCCTGTCCAACTCCACTTTTATAAAAGTGGCTTCTCCGGAAGAGACGCCGGCATGCTGAATCGCAATTTCTTTCGCTTTTGCCGCAGTAACTTCAGTAGCGGTATTTCCATTGCCCGCGCTGCTGGCCGTCCCACTTTTAAATTTTTGAGAAAAAGACAGGATTTCTCCGCTTAACGCGTTGATTTCATATTCATATTTTGCATTATCCGCTGCAAATTCCATTTCATAGACCTGCAAGCCGTCATCTACATCCAATTTCGTCTTTTCAAACACGGCTTGATCTGCCGACACTCCTGCATGTCCCAAGCATACTTCTTTCGCCTTATCAGCAGAAATGCGATTCCCTGAAGAAGATCCGGTGACGTTTTTCTTTTCTCCTTCTACTGATAAAACTGCGCCTGTTTCAGCGTTGATTTCGTATTCATATTTTACATTTCCAGCTGTAAAAGCAATATCATAAACCTGTACGCCGTCTTCCACATCCAACTCTGCACGGATAAAAGCAGCGTCGGAAACTGTCGTTTTTGAATGCGCAAGCGCTATTTCCTTTGCTTTTTCTGCTGTAACGGCCGTATTGGACTGGCTGGCACTATTATCCTCACCAAGTTCCTCTACTGTATCGGCAATATTTTCCCAAATACTATCTTCTGCATCATAATCCACAATATCGCGGATATCAATATTCCTTTCTACGACCAATTCAGCAATTTCACGCAGACTCATCTTTGCAAGCGTTTCAGACTGTAGGGCGGAATCTTTCGCGCAAAGATTGAGAATGAATACAGCTTTTCCAAACGAAATATTGTGCTCTTCTGCAAAAGCGGCTGCCGACTCGCTTTCGCTGACTGTCTGATTGACGACAGAGGCGGTAATATTATTGTTTTTTAAAGAAGCGTCAATATCCGATAAAATTAAATTACGCACATATTCCGCACGCTGTGCATCGTCGTTTTGGACTGTAACAAGAATACTGTTCTCGCCATCTGTCAAATAGCCGTTTTGCACCATGGAACCGATAATGGCATTGACTGCAACCTTCAGTTCAGTATTTTTTAAATTCATGCCATCCAGTACTTTTTCCGCATCGCTGTTGACAGCAGTAACATCCAATACTACATCATTTCGATTTGTTTGTATTTCAATTCCCGGGTTCACATCAATATCCACAATGGAATCAACAGACCAATTGCTAAGGTAATAGTTGACGCCAAGTGCACCGCATATAAAAACGAGGCAAGCAGCACAAGCCGCTGCAGCAATCCCAATCCAACGGGCTGTCCGTCTTTTAGGAGCAGTTGTGATGGTATTCATATACATCGTCCTTTCTTCGTTGACGATGTTTTGCGTAATCCGTTCATACATATCATCCGGCACCATTTGTCCAACCGCAGAAAACAGGTGCTGTTCTATCGCATTCTTATCTTTTGGCATTCGACGCACCCTCCCTTTCGGCTAATGCTTTTAACTTTTTGATTGCCCGATGATATTTTGACAATACCGTATTCAGCGGCAGACCCAACAGCAAGGCGATTTCTCTGTTTTTCAAGCCGGAGACAGCATGCAGCATTACGATCTGCCGTTCTTCACTGTCAAGAGCTGTGAGCAGTTTTTCTATCAACACCCTGTCTTCAACCGCCTGAATTCTTGAAAAGGCTTCCTCCTGCTCTATCTGCACCGTATCCAACGCTGCAACCCGGCCGTCCTCCCGCAGTTTCATTAAAGCAAGGTTCCGTGCAATGGTGAGTATCCAAGCCATTGGTTTTCCCATGGGTTTATAGCTTCCTGCCGTTTGATGGATTGTCAAAAAAGTATCCTGCAAAACATCTTCTGCAACATATGCATTTTTTACAATGGAAAGGACAAAGCCGTAAATGCTTCCGGAAACATTTTCATACAGCATACGGAATGCATCCATATCTCCCTTTGC